>NPID01002853.1_pt2 | contig 12985 bp, 11 predicted proteins | sample 8637491 | NCBI WGS metagenome assembly NPID01 (sample SAMN07420843, study PRJNA396082) | bioreactor metagenome | isolation source: sample BA6 brine-fed electro-methanogenic bioreactor BA | place: Japan: Kochi | collected 2016-06-14 | reverse complement strand
TCATTTTTTAATAAAAGTTTTAGTAATGAACTTATCATTGCCATTGATCCTTACCCAGTATTGTCCATCTACAATAGTTGAAAGGTCAATTACTAAATTATTTGTACTCATTCCTAAAGGCTGGTAAACAATCCGTCTACCTGATACTGATATTATCTCGTAGTATTCTACCATTCTTACACCATCAGTAAACTCAATTTTTAATATTCCATCATAGATTGGATTTGGGTAGAGAATAACATTTTCCTCAAGGCCAGAATAAATATCAACTCCTAAGTTGTTATCAACTACCTCAAACTGCCCCATCATACCATCATCTTCATGAACAAGCATATGACAGTGATACATATAAGGCACAGGATCATTTGCAAAATCGGTGAACTGAGTAATGAATCGTACTGTTTCCATTGGTTTTATTAAGATCACATCCTTATAGCCTTGCTCACCCGGTGGTGGTGAACTGCCGTTTCGATCCAATACAAAAAATTGCACATCATGTATATGAAAAGGATGTGAGATCGCTGATTGATTCGTAATACTCCATATTTCGATATTATTTAATTGGATGGAGTAGTTAATGATATTCATGTCAAAACCAGTACCATTGATCAAAAATGGATGGTTCAATTGATCAGGTCCCATTTGTGAGGGTGTAAACGTTAATTCCCTTGTAATATCCGCTGAAGATTCAGGAATGGGATTGACCTCAACCAACGCACCGGGTATTATTGTTACTGGATTTTCACTCATCGGACCTATTTGAATTGACATTATGGGAAAATCATTTCCGTTCAATGGGTTTGGATTATAATTGTTTAATGTCATCATCGACATCATCCCGGGATATGTAGCTCCATATATGCCATTTTGAAATTCAGAAGCATAACTTATTAATTCAATCGTTTGACCCTCCATGCCAGAGAGGATTAACAATATTTCTGCTCGTTCACCAGGTGCGAGTTGCAATCTGGTTACTTCTATTGCTTCACTCAACAGGCCTCCATCAGTACCTATCTGAAAGAAGGATTGTCTATCAGACAGTCCAATATTAAACACCCTTTGAGAGGATCCATTTAACAGCCTGAAACGTACAATTTGTGCTGGAACTTCCAATTCTGGTTCAATAGTCGCATTAACCATTATTACATCATCAGCATTTGATGGTGTGACTATCTGGTTATTACTGTCAAAGTCCTTAGTCTGGATAACTAGGGGAAAGTCATCAACTCCATATGTCCGGGGTAATTCCAACAAGGCCTCTTCCTCATCCCGAACAATAATAAATCCTGCAATCCCCTTTGACACATGCTCATTTGTTTTTTCATGGAGGTGCGGATGATACCAGTAGGTACCAGCCTTATCAAGCACAGAAAATTGGGGATTCCAGGAAGTGGAGGGCTCGATAACCGTATGTGGGCCTCCATCATTACTTGCAGATACATGCATTCCATGCCAGTGAATTGTTGTTGGTTCTCCAAGTTGATTATCTACTTCAATATTAACCTGATCAGCTTTATTCATAATCAGAGTTGGACCAAGAATATCTCCATTTACTCCCATTGTATTGGTTAACTGCCCTGAATAATACTGGACCGTACTGTTTCGCAACTCTAAATGAAATTCTGTGCCGGACAAGGTATCTGGTATCAGTAGTGGTGTTTGACCTTGAGCCACATTAAATGCAACTAATATGAACCCTGTTATATATATGATTGATTTCATATGCGATAAATTTTTTTAAAAATTATTCTTGTCTTTCAGGCCTGTCATACAAGCAGCATCCCGGGAGATTTTCATAAACATCGTCAGGTGCGGAATGGTTCTCTGTATCATGTCCAACAGCCGCAATTGCTTTTACCACATCCATTTTATTTACCCTAGCAGGCTCATATTCGAGATGCAACATTTTAGACTCAGAATCCCAGGATGCTTCATTTACACCTTCCAGGGAATTGGCTGCAGCCTCAATACGTTCTTTACACATACCGCAATTGCCATAAACTTTAATCATGACATGTTCCGCAACACTTCCTGATTGATTCGTTTTCTCCTCCTGCATTTCCATTTGGCCATGGTCATGACCAGTAGACATTTTGCCGCCATCGGGATTCATCATGCTTGGTTTCCCCGCCAGTTGGGCTGCCGCATCAATGCTGAACGTGCCGTTAACGGCAATCTCATCGCCCTCCTGCAAACCGTTTTCTATAATAAAACTTTCGCCCAGTGCCGGGCCCAGGTCCACTTCGCGCATCATAAAATTTATGCCCTGGTCTGTTTCAGATTTAAAATAAACCACCGAACGTTTGCCGGTCCACATAACGGCCGTTTTGGGAACAACAACAGCACCCGAACGATTGGGCAATTTTGCTTCCACCATGCCGGAGGCAAACATTTCAGGCTTGAGTTTTAACCCCCGGTTAACGACTTCTACCCGGGCTTTTGCCACCCGCGTTTTCGGATTAATTACCGGATCGAGGAAGGTGATTGTCCCCGAAAAAGTTTCACCGGGAAGGGAAGCAATGGTAAAATCCACTTTATCACCTTTTTTAACCCAGGGCATATCCGATTCATAAACATCAAAAAGCACCCATACTTTTGAGAGGTCAGCAATTTCGTAAATGGCTTCCCCCCTGCGGACATAATCACCCGGGTTGACCATTTTTTTGGTTACAAAACCCGATATGTCTGCCTGTACATCAAAAGTTTCTTTGGAAGTTTCAGAATTTAGTATTTGCTCAATCTGGCTGTCCGTCAGCTTCCAGTTTTTTAACTTTTCCTTGGCTGCGTTGAAAAGCTGTGGCTGTGACTCTTTTATTTTTTGAGCTTCAAACAACTCTTCCTGTGCGGTTACCAAATCGGGTGAATAAACCGATGCGATGACCTGTCCTTTTTGTACAAAGTCACCCGTAAAATTTACCGTCAGCTTTTCAACCCTTCCGGCTATATGCGATGATTGTGAATAAACCAAACGCTCGTCGGATTGCACTTTACCATCTAAACGCACCTTTTTTACCGGGTCCGTCGAACCCACTATTGCGGTATTGATATTTGCCAGTTGCATGGCTGTGGGCGACATGTTGATTGCCATGGGATCGATCCCGCTGTTTTGGTCATTTTCCAACGGGATTAAATCCATCCCGCAAATGGGGCAATCACCCGTTTCGTTTTGGCGGATTTGTGGGTGCATGGAGCAGGTCCAAATAGTTTCACCAACGACTTCTTCCTCAATATACTCATGCTGTTGTTCCTTTGTGGTTTTGCTTTGCGAACCGCCAAAAATAAGCCAACCCAGCAATAAACCTACGACCAGTGTTGACACAGCAACAATTATAGTTTTTCTATTTGTTTTCATTATTAATATGTTTTTGCAGTAATGTAATTTAATTTGGCAAGGGCTATCTGGTATTGAACCTTTGCCGTAACCATTGTTTTTTCGTATTTCAGCAATTGTTGCTGCATTCGCAGAACCTCTACGAACTCTTTACCGGAGGTACCATATGAGCTGAATAATAGGTTCAGCGATTGCCGGTTTGTGGCAATCTGTTCCTGGTATAATTCCAGTAAATCAAGCTGCTGCGCTAGTTCAAACAGTGTCTGGTCAAATTCTGAAGAAAGTGAATTGAGCACATTTTCTTTCTGCAGCGAATAACTTTCCTGCATGAATTGTGCTTCTTTTTCAGCTGCATCGTACTTTTTACGAAATATCGGGATGCTTACCGAGACCATCGGCATCAGTACATCTTTGCCTGCGTCGGCAACCGCCATACCCGAGGGTTCTCCCACGATCACGTAATCCAGCCCAACTCCAATACTGGGAAGCCCCTGTTTCTGCGCAACAATTTCGTTGGCTTGGCTGGCCTTTGTTTTAAAATCGAGCGCGTTGATAGCAGGATTGCGCAACAGCAGCGAATCTTTGACTGCGTCGATTTCAACAGCCGGCGCAAGTAAAGTATCGGTAACAATCACGTCTTCGTTTTCTTCCCGGTTCAACAAATTATTGAATGTGGAAATCAGCGCATGTTCCTTTTTATTCAGAATTTCGAGGTTAGTCTGCGAATCTTTCAGCATAATATCTACGCGCAGCACATCCACCATCGGAGCAGCCCCGTTTTCAAATTTCCGGGTAGCAATGGTTTTATACAACTCCAAAATTTCAATATTCTCACGCTCGATTTTCTGTATCTGCTGCAGTTCGTACAACGGGTAATAAGCAGCCGCCACATCGAAATACAGCTTGTTCTGAGCTTCCAGAAACGACTGGTATTTTGCTGCAGCCATCAATGCCGCGGCGTCTCCTTTTGCTTTCAGCGTTCCGAACCACGGGAACATCTGACTCAATGAAAATTTGGCGCGTTGCGGTCCAACCCGCGTTTCGACCGGCGAAATGAAGTAGCCGAAAGAAAATGATGGATCGGGCAGCGTATTTGCCTGCGGAATCCTTTGCAGCGATGCTTCAAACTCTCTGTATTTCGATTGAAGGCCCGGATTATTTTCGGCCGCCATTTCGAGGTAAGTGTCCAGCGTCTGCGTCTGAACAGCACTTATCCCTGAAACCATAATGATTATTAGTGTTATTATTTTCTTCATGACTAATTCTATTTAAGTTTTCGCTCTTCGCGAATGCTGTAAAGCACCGGCACGATAAAATAAGTGACAGCGGCAAAAATCATCCCTCCAAAAGCCGGTATGGCCATAGGTATCATAATGTCTGCGCCTCGGCCGGTTGAGGTAAGGATGGGCAACAGTGCGATAATAGTTGTAGCCGAGGTCATTGCCGCAGGCCTAATTCTGCGATAACCTGCTTCCACCACCGCCGCATGTACCCCCATCAGGTCATCGGGTTTATTCCGAGTGAAACTCTGGTCGAGGTATGTAGCCATCAAAACACCATCATCAGTTGCAATACCAAAAAGCGCTATAAATCCAACCCAGACCGCAACACTTAGGTTGATGGTGTGCATTTGGAAAAGGTCACGCATATTGGTCCCAAAAATTGAGAAATCAACAAACCAGCCTTGTCCGTATAGCCAAATCATCATAAACCCTCCACTAAAAGCCATAGCGATTCCGGTAAACACCATCAGTGATGTAGACACAGATTTAAACTGAAAGTAGAGAATCAGGAAAACAATGACTAAAACCAACGGAACAATGATAGAGAGTCGTTTTTCGGCACGCACCTGGTTTTCGTAACTACCTGAAAATTTATAACTGATGCCCGAAGGAACGATCAAATCGCCTGCATCAATCCGCGCCTGAATCGCATTCTGCGCATCATTGACTACGCCCACTTCTGAATAGCCAACACGTTTGTCAAACAAAACATATCCCACCAGAAAAGTCTCTTCGCTTTTAATAGCCTGGGGGCCTCTGACATATTCAAAATCAACAATCTGCGAGATGGGGATTTGCGACCCGGTTGGCGTCGATATTAGGATATTACCGAGCACTTCGGGGTCGTCCCTGAGTTCGCGTGGGTATCGCACTCTCACCGGGAACCGTTCGCGACCTTCTACGGTAGAAGTGATTTTCATTCCGCCAATGGCCGTTTCTATCGTTTGCTGTACATCTTCCACATTTAATCCGTACCGTGATATTTTTTCGCGATCGATGTTCAGGTGAAGGTAGGGTTTCCCAACAATCCGGTCGGCAAAAACGGCTTCAGCTTTCACCGATGGGACTTCTTTCAAAAATTTTTCCAGTTTCATCCCGAAGTATTCAATTGTGCCAAGGTCGGGGCCATAAACTTTAATTCCCATGGGAGCGCGCATACCGGTTTGCAACATCACCAGGCGGGTTTCGATGGGTTGTAGTTTCGGGGCGGAAGTTACTCCCGGAATTTTGGTTACTTTCACAATTTCATCCCAGATATCGTCGGGCGATTTGATTTCCTCCCGCCAATTGCGGAAATATGCCCCTTTGCTATCCGGAATTAGATCCTGATATTTTACACCACGTTCTAAAGCTTCTTTATTGGAAAGCGTATCACCACTGCTGAGTATAAACCGATCATTTTTATCTGTTTTAAACCGTATCCGATGTCCCTTTTCGTTCAGCATATATTCCGGCCGGTAATTAATTACGTTTTCGTACATGGAAATGGGTGCCGGGTCGAGGGCTGATTCCACCCTACCCAGTTTTCCTACCGTAAGCTCAACTTCAGGAATGTTGGTGAGCAACATGTCCAGTTGCCCCAAAACTTTCCGGTTGTATTCAAAACCTGAGTGGGGCATGGAAGTAGGCATAAGCAGGAAACTTCCCTCATCGAGCGATGGCATAAATTCTTTCCCGATGGCGGGGAAGGTGTGGGCTAATCCCGACCACACTTTGGTGGTGCGGATATTCCATCCTACATTGTCGAACCCTTTGGCCACAAACCCAAAAATGTTATTGAATCCCATCCAGGTGGTTGCTCCGAAAAGGATTAAAAAGGAGGGTATCAGCAGGAATGCGACTTTGTGGTTCAAACACCACCTAAGAATTGGTTTGTAAAAATATTCCAGGAGAATAAAAAACCCTAAAATAAGGATGACCATCAGGACAACAAATAGTATGTTCATCACCAGGCTTTTGGAAGGCCCAAGCGGCAACCAGTATTTGGACAACAACCAGATAACACCAATTAAAACAATGATAATTTCAGCGTGGTCAAACACCCAAAAGGCAAACGACTTTATTTTTTGCCGGATTGACATAATAGAGTCTGTATTTGTGTCTGAATTCACATCAATTTCAGGTCGTTTTCTCCTCAATTCCTTTGCTGTTCCCACAAGGCCAAAAGCAAGTAAAATCATTCCACCCCAAACCTGCCCGGCAATCAGGACGGCAATTCCAAGGGGAATCAATATGATATTGAGCCACTTCTTGACTTTTTGATTTTGAATTTTCGCCCCAAAAAACCAATGGGCAAGTGTGGGCATAATAAGCAATGAAACCAATAGGGCGGCAATCAGGGCAAACGTTTTGGTAAAAGCCAGCGGCCCAAACAGTTTTCCTTCGGCGGCCTGCATGGTAAATACGGGGATAAAACTTACAATGGTGGTAGAAACTGCGGTGAGGATTGCAGAGCTCACTTCCGAAGCTCCGTTGTAAATGGTGGTTATGAGTTTTTGTTCACGAGGTGCCTCATCGATGTGTTTGATGATGTTTTCGGAGAGGATTACCCCTAAATCAACCATCGTTCCAATGGCAATGGCAATACCCGAAAGCGCCACGATGTTAGCATCAACGCCAAAATAGCGCATGGCAATAAAAACCATCAGAACGGCAATGGGCAGCAAACTGGATATTAAAAATGACGCCCTTAAATTGTACACCATAACAATGACGACCAGCACAACAATGAGAATCTGAAGTGAAATGGCTTCTTCCAAGGTGCCAAGTGTTTCGTAGATAAGGCCAGAACGGTCGTAAAAAGGTACAATGGTTAACTGGCTCTCGGTTCCATCGGGTAAAACCTTTTTGGGCAACCCGGACGAGATTTCCCTGATTTTATCTTTTACATTATTGATAACCTGCAAAGGATTTGCACCGTAACGGGCTACAACCACACCTCCAACCACTTCCGCGCCATCCTTGTCCAAAGCACCGCGGCGGGTTGAAGGACCCAGGCTAACCACACCAATATCCTGAATGCGAATTGGAACATTTTCCTGTACCGCAACAACGGCATTTTCAATGTCTTCTACTTTTTTAATATAGCCCAACCCACGCACTAGGTATTCAGCTTGGTTGATTTCGATGGTTTTAGCGCCCACGTCGCGGTTCGATTTCTGAACGGCCTGCATCACTTTATGAAGTGGAATATTGTAGGCTTTCAAAGCATCGGGGTTTACGTCAATCTGGTATTCCTGCACGAATCCGCCAATGGATGCCACTTCTGAAACGCCTTCTGTAGCATTTAGCCCGTATTTCACATAAAAATCCTGTACGGTGCGTATTTCATGCAAATCCCAGCCACCGGTAGGATGGCCGTTTTTGTCACGCCCTTCAATGGTGTACCAGTAAACCTGCCCCAATGCAGTTGCGTCAGGACCAAGAGCGGGTTGCACACCTTCAGGCAGAAGGCCGGAGGGCAGCGAAGCCAGTTTCTCCAATATCCTGGAACGCGACCAGTAAAATTCAACATCTTCTTTAAATATGATAAAGATGCTGGAGAAACCGAAAATCGATGAGCTCCTGATGGATTTTACACCCGGGATACCTAATAAGTAAGTAGTTAACGGATAAGAAATCTGGTCTTCAATATCCTGCGGCGAACGCCCCATCCATTCGGTAAATACAATTTGCTGGTTTTCGCCGATATCCGGTATTGCATCTACCGGAACAGGGTCGGACGGAAGTATTCCAGTATCCCATCCAAAAGGAGAATTAATTATCCCCCAACTAATGAAAACAATAAGCACTAAAAAAGTAACCAGTTTGTTTTCTAGAAAAAATTTTATTGCTTTGTTTAACATACCAAAAAAATATAGTCATTATGAATTTTAATTGTACGACAGGTCCTATAGTTTCTTGATTAAACAAGACTATGGACTACAAAATAAGATTCAATGACTATAAAAGGTATGCCTGGATCTCGGCAAGATAGGTTGCTTGTTCTCGGGGTGGGTGAGCATCAAGCGGGTAAATTACTCTTGAAAATTCTTCCTCATTGTCATAAGAAAGTAACTCAAAAGATGTAACATCACTATATAGATCCAATATTATTTCTCTGTAATCTAAACTTTCTTCTAAAGAGTTCAAATAATCAACCCTAAACTGAATAACATCTGTCTCATCATCACAGCAATCCATTGGCACTTCGCAGCAAGAGTCGGCTTCACCATATAAGGCTATAGAGTAGAGCTCATCACCAGCATAATGTCTACTAATACTTACTCCAACTGTTATTACAGTGAAGAAAAATGTAAATATTATGTATAATGACTTTTTCACAATTGATTCAATGTGGCTACAAATGTATAAAATCAATAACAAGGTAGGATACTGTTTTGTTCATTTAACAGTTTTTTAACAGAGCTTATTGCTGTGAATTTTTTAATTAATACCATCTATTACACAAAAATACCCTCACATAATCTATAAAGAGAGATTATATATTTTTAGTGTCAAACAAAAAGCAGCGAAAATCCTAGTCATTTTTACGACACCATTTTTTTAACCACAGATTATCAATTAGATAGAAAATAGGAGTGGTCCTGGTGGGCCCACAATAACAAATCTAAAGGATTGCAAATCTATAGATTGCAATCCTTTTCTTGTTTATGGTAAAACATTGTGTATAACACTTACTGTTTTATTATAACGAACTCTCTGAAATTACTCCTAGCAATTACCTTTGTTTCTGCTTGGTAGGCTTTAACAAATGTTTCAGGTAATTTAACTTTGGTTTTTGCTTTCCATTTAAACTCAAACCCAAAGACTTTTCCATCTTTTTCCTCAACAAAATCTATTTCTTGTTTTTGTTTGGTTCTCCAGAAATACATTCGTGCAAATGTGTCCTTATATATGTTCTGCTTTACTCTTTCCGATATTAAGAAGTTTTCCCATAATGCACCAATATCGGTTCTTAGTTTTATCTGATTAAAGTTACCAATTATCATATTCCTAATACCATTATCATAGAAGTAAACTTTTCTGTTTCTTTTTATTTCATTCCTTAAATTCCTGCTGAAACTAGGAAGGCGAAAAACGACATAACCTCTTTCAAGAATTTCAATATATTTCTGAACTGTTAATTTGTTTACACCAATAGTTTGGGCCAGCTCACTATAATTAACTTCACTGCCAACTTGTAGGGCAAGTGCTAATAATAAGTTATCAAGTATTTCTGGTTTTCTAATATCTGAATATGCTAATATATCTCTATACAAATAACTACTTACAAGGTTCTTTAACACATCTCTCTCTTTTCCCTGATTATTTAAAACTTCAGGATAAAACCCGTATAATAATCGATCTTCAATTTGTTGTTCAGACTTAATAAAACCTACTTTCTTTTCAAATTCTTCCCAAGCAATTGGAAATAACTCATATTCCCACTTCCTGCCGGTTAGTGGTTCGTTTAGTTTATTTCCCAAATCAAATGAAGAAGAACCTGATACAAATAATTGAACATTTTTGAATTGATCTGTTATAATTTTCAAGGTTAGGCCAATTCCTTCTATTCTTTGAGCTTCGTCAATAAAAACAGTCTCGTAATCACCAAGAAATGTTTTAATCTGCTCTGTGTTGGGTTCATGTAATAACTGTCTGATAATTGGATCGTCAGCATCTAAGAATAGATATTCTTTTTCTTTTAACAAGTCTCTAATCAATGTTGTTTTCCCCACTTGCCTGGCCCCAATAACAATAATTGCTTTTCCATCACCCAATTTACTTTTGACTCTATTTTCCTGTAATCTTTGAAACATATTCTTTTTCAGCAAAAATAATTAAAATATCGTAATGACCAATAGTTATAACCATACGTCATTATGATATTTTGCATTTGTATAACAAGATTCCATAAATACTTCTCTAATCTTATGAACCATGTATTTGAAACTTCATCTATACTGAAGAGAATAACTGTCAAACATTTCACAGTGATTTTTACAGTCATTTTTACAATTCGATTTTTAGAACGACTGATTATCATATAGTTAGAAAACGGGGGTGGTCCTGGTGGGCCCACAACAAAGAAAGCCGCTCGATGCGGCTTTCTTTGTTCATTGCCCATTGTGAACCGGAGCGAAGCGGAGCTCGGCGAAGCCAATGGCACATTTTGCATGTTCCATTTATTTCTTTTGCTTAGCAGACATCACTGTTTTGTGAAATATGGCCACTAATTGATCACATTCATTTTGACATGCAATTAGCTTCTGAATTTCTTCTTTTTTAATGGAGTCAACGAATAGCTTCAGGCTGACTTTTGTTTCTCGTAATTCTTTCAGGACTATACTTGTCTTATGGATGAAGTCATTACGTGATTCTGCAGCTTGTGCTTCACCATAATTCAAAGCTGCGCTTGTTGATGATCTTATAATCTGGCTTGTTAAATGTTGTGATAAAAAGCTTTTATCTAGCAATTTACATAACCGGCTTATGGATAAGGCCAATTCGACTAATCTTTTTTCAAGTTCTTTTCGCATAACATTATTATTTGAGTTCTACTTATTAATACCCAAATTCATAAAATGTCACACCTGAAAATGAAAAATTACATGAGAAATGGGCCATGAACAATGCCGAATGAGCAATGCACCACGCGTTCCGCGTGGTGCTCGTCCTGGTGGGCCCACAAAAAAGGTTGCTACTCAATGTAGCAACCTTTTTTCATTGTCCATTGTGAATTGTACATTCTTCACGTTCCATTTATTTCTTTTGCTGGCATTGGAGCAACTTGTTCGCGGTCCTTCACCCGCCTTTGGCGGGTTCAGGATGACCAGTAGAAGTAATTAGCTTTTTAGCGTATCGTTGAGGAATTTTAATTGGGGATTTTTTGAAAGGATCAATTTGTCTTTTTTTTCATGTTAAAGTCTGTTACTTGCAGTTCATCCTGACGATCGAAGCAAGGAAGGACGTTTTAGCTAATCGCAGTAAACTAACTATTTTAAGAAAACCTTTATCAATTTCGCATTTAAAACGCGCTATAATCATGCACGTGTCATGAGACGTTCGCTAGCTGGAATCAGTTAACAATATAATCGTTTCATCAAAATTTAAAACGAATACCCGATAGATAGCTCACCGATAAACGGACTGATAAAGTCATATTCATCAATAAAAACCTGCACCGACTCTTCAATTTCGGATGTGGGGTTATCAATTTCCATTTTATCCCACATATAGCCATAACCGAGAGCAAAAGTTGCGGTAAAGCCACTTTTCCACACCCATTTTTTCCCGGCATTGATACCGAGGGTAATGTCGGGTGTTTTAAACTCGAAAGGATCGCTTTCCTGCACACCACTGCCTCTGTACATCCGGTATCTGGAATAGGCACCGACAAACAGCGAATTCATCCCGCCTTGCATGTGATACCTGTAGTTGAAAGTAAATGCGTAGCCGTAAGGTTCGATGTTGGCATCTGAATAGGTTTTTGGAACCATCTCGTAATCACCCCTGAATACCAGGCCATGTTTAGGTTTTACCATGTATTCATAGTTGGCCGAGATAATCCCAAAAGCGATTCCTCCCGGGCACACACTCAACGAACTCCGGCTCGGGTTAATAACCCTTTCCTTTTTCTCTTTTTTCGACGTTTTTTTATTCGCGTCTTGCAAGGTGTCCTGTGAAAAAAGTACGCCTGCATACAAGCTAATAACAAGTATTGAAATCATTCGTATTTTCATTTTTCTTAGATTTTAGTGCTTTTGAAATTTAATTTAATTGTAAAAATGTTCTTTTGCATAGTCAACAAGCACAGCTTGAATTTCCTCCGGAGTAGCCAATTCTGAAAAAACGAACTTATCCATCACTATATCAATCGTCTGACCAGCGCTGGATGCATGAATATGGTTTTCCTGCACACCAGGCATGCCAAAAGCACTTTTTAGATCAATAATCAACATATTGTATCACGATTTGTTCACAATAATTGACAACTTGTAAGGCGTAGAATAACATGTCATATCCGGGTATTTATATGCTACTATGAAAACCATTTAAGCAATAGCTCCTTGATGTGTAATACCCAAATCCCAAAAATGTCACACCTCAAAATGAAAAATTACATGAGAAATGGGCCATGAACAATGTCGAATGAGCAATGCACCACGCGTTCCGCGTGGTGCCCGTCCTGGTGGGCCCACAAAAAAGGTTGCTACTCGATGTAGCAACCTTTTTTCATTGTCCATTGTGAATTGTACATTCTTCACGTTCCATTTATTTCTTTTGCTGGCATTGGAGCAACTTGTTCGCGGTCCTTCACCCGCCTTTGGCGGGTTCAGGATGACCAGTAGAAGTAATTAGCTTTTTAGCGTATCGTTGAGGAATTTTA
>NPID01001486.1_pt1 | contig 12995 bp, 9 predicted proteins | sample 8637491 | NCBI WGS metagenome assembly NPID01 (sample SAMN07420843, study PRJNA396082) | bioreactor metagenome | isolation source: sample BA6 brine-fed electro-methanogenic bioreactor BA | place: Japan: Kochi | collected 2016-06-14 | reverse complement strand
TCCCAGACCACCAGAGGCGGCTCAATGGTCAACCCGGCGCCGCCATTCCTGCGCCCCTCGACCAGCACCATGCGCGCCGCCTCATCCCTGCGGCCATGAACGCAACGCAACCGCTTAGGCGCCAATTTCGCCTGCCGCATGCAGGCCAGCAACTCATCGGCCCTTTCCGTCAGATAAACCACATAGAATCGACCGCCATCAGGCAGCAGCCAACTTGCCGCAGAGATAAAATCGCTCAGTCCGCCAGCCAATTCATGGCGGGCGGCAGCGCGCTCGGAACCGGGCGCGAGACGCCCTCCACCCGGGGCTCGAAAGGGCGGATTGCATACCACCACCTCAAATGATTGAGGCGCAAGCACATTGGCGATCGCCCGCACATCCCCCTCGATGATCTCGATGCGCTCCTGCAGCCCGTTCAGAACCACGCTGCGGCGCGCACGCTGCACCATTTCAGCCTGGCGTTCAACGCCGACAACGTGCGCCGCCCCACTGCGCCGCGCCAGCACCAGGGGGATCACCCCATTGCCCGTCCCCAGGTCGGCCACCCGGTCGCCCGCACCGATGCGAGCAAAAGCGCATAGCAGGATCGGGTCGAGGGAGAAGCGGTAGCCGTTTCTGTGCTGAATGATTTTAAGGTTGCCGAGGCGCAGGTCGTCGAGAGTTTCCTCAGACGCAACCTCCACCGATTCCCCTCCCCCCAGCGGGGGGAGGCCGGGTGGGGGGAGCCTGGAAGAACCACCTCCGTCGAGACGGTCAGCGATACTCTCCAACACGCCAGTGATATTCGACAAAACCTCATTATTCCAGAACCGCAGAACCCGGATTCCCTGTTCGTTGAGAAAACGGGTCCGTTCCGCATCGAGAGCCCGCGCCTTTTCATCATCGTGCTGTCCACCGTCGACTTCTACCGCCAACCGTGCCTCGACACAAAAGAAATCGAGCACATAGCGATCAACCGGATGCTGTCGCCGGAACTTGCAGCCACCCAGCTGCCGCCCCCGCAGATGCCGCCACAGCAACCGCTCCGCATCAGTCAAATTGCGGCGCAGATCACGCGCCGCGTCCAGCAGGGGATCGGGGACAGGGGATGGCGACCAGGAATCTGGATGACTTTTATCGGACACAAAAAAACCTCTCAATCAATGGATGAGAGGATAATTTACCGTGCCGGCACCGCACGGGGCAAGCGTTGAAAAACCACCCCCCTCCCAACCTCCCCCCGCTGGGAGGAGGAGCAAGAACAACCTCCCTCTCCCAGCGGGAGAGGGCTGGGGTGAGGGAGGCGAGGGAGCGCCTTAAAAAACCTTCCGCGCCTTCACCTCCCAGCGATGCTCAACCCGCTCAGGGTCGGTCTCCCCTTCATCGCGCGTTCCGTACGCATAATCCACCGAGATCTGAAGTTTCTCCCAATTGATCCCGGCCGTCAGATAGCCGGTGTAGGTGGTGGTGTCTTCCGGCTCGAGGTAGCGGTAGCGCAGGCGCACGCCGAGCAGGGTGCGGACGGTGGGGTAGATCTCACCGATCAAAGTCAGAGTGCGGGCGGAGCGGGTTTCGGATTGGGGGGATTCCACACGCTCATAGAGAAACTCCTGTCCCAGCAGAGCCAGATTGCGGCCGATTCCACCGCGGCGCAAATAATAGCGCAGGCGCTGCTCTATCAGGTACTGGTGGGAGTCGCCATTGTTGAAGCTGCGCCAGTCATGATCAACGCGCAGACTGGCCTCCATGGCCCGCACCGGATAGGCCATCAGGTAAAAGCGGTTTTCCATGGTATAATCGGCTTCGCCGGAAGTACTTCCTCCTTCAACCGAACTTGCCCCGAGACCGCCTGAAGAGACCCGATGGTTCCCAATAATCAAACGGTTTTGCAAAGTGGCATAGAAACGGCGGCTATCATAACGCAATCGATGACTGGCGATAAAGACATCTTCTTCACCTTCTTCATCGTTGAGATAATCATAGGTGAACTCCAACCGGCTCGCGAGCCGGGAACTTCCGCGATATTCTCCAAACCAGGTGGTGGTCGAACGCAGCACGCTACCGTCGCGCTGCTCAACTTCACCTCCGGAGAACATCAACCCCAGGTCACTCTTAGGGTTAATATAGTTCCCGACACGCCGATCAAGAGTACCGCTGCCATAAAGAAATTCCTGTGTAAAACCAGTGCGATAGTTGGGGCTTAGATCAGTTTCAATACGCCCGACAAGGGTCTGCTCCCAAAATCCGACAGTTTCGTCCCTATCATCATTCTCCTCAGCACCCTCGCCACTGAAATAAGATAGGGAATAGGCGCCAAAAAGGTCATATTGGGGTCGAAAAAGTCGGTTGGTCGCAGTCTCAACCAGGGCGCGGGCAGAAAGTCCTTCGCCATCACCTCCACTTTTATGCTCAACATCGAACTGGCCAGCCAATGTCCAGGGTTGGCGCTGGCGCAATTCAAGGCGGTTACTGAGAAACACAACCTCTTGATTGGCCTTCCGGTCCTCGGCAAACACGAGAGAATCTTCGAATTCGGCAATAAATCGCGTTCGCAAGCTGGTTTCAGGATCAAACTGCTTGCTGATGTAGACCGGAAATTCCAGCGCCCTTTCCCGTCTTGTCCCGTCAAACTCCCGGCGATAGTTGGAGAAGTTTGCCGCCTGCCATCCGCGTCGTTGTGCGACTGTAAACAGATTGATGTCATAGCGCCGTTCTATATTGTCACCGCGGGAGAGTTCGTTCGTGGTGGTATAACTGGCATCCGCACTCACTTCAATCCAGTTGGTCAACCGCACCCAGCGCCGCTGCAGCGTATGATCGATGGTGCCCAGGATATAAGCCTTTTCAACATAATCCTCTTCAGGGTTGATGTAGTCCTTGTGGTCATAAACCCGGTAATGAAACCAGTTGTCCTTCTTGTTCAAAGACACAAAGGCCAGATTACGGTCGCGATAATGCTGGGGAGTCGTTGACTTGAGATCCCGAACATCATGCTGGCGGTAATCTATCAGCAATCGCGGCGCATGCGCCAGGACATCCCGGTAGACACCCTCGTAATCTCCGCTGGCCGCCCCAACCATAAGAGTAAAGCCCGAAACACTCTGACGCCCATTCTGTAAACCAATCACGGTCTCCGGCGCAGGCATACTGTCCCCGGGAAGGCGCTCAAAAAGGCCTGTCGCCGACACCGAGGAGAAAGTCGAGGAATTCAGATCACGCGAGTACAGCCGCAGGTTTAACGGCAATCCGCCTGGCGCAATGACCACATCGCCCTGATAGAGCACCTTCCCGGTGCTCACATCGGTACTCTGCCCATCGATAGCGCCATCAAGAGCCAACCATTCGTACCCCAAGCTTAAATCATAGCTCCCGACGCGCCCACCAACGATCCCGCCGCCGGTATGATAAACCAGAGAATATTTCTGCGTGAACCAGTTCGCGTCATGGACCTCTTCGCTGGATTCGTCAACAGTATGTTCGCCGTAGCGCCACTCGAACGCACCATCTATGGTGCCACGCGCACAATGGGCCACGGCTGGCAACTGACCGCAACAAACCATAGTCACTAAAATGGCAAACCACCTTAGACGCATCCCAGCTCAACACTCCGAGTATTTGGCCAATGAAAAATTATCAACTAAATAACTGCAATAGCCATTCCAGATTTATTTAATTTGCTATGGCAAATATCGCTCAGTCTCAGCTAGCTATAGATAGCGACACGCCATCTATAGAAAAAGGCGGAGACACCTCTCCGCCTTTTCAGGGCAAACATATCAAAGCAGGATGTGATTCATTTTATATGGCAGGTTAGACAGAGGGCCGACCTAGTATTGGCAACGCGCAGGAAAGGAGCCGTACCAGCAGCAGCATCCCCCGGATCATGCACATTATGGCAGGACGCGCACCAGACTTCATTGGTGCCCCGCAAAAGCGCTTGAACACCTGCATCAGCTGTAGCGACAAGCCCATTCTGGGCATCCGCAGTGCTGTCGTATGTAAAACCAACGGGATGATCGTTGGTAAAATCAGTACCCAGCAGCGAAGGAGATGCTCCCGGAATAGTCAATGATCTAGTATTGGCAGCATCTGCGGTTAAAACGCCGGATGGCGCGGCATTCAGATTAACCAAGGAATCGGTCATGTCACCATCATGACAAGACATGCACAGGGGAACATCACCCGATGTATAATCAGGGGTAAAATCAAAGGTACTGGAAGTGTATTTAGTCGCGGCACTTAAATCATCACTATTTCGGTTCCAAAGTGGTGCGGTAGTTAATGCATAGTGAGGCGTGTGACAAAAGACACACAATCGATCCGTGTCGGTGGAACCATATTGGGTCCCACCTGTTGCTGACGCGAAAGTACTGCTCCCCGATAAATCATGGGCCGAATTAACAATTGAAGCGGCATAGACCCCGCTCACCGAGAGCCCTAAAATTACGAGCAAAAAAATTAACTTCTTCATACCTTGCCTCCATTTCTAATGTTATCGTTCCACTTCTGAAACTATCTGAGCCCTGCACCCTCGCTCCCCTAATGGGCCATCCTTAATCTTGTTACAATCCGAACGCAATAAATGCACCAACAAACAGCCTCCTTTCTCTGGGACTCAACATCTGCATTGGCGGTCAAGTTCCGCTAAAAAACGATCTCTGCTCCGTGATTTACCTGAACGGCGCCGTTCAGAAACCCTCCGGATTGCGATAAGCCTCTAAATCTTCATCTGTTATCGGGTTCCTGCTTAAGTAGTCCTCGTTAAGATACTGCCAGACGGTAATTCTCTTGTTCAACAAATCCGCGATAAAGATTCTGTCCCTCTTGTCAATAAAGATAGAGGTCGGCATACCAAACCCCAAGGCGTCGGGCGTTGGTTTACCAAACCCCGTATACAGCAAAAGAACACCGTCTGTGGAATAGGTCAAAATGCCGGCTTTTCGCGAATCGATAATATGCAAATGGCCTTCGCTGTCTATCGCAATATCCTTCGGCATTTCGAAGCCACCGACATTGTCCATCCGCTCCCCGAAAGATCTTAAATATTCGCCATTGCTGTCAAATACAGATATTCTCGCATTGAGATTTTCTGCAATGTAGATATTCCCGCCATCATCTACCGCTAAACCTGTCGGCTTCCACAGTTGCCCGTCGCCAATGCCGGGAGAACCGAAAGAACTCAAATGACGTCCCTTCAGGTCAAAAACTTCGACAGTACATTTCTTTATATCTGTGACATATATTTTCCCGCGATTTTCATCCAATGCGATCTTGCTTGGCTTTTCGAATACATCGCTGCCAAAGTTAAAAAGAGGCTTATGGTCTGCTGAGTACACAAGGACATTCTTAGTTTCAGCAACGACCACATAAATATTTCCATCGCTGTCAACAGTTATTCCCATCGGCGCTCCAGACGTCGAAACTCCCAGCCTGGAAATCCGCCCCTTGCCAAAATCGACAACATGGATCTGTTTTTTCCCAGAGTCAGAAACATACACCTTATCCTGGGAATCAGAGGCAATGCCAAAGGGAAAATCAAAGGCCAGCCCCTGTTCGCCACCGACCATTGAAGCAATCAGCTTGTCTCGGTCGCTTTTATGCAAGTCCCTTTCGGAATAATAAACACCGATAAACTCCATTTTCGGCGTCTGTGGCGGGGGGGGCCAGAGTACGCGAAAATCTTGATTCTTGGCTGAACAGCCCGCAAAAACTATGGCGCATAAACACAACAAACTCGTCCGGATTATACAGCTTCGGTTTAACATGGACCTTCCTCTCACAAAATCACTTCGGGTGACATTCCTGACATAGCGAAAAAGTACTCTTAGCCCCTCTTACAAACAGATACTGCGCCTCCCCCCCATGGGGGTCATGACAGCTCACACAGGAAAAAGTCTTACTCTCATTCAGCGGGTTGCGCGGCCCTTCCAGAGGATGGGCCTTGCCGCCGACACCCCGCACCACATGGGTGCCTTTGTCCAGACCTTCATGGCAGGCGAGACACACCGCATTGGGACGCCCATGCAGGAAACTGACATGATCGGAGGCGTGGGGGTCATGGCACACGGTACACAGCCCCGCCCCCACCGGCCCGTGGGCAAAGTAGCGCGATTTGAAATCTTCCATCTTGTCCACGTGGCAGGAGTTGCACAGTTCGGCCTCCTCGGCCTTGAGGCGGTACTTGTTCGGTACACTGCCCGGGTCGTGACAGGTGCTGCAGGCCCAGACCGCCGCCGGGCCATGCACTGATTCCCTATCCAGCATGCGCTTGTGACAGGTGCCACAGGCGTTTTCCTCCTGCGTGTCCGCGGAAAGTCGTACCGCAGCGGGGTTCATGTCGTGGCAGGGGGCGCACAAGGCTTCGCGCTCCTCGTTGTGCATGACGTAGGGTTCGTAGCCTTGCGGCGGATAAGAGGAGAGATCCGCCAGATAGTAGATGCTGGCGATTTCACGGGCTGCGCGGCGCGAACCGCCCTCCCCTTTGAATCCGGCCACCACCACCTGGTTGCGCCCCGGGTCCCATTCGGGCAGCAGGATGACGATGTCATCAAAGGTCTCGCGGTAAACCTCCGCGCTGATGTCGATAAAATCGCTCTCCACGTTATTGACCGAAACGGTAATGCCCGTGATCTCCGGATCGCGGGTCTTGATGATGAGATAGTTGGAGCGCGTCACATAGGTCTTGTCCGCCGGGTAGACGATCTCCAGCGCTGCCGCGGGGGTTGCGGCGAGCAGCAGGGTCAGAATGCCCCAGGTGAAGACAATATGAGCGCTTGATAATGTTTTCATGCTTATTCCGTGCCGTTTTTTGTGAGGAGTTCGTAAACGCTCCCCCACCCCGACCCTCCCCCGCTGGGGGAGGGAGTTTCTAGCTGCTGCGGTTTTTCAGGTTAACTCCTCCCCCCAGCGGGGGGAGGTTGGGAGGGGGGAGCGAGAAGCACCGGACGCTCATTCTTCGGGCACCACCGCCTGCCCCTCTTCAATCGGGTTTTCCTGCAAATACGCGTCGTTCAAATACTGAAACTGATGCACCATACGGTTGAGACCGTCGATGATAAAGATCCGGTCGCGGGCATCCGCATCAATGCCCCCCGGCAGCAGAAATCCGCCCGGACGCACCCCGCCTGCCGCCGACTGCTTGCCGCCGATGGTCAGCAGGTAGCGCCCTTCAAGATCGAAGATGACAAAACGGTGCGCGCGGGCGTCGGTGACGTAAACATGACCCGAGGCATCGACCCCTATCGCCTTGGGCACCTGGAACGAACCCAGGGCGGTGCCGCGCTCACCGAAAGCACGCACGAAAGAGCCATCGGGCTCGAGCACCTGAATGCGGGCGTTGAGGGAATCCACCACATAAAGGCGGCCATCCGGCCCCAGATCCACATCCAGCGGATAATTAAACTGCCCCGGTCCGTTGCCTCGTCGCCCCCGCCGCTCGATCAGCCGCCCGCGACTGTCGAAGACCGCGATATCATGGCGCTGGGTCTCCACCACGTAGATTCGATCCCCATCAGGGGTCACGGCAATCCCGGTCGGGGTTTCCAATTCTCCCGCGCCAATCACCGTCATCAGTTGGTGATTGGCATCGAATACGAAGACCTGTCGCTCGACCAGATCCCCGACATAAACGCGCCCCCAGTCGTCGACCGCCAGGCCGTGCGGCATCTTGAATTCAAAGGGGTTGCCTTTTTCATCGCGCAGCAGGTCGGTCTCGCCTGCCTCAAGATCAATCACATGCACACCGGGGAGCCCGGCATCCGTTACGTAAAACCGTCCGTCGGCGGCACTTGCCACATCCATCGGTTTATTGAACAGCGGGCGTGGCTTGTCTTTGCCGAGGATGGCGTCGCGCACCCGGGTGTCTTCGCCCCGCCGGGCATCGGCGGATTTTTCATAGAAAGCAATATATTCGATCTTGGCCTGCCGCACACCGGGCGGCCAGAAGAAGCGCTCCGTCTCCTGAACCGGTTTGGCACAGCCGCTCAACAAGCCGGCTGTCAGAATAATGGCCGCCAGACTACCAGGAGAAACAAAAATTCGACACTTCTCTAATAGGGTCATCACTATTACTCATACCGGACCGGCTTGAGCCGGTCATAGGTTTTGGGCTTGTGACAGCCGACCACGCAGGTAGCGCCTGTGTCGTGCCGCGTGAAACGGATCGGGATCTCCCAGGCGCCGAATCCTGGGATACGGCTCTGGATCAACTTCGGCTGATCCGCACCGTGTACGCCGTGACAGCTTTTGCAGACGCGGCTTTTCTCCGGACGGTTGACATGCAGATAATGCAGGTTGGCGTCGCCGTTGCGAAAGCCGGTCAACTCGGCGGTCCGGTCGTAGATAAAGGCTTCGGTGGTGTGACAGGCAAAACACAGGTCGTAGTTGCCCAGCTCAAAACCGGTATAGAATTCTTCCGGGTAATAGCTGTTGAGCAGTGGGCGGTAGGGCGAGGCGTGGGGATCATGACAGACCCAGCATTCACCGGCTTCCACCGGGCCATGGCCATAGGCGACATTGCGGCCGATCTGGTCATGACAACTGACGCAGAAACGCTCCTCCGAGAGATGCAGCATCTTGTAGTTGCCCGTGCCATGAGGGTCGTGGCAGGCAGCGCACCCGCCGTCGGTGATGGCGGCGTGGGTGGTCGCGGGGTCCGTCACCTGGGCGCCCACAGCGGTGTGGCACTCTACGCACAGGGCACTTCCCTCGTCGGGCAACATAGCAACACTGCGCCCGCCGTGCGGATCATGGCATTCGGTGCAGCCCTGGGTGACGACAGGGTGAACATATTTCATCTCTTGCAGGGACTTTTTGTCCGCGTGGCAGTAGTAGCACAACTGGTTGCCTGCCGCCGGCAACTGGTATTCAGCCGGGCCGCCGTGCACGTCATGGCAGGCGCCGCAGTCATCAGCAACCGGCGTATGAACATGCGCGGCATCTCGCTTGCTGGTATGGCACAGATCACAGAGCAGGGCGCCCTCTTCCGGTAGGAGATTATCCTGAGGCGCTGCATGGGGCGCGTGGCAGCCGGTGCAGTCATTTTCGGCCACAGGCGTATGCAAAAAAGCGCGTCCCTCGGTTTTACCGCGATGACAACGATTGCACAACTCGCCACCCGGCGCGATCAGCAGAGCCTCACCGTAGCCGCTGTGCGACCGATGACAAAGTCCGCAGTTGCCGGACGCCACCGGCGGATGCACCACCGCACCAGCAGCTGCGGGGTCCGCATGACAGAGACGGCACAGGCTGCGCGAATCGGTGGGCAGCAGGTCAGGATGATCGCTCGCGTGGGGATCATGGCAGGACGTGCAGCCGGCCTCAATCACAGGATGCACCGTATCCCCGCCTTGCAGCCTGGAGCGATGACACTGGAGGCAGAGGCTGTTCTCCTCCCCGGTAAGTTCTCCATGACTACCAGTACCGTAAGGCTCATGACAGAACCTGCAGTTGCCGCCCGCGGCAGGCGGATGGACAACCGACCGATCCCCGACAGGATCGGAATGGCAGCCGGCTGAAAGGCAATCGTCGCTCGCCAAAACACCGGAGGCAAATCCTAAAAGCAGATACACAAGCAGATTGATGAATAAAAGCGACTTCATGCGCTATCAGGCCTTTGAGGACGTGTACACAGCGAGGGGAAACGCACAACAATGAATCTTTTTTCATCTTTTAGTTATTAAATATTTTATACGAGAAAAAGTCAATACAAGATGTGTGCCTGAGGAGAGGGGGAGCGGGAGGTGAAAACATAAACGCCCGGTGCAGGACCGGGCGTTCGGGGTTTAACTCTGAGATCAAATACAATCTACTTGATATGGCAGGTGTTGCAGCCGGTATCAAGACCTTCCTGCTTATGGCAGCCTTTGCACTGCATGTGCAGGGCGTTATTTTTGCGGGGGACGCCCGGGTCACTGCCGTCATGGCAATCTTCACAACTCTGGTGACCGCTGATGTGGTGGCAAAGATCACAGGTGCCCACCCACTCAATATGCTGCATATGGTCAAAAGGCACCTTACCCAGCCGCCCTTCGAAAACAATCTCTTCAGGCACCGAAAGAGCATCTTCTATTTCACTTTGAGATACCTCCTCGGCAGAAAGCGAGGTCGCTACACCCATCACGGACATGACTGCAACCGCAACCAGCCCTAAAATTAAAGTTTTCACTCGGCACCTCCAGATATTTATTAGCGAAATTTTAGCTTCTACATTGTTCGATTGTCAAGCGCTAAGTTCCGGTGCCGTAACCTACCTGAATGATCAACAAGAATCAAGGGCATGCCACACTCAGTCTGTGAAACCGTCTTTTTTCAACTTCTCCTGAAGAGCGTCGGATTTGGCCTCAACGCCGGCAGCCATCTTGAAGCGTTGCTCCTGCAAGGCTTTTGCCACGTCAGCATTCTCCACAGAGAGAATCTGCGCTGCAAAAATACCGGCATTACGCGCCCCCGCCTTGCCGATCGCCATGGTGGCAACGGGAATGCCGGCCGGCATCTGCACCATGGCCAGCAGTGCGTCGAGGCCCCGCAGGGAGGTCGCGTCGATCGGCACCGCAATGACCGGCAGAGTGGTTTCTGCGGCGACCACGCCGGCAAGATGCGCGGCCGCGCCGGCACCGGCAATCAGAACCTTGATACCACTCTCGCGGGCTGCCCGCACATAGGCGGCGGTACGCTCGGGGGTGCGGTGGGCGCTGGACACCTTCATCTCGAAAGGGATTCCCAATTCCTTGAGGGCCTTGCCCGTTTCCGCCATGATGTCATAGTCGTTGTCGCTGCCCATCAGAATACCGACCAACGGCTGCTTGCTCATGTTTTTTCTCCTGGAAGTGAAAAATTATCAAAACCTAAAAAGCCTTTTCACCACAGAGGTCACAGAGAACACGGAGAAAATCAAAAGAGTAAACTCTGTGGGCTCTGTGTACTCTGTGGTTCAAGATCTTGAATTAAACTTACCTGTTAAGAGCCTTCTGGCCGATATCCCGGCGGTATTGCACTCCCTGCCAGGAGATCTTTTCGACACCGGCATAAGCCTTGTCAATGGCTTCGGCAACCGTGCGGCCGAGACCGGTGACGCCGAGGACGCGTCCGCCGCTGTTGACGATCTGCCCGTCCTTGAGAGCGGTGCCGGCGTGGAAGACCATCAGGTCCTCGATGGCGGCCGCTTCCTCCAGGCCGCTGATGGGAAAGTCTTTTTCATAGTCGGCGGGGTAGCCCCCCGAGGCCATGACCACGCACACCGCAGCCTTGTCGAGCCATTCGAGCCTGTCCTGCGTCAGCTGCCCGCGGGCGCAGGCCTGCATCACCGGCACGATGTCCGACTTGAGGCGCATCAACAGCGGCTGGGCTTCCGGGTCGCCAAAGCGGGCGTTGTATTCCACCACGCGCGCCTTGCCGTCCGCGATCATCAGACCGACATACAGGATGCCGGCGTAGGGGCAGCCGTCCTTGGCCATGCCGTCGATGGTGGGGCGCACGATCTTCGCGACGATCTGCTCATAGAGTTCGCCGGTCACCACCGGAGCCGGGGAATAGGCGCCCATCCCCCCCGTGTTGGGTCCCTGGTCGCCATCAAAGATGCGCTTGTGGTCCTGGCTGGAGGCCAGCGGCAGGATGTTTCTGCCATCGGTGAAGGCGAAAAAGGAGGCTTCCTCCCCCTCCATAAACTCTTCGATGACGACCTTGCTGCCCGCCTCGCCGAAAGCCCCTGCCACCATGATGTTGTCGACTGCGGCGACCGCCTCGTCCTCGCTCATGGCCACCACCACCCCCTTGCCGGCGGCAAGACCGTCGGCCTTGACCACGATCGGCGCGCCCTGCTCATGGATGTAGGCCACCGCTTGGTCGCGATCACTAAAGGTGCGATAAGCGGCAGTGGGGATGTCGTAGCGCGCCATCAGCGCCTTGGAAAAATCCTTGCTGCCCTCCAGCTGCGCGGCAGCCTTGTTGGGCCCGAAGATATCAAGCCCCGCCTCCTGAAAGCGATCCACGATCCCCAGAGTGAGAGGAGCTTCGGGACCGACCACGGTCAAATCAATGGCCTCGGCGCGGGCGAAATCGAGCAGCACGTCGATCTCGTCGGCCTTGATGTCTACGCATTTGGCCAACTGCGCAATGCCGGGGTTGCCGGGAGCGCAGTAAACTTTTGTCACCAACGGCGACTGAGCGATCTTCCACACCAGCGCATGCTCACGACCACCGCCGCCAACCACCAGAACTTTCATCCAAACACTCCTTTAGAACAAAAAAACTGAACCGGGAAGGATGCCACTAAGGCTCGAAGAATCGAAGAAGACCTCTTTAAACGGGTCCCCTCCCCCAGCGGGGGGGTTAGGGTGGGGGAAAGTCTGAGCAGCTGCTCAAGCTCCCCCCTCCCAGCCTCCCCCCGCTGGGGGGAGGAGCAAATTCTCCGCAAGAAGGGTTTTAGGTCTTCTTTGCGTCTTAGCGTCTTAGTGGCTTTCTTTTTCCCGTCTCTTCTTCAAAAAATCAATGCCGGAAATGACGCATGGAGGTGAATACCATCGCCATGCCGTGCTCATCGGCGGCGGCGATGACTTCTTCATCGCGGATGGAGCCGCCCGGCTGGATCACTGCTGAGATTCCGACTTCGGCGGCGTTGTCGATGCCGTCGCGGAAAGGGAAGAAGGCATCGGAAGCCATCACCGACCCCTTGACATCCAGCCCGGCATGCTCGGCCTTGATGGCGGCGATGCGGGCCGAGTTGACCCGGCTCATCTGGCCGGCGCCGACGCCGATAGTCATGCCGTCCTTGCCGTAGACGATGGCGTTGGACTTGACGAATTTAGAGACTCGCCAAGTGAAGAGCAGATCCTTCATCTCCTTGTCGGTGGGCTGGCGCTTGGTCACCACCTTCATCTCATCGATCAGGGCCAGGTCGGCGTCCTGCACCAGCAGGCCGCCATTGACCCGCTTGAAATCGAGACGCGTCACGGGCTCTTCCTGCCACTGGCCGCAGGCCAGCAGACGGACATTCTTTTTGGCGGCGACCACTTCAGCGG
>NPID01004659.1_pt1 | contig 13018 bp, 12 predicted proteins | sample 8637491 | NCBI WGS metagenome assembly NPID01 (sample SAMN07420843, study PRJNA396082) | bioreactor metagenome | isolation source: sample BA6 brine-fed electro-methanogenic bioreactor BA | place: Japan: Kochi | collected 2016-06-14 | reverse complement strand
CCTAAAAAGGGTTGCCTTACCAGACTTAGGTCTATCTGTGATACTGAAATGTTATTTTGGAGGTATGTTTATGCTTGCTAAAATCAATGATTATACAAAAGAGATTGAAGTAATGTATAAAAATGAAGAATATTCTGTTAGAGACAATGGTGCAGTTTTAAGACATAGTAGACGGGGAAAAAGAGTCAGACCTCTTGATGATGTATGGACTTTTGGAAGAATTAGTAGAATGGGCTACATGTTGCNNATTCTTGATGAAATATGGACTTATGGAAAACCTAATAAAATGGGTTACATGATGCATTCGAGTGCGAGAGTTCACATAATTGTCAATATCGCTTTTAATGGAGAAGCTCCTTCTACTCAACATATTGTAGATCATATTGATACAAATCGCCAAAACAATAGACCCGAAAATCTTAGATGGATGAGTAAACTTGAAAACACACTTGGGAATCCGATTACAAGAAGAAAGATAATTCTTATTTGTGGTAGTGTTGAAACATTTTTAAAAAACCCTCCATGTCTTGGCAATAGTGATTTTGATCCATACTTTAGTTGGATGAGAAGAGTAAATCCTGATGAAGCTCAAATTAGTTTGGTAAGATTATTAGAGTGGGCTGAACAAGATGAGAAACCAAAGGGCGGAACAATAGGAGAATGGATTTTCGGTAAATTTGAAGATGATTATCATGTAGAACATGAAAAGGTATCTTATACAGAAGGTATAGAACAGAAAAATTGGAGAACACCAACTGAATTTCCATATTGCCCTAAAGTGACTGAGGAAAAGCCTATCAAGAAGTATTTTGATAATCTTTAGTATTGGTGTAGAGTTTTCACATAATAGATACGGAGGTTCCAATGTGCTGAAAACGGCCATTGTTGATGAATATAATACTCTCTATGTTATGACTGAGTTTGTTGAAGCTGAAGCAGTAAAACCATATGCATTAGCAAAGATTACATTTGAGAATAGAACATTTGTACATGAAGCGATAAGAACTTATTTTACTATTGAAGGAGCAGAAAAGGGATTTACAATTGCGCAAGGATTAGAGTGGACTGGTGGAGATTCCATTGATGATTACTGCTAATTAACCTAGTTCAATATCTGTTAACTCAAAAAAAGAGTCATAATTGACTACTAAAAGTTGCATGAAAAGACTGAAAATTCATATATCACAAAGAGGTGAGTCGAAAATTTTTTAATTTATAAGTTTTCGGGAGTTACATTTGAGGCTTATACTTAAATAGATAAATAGGAGAATTTAATTGAAATACGATATCAACAAAACTCTTATAATGATATTGGACAAAAACACGTATCAGTGGATTGATAAAACCACTTCAGTCGTATGGTATAGTGAAGATGATAGGTCAGTTCGGATTAAGTTCGTTGGTAGTGATAACTTTTATAGAAAAAGTTATAGAGATATTCACATTATTAATAATCCAGAAATCATCAATGATGTAAAGTCAAATATCTATATAAAGGGAAGAATAGCACGTGATGTAAAAAAGATTCTATTATTTGGCGGATCGTTTTATAGAATCTTTTTTCATGATGGATCCTCTCGAGTTTATCAATTAAGAGATATAGAGTTTTCTTATGATATTAAAGAGAATAGGCAAATATTTCGGTTTGAGTATTTTTATGACTTATTACTTAGAACATCAGGAGATCAAAATTCATTCCTTCTTCAACAATACGAAGATATTAATCCGTTTTCTAGCCAAACAGTTTTATTGTCATACTTAAAAAGAACAGAAGTGAAGAAAACAAAAACTGAAAGTACAGTTATATATCCTTTTGGTTTTAATTTAAGCCAAAAAGACGCTGTTGAAAGGGGTTTGTCTCATAATATTTCGATTATTGAAGGCCCTCCAGGAACAGGGAAAACACAAACTATATTAAACCTTATTTGCAACTTTATTATTAGAAAAAAGACTATTGCTGTTGTCTCAAATAACAACGCTGCCATAACTAATGTAAGAGATAAACTTGATGAAATGAACTTTGGTTTTATTAGCGCTTTATTAGGTAATAAAGAGAATAAAACAATTTTCTTTGAAAATGATTATTCAAAAGACAAACCTTTAGATTACTTAGATAACAATATTAATGACAAGGAATATGAATCTTGTTTAGAACAAATTAGAAACTATCAAACTCAAATTCCTTTATTATTTGAATATGAAAACAAGCTAGCAGACAAGAGAATTGAATTAGGTCATTTTGAGACGGAATATCAACAATACTTACTTAAGAATAAAATAACGAACACTGATTTACCAAAGAAGTTCATTAAGAAGTATAATTCCATAAAGAAGATTATGGAGTTTAAGGTTCTTATAAATAAAGAGGAAAAATTATCTTGGATACAAAATCTCTTTATGAAGTTAAAATATGATATCAATTTTAACGATAGATCTAATAACAGTCTTAATACTATTAACAGAGAATTGGACTTATTGTATTACAGCTTAAGAATTAATGATACACTAACTTTGATTAGCTAGTATGAGAGAAAACTTGAATCAGAGAGCTTTGAAGAAGCAAAAAAGAAGTTGACAGAACTTTCTTTGAGAGTATTTAAAAAAAATCTGTTCGATAGATATTCTAAAACAAACTTTAATAGTTTTTCCTATGAAAACTATCGTGACAATTTTAATCAATTCATTGAAGAATATCCTGTGATACTTAGCACTACATATGCTTTGGTTCCAACAGCAAACAAAAGTTTTCTTTTTGATTACTTGATTATTGATGAAGCTTCTCAGACAGATATGCTAAGTAGTGTTTTATCGCTATCTTGTGCAAAGAATATTATTATTGTTGGCGATACTAAACAGTTAAGTCAAATAGAAAATGAAGGTATCATTAAGATAAATAATATTTTATCGAAACACTATCAAATTGAAGATGAATATAATTATCATGATAATAATATCCTTACGTCATTTTTAAAAGTCTTTCCAGAAGCTCCTAGAACTCTTTTGAAAGAGCATTATCGTTGTGAACCTAAGATTATTGATTTTTGTAATCAAAAGTTTTATAACAATCAACTAAAAATAATGACCCATAATAAAGAAGAAAACCCATTACTTTTAGTAAAAACCGTTCCTGGTAATCACGCGAGAAAGAATCCAGAGGGATCAGGTTATTATAACCAAAGAGAAATTGATGAAATTAAATTGATTTTGGAGAAGACTAAATATAAAGATATTGGAATTATCACTCCTTTTCGAAAACAAGCTGAAGAGATAAGAAGACAAATTGATAACTCTAATATTGAAGTTGATACCGTTCATAAATTTCAAGGAAGAGCAAAAGATCTTATCATCATATCAACAGTTTCTAATAGTTTAAGATATGAAGCAGATTCGAATATAGAAGATTTTATTGTTCGAGCGGATTTGCTAAATGTAGCTGTATCAAGAGCGAAGAAACAGCTATGTGTTATTACCTCGGATAAAATATTTTATAGTAAGAAGAATCACATATCTGATTTAGTTAATTATATTCGTTATAACTGTAATGAATCAGATATGAGTAACGGCAATGTTGTATCTGTTTTTGATCTATTGTATTCTGATTATTCTTTTGAGTTGAGAAGTTTTAAAAGAAAAAATAGAAAATTTACATTTGATTCTGAAAATATAGTTTATTCAGTAATTCAAGAAACACTTGAAGATTATCCTGAATATAAACTTGCTAGTCATGTTAGATTAAGTAATCTAATAAATGATTACTCCTCATTTTGTGAAAGCGATATAAACTATTTAACACATCCTTGGACACACGTTGATTTTGTTATATATAGTTCAATTCACAAAGAACCAATATTGATTATTGAGGTTGATGGGGTTTCTTTTCATGAACAAAGTGAAAAACAGAGGAATCATGATAAAATAAAAGATGAAGCTCTATTGAAGAATGGATTAATCCTTCTTAGATTAAAAACTAATGAGAGTAATGAAAAGCAAAGAATACTTGATGCTCTTAATATGATATAGAAAGCAATTTTTTAACATACAGATCATAAATAAAGGTGGTTTAAAAATGATTGCATATAACGAAACTCTTGATGTGTTTAGATCTCATATCGAAAATAATTTAATCGTTGATGAAGTTATTATGCGTTTAGGAAAGAACGTAGGTGAATCAGAAAGAAGAGCTATCAAAAATTCAACTGGTGAAATGTATAAGGTTCTGAACAGGAGTAATATAAGTAATAACGTCAGAATTGGTATTGAATATAAAATACCAATTACTAGTCGTAGAATTGATTTTATTATATCTGGTTCTGATGGGTTAAATGATAATCTAATCATCATTGAATTAAAACAATGGGATCAATCTACTAAATCTGATATGCCTCATGTAGTCTATTTAGGAAAACAAGAACATGTTCATCCTTCCTGGCAAGCATATTCATATGCAGCTACTATTACTCACTTTAATGAGGCTGTAGAAATACACAATATCAAGATTACTCCAGCTGCTTTTTTACATAATTATAAGAATGATTATGTTGATGAAATTAAAGCCGATATATATAAAGAAGCTTTAGATCTCGCTCCGGTGTTTTTAGAATCTGATTATGTTAAACTAAAAACATTTATTGAGAAATATATAAAATATCCATCAAAGAAAGATTTGTTATATGAAATAGAAAATGGCAAAATAAAGCCTTCTAAGATGTTAATAGATGCTTTAGGAAGAATGTTAGACAATAATGAAGAATTTGTTCTTTTAGATGAACAAAAAGTAATTATGGAGAAGTTATATAAACTATCAACAAGCAGCTCAAGAGAATCGAAAAAGAAGGTTATAATTGTTGAAGGTGGAGCAGGTACAGGAAAAAGTGTTATAGCAATAGATTTATTGTCTAAGTTAATTACTAAGAAAGCTTTGACAACATTTTATGTTGCCAAAAGCTCTTATGTTAAAGAAAACTATATCAAACAACTAACCAAGGATATTCCTAGATATAAGTTTCTAAGAACACTTTTTAAGGGTTCTGGTAATTTTATTGATTCAAAATATAATGAGTTTGATTGTTTGATAGTCGATGAAGCACATCGTTTAACAGAGAAGACAAAGATCTCTTGGTTTTACAAAGGTGAAAATCAAATTAAANNAGAGATTATTAACGCTTCTAAAGTAAGTGTATTTTTTATTGATTCTAAACAATCTATTGATATTAAAGACTTTGGTACTATTGAAGAGATTAAAAGATGGGCTTTGTATTATGATGCTGATATCTATCATGATGATTCATTGAGATTAAAGACTCAGTTTAGATGTAATGGATCTGATGAATATATGGCTTGGGTTGAGTCGTTATTATATAATGAGCCTTTTGAGTTTTCTAATCAAACAATAAGTTATGATATAAAGGTTTTTGATAATCCTCTTGATATGAAGAACGCTATTATTGATAAGAACAGTAATAACAAAGCAAGAATGATATCTGGAGATGTTTTCCCATGGATTAGTAGGTTAGATAAGACTCAGATAGATATAAATATTGGAGATTTTCATGCTCAATGGAACCGTACAAAAACATTTGCTACTGATATGAAATCAATTGATGAAGTAGGATGTATCCATACTACCCAAGGTATGGAGTTTGAGTATGTTGGGTTAATTATTGGCGATGATTTATTGTTCAGAAATGGTAAAGTAGTAACTGACTATACTAAACATCCAGATGGAGCAGGAGAGTTTAAAAGACCTCATAAAAGATCAGTTGATCCTTTAGATAAAGTAGTTATTGACCGTTTGATTAGAAACACTTATAGAGTATTGTTATCAAGAGGTCAAAAAGGTTGTTTTATCTATTGTTTAGATAGTCATTTATCAAAGTATATTAAAGAGAAAATAAGTCAGATAAATAGGTAGGTGGTATAAGTGAATAAGGATTTACAAGAAATATTAGAGAAGTTAATTGAGTTTAGAGATAAAAGGAATTGGAAACAATTTCATACACCTGAAAACCTTGCTAAGAGTATTAGTATTGAAGCGAGTGAGTTATTAGAAAATTATCAATGGGGAAGTCAGAATGCTAGCCTTGATAATATTAAAGAAGAAGTAGCTGATATCTTTGGATATCTTTTGTTATTATGTAATGATCTAGAAATTGATTTGTTAAGTGAGACAAGAAAGAAAATTGCTGTTAATAGTGAGAAGTATCCAGTTGCTAAAGCTTATGGTAAAAGTGATAAATATGAAAAAAAAGCTTCTGATATAATTAAGGAAAAACTTAATAGACTACCTAATAGAGTTGCTCATATAGAGCAAATTAATGGTTCTATAACAAACCTTTATTATATAACACAAGACACTTTTTGGTCTGACAATCTTAATCGATTAATCGGAGATGGTTACTCATTTGAGTTGTTTGATATTCTTCAAAAAGAGTCATATCGTTTTCATAATAATAGTATTCCTAAAGGGAATGCAAGATTTAATAAACTTGGAGATGTAGGGTGTGATATGGATACTTGTACTGGTATTTTAGGATATAAGTTCTTCAATAAATCTACTGGAGATTCTATTCTTGATCCAATTCATGTGATTGCTGCTATATTGGATTGGGCAGGAGTAGCTAAAAACGAAAGAGGATATATTAGGTTTTTGCTAAATAATTAAGCATTCTAATTAGTAAGGGATTGAGGTTCATTCTTATGAAAAAAATTGATGTGCCAAAAAATATTATTGGTAAGAATATAAAAACATATCGAACATTAAGAGAAATGAAACAAACTGAATTAGCTGATTTGCTATTTGTAAGTAACTCTGTAATTAGCAAATGGGAAAATGGTCAAAGTACACCTAATTTAGCAACCTTAAAAATGATAGCAGATGCATTAGATATTGATTTGCAAAAACTTTACTCCGACACAGCGTATAGTGATAATTTAACTAATTCGGTAACAAGTTCTTTGTCTAATAAGTCTATTCAATATAAGAAGATTAAGTTTAGTATTAATTGGGGATATGAAATCATGGTTTTTATAATAATTGTACTGTCTGTATTGTCTGGTTTTATTACAGACTTTTTAGTTAATGGTTTTTTATACCTTTTTATAGCGGTTTTGTTTATTGTCCATTTCGTTAATCTAGTTCAACATTTAATAAGTAAAGGGATTACTTATTCTTGCAACGAAAACGAAGATTTTTACTTGTATAATACTAAATACTCATTTATAAATTATTCTAATAAAGATGTTGGAAAAACACTTACCTTATTATTTTTTGTTACCTTCTTCACCTACATAGTAGTAATTGCTCATATCGGAAAATATGCACAAGGATGGGATTCAGTTATTCTAGTGGCTTTTATGCTGTTTACATTATTTTGGGAAATGTACTTGATATTTTATGCCTTTAGAAAAGGTGTTCTCATTCAAGAATTTCCTTTTGAAGATTTAGGCAAAAGACATATTTTATGGAAATTGAATGTATTAGTATGGATTAACGGAGTTTTAGTGTTCCTCTATTTTCAAGTTTTACAACTTTACGATATAAAACTTAGTATTTGGTCAGGAATACTTTCGATATTTTATTTGATTATGAACTTTCTTGTTTCATATATTCTTGCGAAATATATGAAATTCTTCTTTTCTTTTTATAGGGTTATGCATAAATAAGTATAATGATTTTCTATATCGTGGAATGACTCCACATATTCTAAAAACCCCTTTTCATTTGTGTATTTTTTGATACAATACAATCGAAAGGAGATAATGGATATGTGGAGAATTTTTTTTGAGGCAGTTTTCTTTGTTGAACCTGCAACTGGGAATATACTTATTGATTTGCTTTTACCTAGTGTATTATCGTTTATTTTTTATAGACCCGTTTATGCTTTAGTTGGAGGAATGTATAAAGAAGGATTTATAAATGGAAGTGAAATAGGGAGTATTATTCATTGGTTTCTAAGGTGCTTTCTAATCTACTTGTTTATTAACATATTTAACTTTCTAATTATAAACTGGAAATTAATTTTGTGGATGATTATCATAATCATAATCTGCTTAGTAGTAATAATTGTTGCAAAAAAATACAAATATTAACGAAAAAGGATTTCATAAGTGAGACTAAAATATTTAAAAATACAAAAATTATAGGAGGTCAGTATGAATATTGAAAGAATACAAGTGCAAAATGCACATCGTAAAACAAGAAGAGATATAAGAAAAGTTTTTTCTGATAATTTTCTGAAAATACTAACAGAGGTTGTTTTAAATGCAGATGACAGTTACAAGAGAATAGAGAAGAAATCAGATGATTCTTCAATAAAGGAAATAGTTATTATGCTTGATAGAGAGCAAAGCGTTATTAAAGTTCTAGATAATGCCGAAGGCATGAGTGCTAAACAAATGGAGAAAATCTTTGGTGAATATGGTGGAGATTACTCAGGGGGAGATATCACGAATAATGTTAGGGGGTTATTTGGACAAGGAGCAGCAGATGTAATGTTTAATGCAGCAATGAGCAAGAAGATTGCACAAATTGAATCTATTAAAGATGGAGCGGTAGCTAGATGTAAGTTTTATTTTGAAACAAACAAGGAAATAGTTTGTAAAGAAATTCATCCTCATATAAAGCAATATCGACTTAACACAGGAATTAAAGAGAACGGAACATTAGTTACATTTGGATTAAGTGATAAGGTGAAAATTCCTAAGGAAAATAAAATTAAGGAAAAGATTGAAAAGTTTTATATGTTTAGATATGTATTATCTAATCCGTTAAGGAAAATTATATTAGTTGATAATGGTAAGAAAATAGTATTATCTTCTAAGGATTATTTACTTGATAGAGAAAAAATAATCCTAGAAAAGAAATTAATTAATCTAGTATATGATAATAGGAAAATGAAAGCTTATCTTACCTTATTTGAAAAGAAACCTAATAAAGATGTTCAAATAATAATTCGTGATGAGAATTACGTAGTGTATGATGAGACATTCTTTAATCGGGATAAACTTCCAGGAGCTAATTTGCTAGCCGGCGAACTGGTCATTCCAGATATTGCTTCTTTATTGCGTGACCTACTAAATTCAGATGATCCTAAAGAACTGTTAACAGATACTAGAGATGGTTTTGATGGAAGAGAAGAATTCACAAAAAATATGAATGAAATAGTGGGTAGAATAATTGAGCAAGAAATTGAAAAAAATAATGGTAAGAGAGAAACAATTAGTTTCAACTTAAACAACAACAAGAGATTTGTAGATATTATGAAGAAGATTAATAGCTATTATTCTGAACTAGAATTATCTAGTATCGAAGGATTGAACCCCGGTTCAAATCCACCTGTTGATGGGCTGAGATTTGCAAGATCAACAATCACTATAACAAAAGGAAAAACCTATGACTTAAAGATTTATATAAATTCTAATCAAATTAGTACCAATGACACAATAATAATAACCAAGGAGCACAATGAACATTTTTCATTAAACAACTCGGAGATATCATATTCTAAGGATGAAATAAAAAATAACAACTTAGTAGTTAAGAGTGTGGTAATTAGATCTACAAAAATCACAGATCAACCCATACGTTTAGTTGCAAAATGTAATAGTTACGAAGCTCAAGTGTTAGTATCGGTAATTCAGGAAAAAATCATCTATCCTAAAAATGGTCTTGAATTCATCCCTAAAAGAAAAACTATTAAACCTAACTCTAAGACTGAGTATAGTTTATATTTTGATACAGATTATATTCCGTTAAATAGTAAAATTATTATTAAAAAACAATTTGAGACACAACTTCTACCCGAGGAAGAAGATATCATAATAACGTCTAGAGATATTCTCGCTGATAACATTGGAGTGGTAAAGGTTATCGTGTATTCGGGTAGACTAGAAGAACGAATATTGATTAATGCTATTACTAGGGGTATCACAACATCAACAATATTATATGTGCGAAATAAAGAAAAACAAAAAGATGGTTTAAATGGTTTTTTAAGTAAAATAGAACTTAGATTTGAAGATGATAATTGGCAAACTACAATGAATGAAGCTAAAGGGATTTTATACATAAACGGAAAACATATAATAAATAAGAATATAATGGGCGATTTAGGACAAGTAGATTATGAGAATCCGGATTTTAAAAAAGAACAAAGAAAGTATCTTTATGAGTTAATAGCTATAGAAAGTTCAAAAAGAATTATTAAAGAAATTTACAATAGAGGACAATATCTTTTCAACAACCCTGATGATGTGCTGGATGCTATTCAAGAGCATAAGACAACAATATATTCAGTTATAGCTGAAATTTAATAGCTTCAGAAACTTAAAGAAGTTTAATTAAGAAGAGTATACATAATTTTATTTATTATAAGTATTTATCTTAGAAGTGAAAGGTAATATATAGAGAAGGCAATAATTTTGTTTAACATTTTATAGATGATTACCAACAAATATAAACAAATATGTAAAATTACTTTACAAAATATGTAAATCGTGATATATTATTTTTGGAGTGATAGTATGAAAGAAAAATTAAAAAAACTAAATATGCGTTTAACAGAACTTGCAGACTATTTAAATTTGTCAAGACCAACATTGTATAAATATTTAGAAGAATATGAACAAAAAAAATACAAAGACATTGATAAAAAAACAAAAGCGGTGTTTGACTTTATTAAGAAAAAAACTACTTTCTCAAAAATTGAGGTAATTGATTATATAATAAATGAGTTGAACAACGATAAACCAGAAGAGTTGAATAAGCTTATTGATTCTATTATGTTGGATAAGGTATTAGTTGGCAAACTTGTTAACGATATTCATGATATTGGTATCAAGGGAGTCATCATAAAAATTAAGTCATTATATATAAAGGAGTAACAAAATGATTGAAAGATATTTTACTATTAAAGATTTTAGAAGCATCGGAGTCGACGACATTCAGTATTTTGATTTAAATTATTTACTAGACAATCATGATAGTTATGGTGGTTTAGTAACAATTATCGGCGAGAATAATTCGGGAAAAAGTAATGTGTTAGACGCAATAAAAGCATTTGGTCTCAGAAAATTTGAAAAGGATGATATTCCTTATCATAATTTAAAAGACAATATTGAACCTGAAATTTGTTTATACTTGAAGGATCATTTGAAAGACTATAAAGCGGTTGTTAAAATGAAGGGGAATAATCGATACTTCTCTTTTTGTAAAGGCGAAAAACAGGTCCATTTTATGCCAGAGCCAACTAAAAAGTTAAGCAAAAACTCTGAAGATTTCGTTATTTATATGTTAAGCGAGTCTGTAAGATCTAGAGTCGCGGGAAACAGTAGAATTTATAATGTTTATAATGTGCTTGCTCCAATTTTCACGAAATTATCTTCTGGAGAAATAATTAATAGTAATGAACTGAGTCGATTGAACGAACACTTGCCTAGCACTTATTTTTCTGGAATTATCAATGAAAGATTTACTCAAAATACGACAGCGGATTTTATTGCTGATGTAAGCAAAGCGTTTATAGCAAGTTCATCAGAAGAAATAGAAAAGCAGTTTATAGAAGAAACTAACAAGATTTTTAATGTAAAAGTATACCCAAAAGTTATTGAGTATTTAGATTCAAATAAAATAAAACGTTCAGATACAACGTCTCCGGTAACTAATGGTAATATAATGAAACCAGATTTTTTTCTTAAAATGTATGATTTGCTAGACGGCCTTAACTTTGATGAGTTAAAAAATGCGTATTTGAACTTCCATCAGTCTGCGATGCAAAAAGTATTTCTATTAACAAATTATGAAAGAAAGATAAATAGTGAACTTGAAAAACTTTCTAAACAGTTTAACGAAATATATTCTTTTAATGGATCTAATAAATATAAGTTTTGGCTAAAATTAGAGAGTAATATGATTTATTTTATGATTAGTGAAAACAATGTTGATATATATTTAGATAGCCAGTCTACTGGCTTTAAATGGTTCTTTGACTTCTTTTTTAATGTCTTTGCAGATAAAAAGATTGAAGCAGGAGATATAGTTATACTTGATGAACCAGCAACTCACTTACATGTTTCTGGTCAAATAGAATTAAGAAAACAAATAAAAGATTTTGGTATGCGAAGTGGTATCACATTTGTTGTTAGCACACATTCACCATTCTTAGTAAATCCAGATTACCTAGATGAAGTAAGAATAGTTAAGAAAACTGGAGCCGAATCAAAAATTATAAACAAGTTCACTATGGATGAAAAAGATATTGATGTAATGATGCCTATCAAAACTGCTTTGACTGTCAATAGACATATCTTGATGAATCCAGAAGATACTTTAGTTTTTGTTGAAGGTGTTACTGATTATAATTATCTCGTAATGTCAAAAATGATATCAGGAATAGAAAGCATAACATTTATGCCAATACAAGGGATAAAAAGATCAACATTATATAGAGACTTACTCAAGATTACTAAAACACCTATACTTCTAGTAGATTCAGATGGTGCTGGAAAATATGTTTATGATAAGTATAAGGATGTAAAAGGATTTGAAGTTATAAGGTTAGAAGATATTAAATCAGAATTTGATGAGATTGAAAGTCTTTTTTCAGACCAAGACAAACTTTTGTTTACAACTTCTGATAAAAACTACAAATCAACATCTGCTCTGAAAAATGCTGTTGTTCAGAAACGTATTAAACTCTCTAAGGATTCTCAAAACAACTTTAGATTAGTTTTAGATAGATTGATTCAATAAGTACTATGAAAGGTGATGTATATGAGGTGTACTCAATGTGGTCTAACTAAATTTAGTGAAAAAAATGTTTTGACCAGAGAAGGAGATAAAGTAGTTAATCCAAAAGCTTTTGTATGTTTGAACTGTGGGCACATAGAATGGTATATCAGCGAAGCAGAACTAATAAAACTTAAAAATCCTGATAAATCGAAAAAAAATAATAATCCCTGGGATTGGTAACTTCTCAGGCCAATTTATGAAATCATACACAAGATTAATAAATGAAGCAGA
>NPID01010081.1_pt1 | contig 13066 bp, 11 predicted proteins | sample 8637491 | NCBI WGS metagenome assembly NPID01 (sample SAMN07420843, study PRJNA396082) | bioreactor metagenome | isolation source: sample BA6 brine-fed electro-methanogenic bioreactor BA | place: Japan: Kochi | collected 2016-06-14 | reverse complement strand
ATATAACAATATAACAATATAGCAATATAACAATATCACAATATCACAATATCATCTTTTCCTTGCTATTTCATGAATTATTCATATCTTGTCATAACATTAAAGGGATTTGTCTTTGACGAAAAGCCGGACGATACCATTTAAGTTGATTATTCTCATGTGTTTAGGTATTATGCTTACGGCCTGCCTGAACAATAACGATGAGAAGATCAACGGCATCCTGGAAAACCAGTCCAGTGCCCTCAGCGACCACAGCCTGCAAAAGGTGCTGGATCGCGATACCCTCATCGCCCTTACCGATTATAACTCAACCAATTACTTTATTTACCGGGGCGAGCCCATGGGCTATCAGTATGAAATGCTGCAGCAATATGCCGATTACCTGGGAGTGAATCTCCGCCTGGTAATCAATAACGATATGGACCTTGCCTTCGAACTGCTGAACGAAGGCAAGGTTGACCTGCTGGCCATGGGCCTCACGGTGACCAACGAACGGAAAAAACATGTTGATTTCACCCTGCCCCAAATACAGACCAAGCAGGTGCTGGTGCAGCGGAAGCCCGATAAATGGCGGAAAATGCGTACCTGGGATGAGATCGAAGCGCAATTGCTGAACAATCCGCTCGACCTGGCCGGATGCACCGTGCATGTGCAGAAGGGAACGGTATTCGTGGACCGCCTGGCTATCCTGGCCAATGAGATCGGGGATACCATCCATGTGGTGGAAGACCCGGATCGGGAGGTGGAGCAACTGATCTCGGCAGTGGCCAATGGTGAACTGGATTATACCGTGGCCGATGAACACATTGCCAAGGTCAACCAGAAATATTATCCCGGACTGGATGTGCAAACGCCCCTGAGTTTTCCGCAGAATGTGGCCTGGGCGGTGAAGATCGGGAACGACAGTCTGCGCGTGAACGTGAACAACTGGATCGTGGACTATAAAAGGAGCGTGGCTTCACGATACGTTTACAATAAGTACTTCAATAACCCCCGATCGGTGAACATCGCCAACAGCGAATACCATTCCATTGGCGGGGGGAGGATCTCCCAGTACGATGAGATCATCAGGGAGGTGAGCGATCATTACGGCCTCGACTGGCGGCTGGTGGCATCCCTCATCTACCAGGAATCCCGCTTCCATCCTGAGGTGCGTTCATGGGTGGGCGCTTTCGGACTGATGCAACTGATGCCCGCCACGGCCGAGATCTACGGGGTGGATACCACCTCACCTCCGGCCGATCAGATCCGGGCCGGGATCAGTTTCCTGAAATGGCTGGATAAGCAATTACCCCCGGAGATCGAAGATCCCGAACAGCGCATTCGCTTCGTAATGGCCGCCTACAACGTGGGGATCGCCCATATTTACGATGCCCGCCGCCTGGCCGAAAAGCACAGTAAGAACCCCAATGTCTGGACGGATAATGTCGACTTCTTTATCCTGAACAAGTCCGACCCGCAATATTACCGCGACTCCGTTGTGAAATACGGCTACGCGCGCGGGGAGGAAACCTATAATTTTGTTGTAGAGATCTTCGAGCGATATGAGCACTATAAGAAGGTGATCGAGAATTAAGCTTCCAGGACCATCTCGAAATGTTCGATGCCGGCTTCGGTAAACTGTTCGCCCACCTTAACAAATCCAAAACGGGTGTAAAAGGGAATGGCCTTGAGTTGTGAATTCAGGTAAACGGTCTTTCCTTTTTTACTCACTTCGCGAAGAACATGATCCAGCAATATGCTCCCGATGCCCTGGTTGCGGATGGAAAGCAGTGTGGCAAAACGCTCGAGCTTGATGCCTTTGTCCGTTTCCCGCCATCGGGCCGTGGCCACGGCTTCTCCTTCATGAAAGAGGAGGTAGTGCATGGCTTCGTTTTCATGCTCATCGTATTCCAGGGCCGGGTCAACGTGTTGTTCATCCACAAAAACTTCCTGCCTGATCCTGTGGGATATTCGCGCCAGTTCCGGGCTCTCCTCCGCCCTGAATGAACGTATCTCGGTCATGGTGCAAAGGTAAATAAATGCATGAAATCAATATAACAATGTATCAATTGTAACCGCAATCCATACTCAGCGTCAAAAAGGGTGAAAACAAAATGTAAACCCTTTAAAATCCCATATTATGAATTTAGTACCGGTATTTGTGCTGCTTGTGATCTTCGGATTCATCTACGGTGTTGTTTATCTCGGCGTTCGCAAAAAGGAACGCATGGCCATGCTCGAAAAGGGGGCTGATCCCTCCCTCTTCCACAACCATAAACCCGGCATGGCCGGCATTCGCTACGGATTATTGCTTATTGGTGTGGCTGTGGGCATACTGCTCGGGAACATCATCGATGCCACCACCTGCCTCGAAGAGGAAGTTTCCTACTTTTCCATGATCTTCTTGTTCGGCGGCATTGCCCTGGTGATCTCCTACTTCCTGGAAAAGGCCCAGAGCAAGAAAGAATAGTCGTGGACAGGGCCTTAACGCCCCAAGCCATAGGTGTCCAGGATACGATATTCAGGCCCCTGCGGCCGTAGAATACTCTCGAAGAGGTGGAACTGCTCCACCTCTTCTTTTTGTATAAAGCCTTGCTTCTCTTTATCGATGGCCTGCTGAAAAAGGTGTTTGTTGTCCAGCTGCTTGATCCTGGCAATGCTCAGGTGGGGAACGAAATTCTGGCGGTCGCGCATCATCCCGATGCCCTCCAGCTCGCTGAACACCGTTTCCGCTAGTTCCGCCAGGGCTTCTGCGGGCTGTATGCCAAACCAGATTACCCTGGGTTTATACGAACTGCCGAAAATGCCGGTGTCAAACACTTCAAACGAAAATGCCTGCGATTTTCCGGCCGCCTGCCTCAGGGCCGCGCTGATGGCGGGGATATGGTGTTCGGGGGTCTCACCGAAAAATTTCAGCGTGATGTGGATATTCCCCGGGTCCACCCAGCGGATCTTTTCTCCCGCCAGGGCCTTTTTTAAACGAAAATATCGCGCAAGGAAGGCTTCCGAAGGATGCACCTTTATGGCAGCAAACAGGCGTTTCATGAACAACAAAGATAGACAATGAATGCCATTTCCTGTTGACGGGCACGGGGATATTTAGTATTATTGTATGGAGTAATTTTTGGGAAACGGGTATAAATTAGCACCATATGGGCAGAAAAATCAAACGCATGCGCTACGAGCAGATCCTGGAACTGCTGCGGAAAGTCGATACGGAATCGATCTATGAAAAAGTGACCACGGTCCCGGAAAGCGACGACCTTTATCATGAACTGGAAGAATATGTCAACCTCAAGGAGTTTACCAAGGTGGCGGTGCTGGGCATCGACATTTACCGCTACGGGCTCTATAAACACCTTGAGCAAACCATGATCCCCACCCTGTTCAAAATATTGTTCGATAAGGCCATCAGGCTGTGCCTCGAAAACAACCAGTTCGTTTTCCAGAATTATACCAAGGAAAAGATCGAAAAATCATTTATCAGCACCGGCGACGGCGGATTTCTCATCTTCGAAACCCCGCTGCATGCCATTCTCTTTGCCATTAATTTCGAGATGATGGTGCGGAGCTTCAATGCCTATCACCATTTTCCCAAACTCCGGAAGATCATCGGCAGCATCTCCCTGCGGTATGCCATCACCTATGATACCATATTCCACTTCGAGAACAATTATTATGGCAGTGCCATCATCAACAACGCCAGGATCCTCGAAAAAGACAGCCTGAACCGATGCCTGCTCGACCAACGCACCTATGATTGGTTCCTTACGAACATTGACGGTATCGAAAACCTGCAAACCTATACCATTTACGATATTGCCAACATTTACGAGTTCACCAAATACGATCGTAAATACATCAAGAACGGCGACAACGACATCATCAATATCCGCCTGTCGAGGTATACGGGCATCATCAACTCCGACATCCTGCGCATCGGGCAGTTCCAGTCGAAAGAAACGCTGATGAATATCTTCAACCTGCATTTGCAGGTGACCCTGTATGCTTATGCCGACAATAAAAAGGAGAGTAAACGGCGCATTACAGTGAGCCTGGGCAACCTCAACACCATGGGGATATGATGGGGTAAAGAATGTTTATTCTGTCCGCCTGCTATCCTTAATCTTTCTTAATGCTCAGTGCTTTCATGGCCGGGTTGATCCATGCTTCCCACAATGCGTTAAAGGCGCTGAATTCATTGTATTGGATCACTTCCTTTTTCAGTTCGAACTCACGATCTGCGATAAGCTGGGTTCCCTGCTGTTTCAGCATGATCTTCACCCTGCCCGTTTCATTTTCCTTTTCGATCTCTACAGCGGGGCTGATGAGCGTGTAACCTTCGGGAAGTTGAATCTCATAATGATAGGACTCGATAATGAGTTTGCCAAAGCGGATGGGCTGCTGCCGTTTCATTTCGATGTAGGAAAAGCCCATTGAGGTGATGCCGTGGCTGCTTTCCGGCAGCTCCATGAAAAGGTATCCGCCGTATTCCTTCACGGCGGCTTTCTTTTCAACCTCCAGGCTGAAGCGGCTTTCGTTCTGGGCGATCGTTTTCCAATTCACTTCTTTAGCCCCCGGGAACCAGCGTTTGGCATATGCACTGTCGGTGGCGAAGCGGAAATAGGGGTTCAGGGCATTGCCCAGGTTGATATCCACATTTCCCGCCAGGGTGTTCTCTTCATCCAGGCTGAAAGTGCCCTTGTACACGATGGAAGAAGGATCGGCAATGCCGCTGTAGGTGCGAAGGCTTTCAATGGCTCCGTCGAGGATGAGGAAATATTTTCCCGGGCTGAAGGCCAGGCTCTGCGAATTGCTCTCCGTGGCGGAGAAGTAGAGGCGTTCGCCCATGCCCACCTTGGCCTGCACCCCGAATTCTTCATACATGAACAGACTTCCCACCTTGCGGTCGTAATAGCGCTCAGGGATAATGGCCACGGGTTCGGCCGGAAGCTTGGCAAGTTGCAGCAGTGTGGCCAGTAATACGGTCTTTTCGAGGGGGGTGCCTCCGTTCGATTTCCAGACTTCCACCGGGGTGCGGCATTTAAAGCCCGTGTATTCCGGGGGGATGTTCCATGTGGCGGTTTCGTTCACTACCATATCCTGAATGGCCAGGGCCAGGGGGAGGTCGTCCTTATGCTCTTTTTTCAACTCAGCAAGGGCTTTCTTCATGCCTTCGCAGGACGGATAAGTGAAGGCTTCCTGGGCTACGAAGGGGAAATAAGCCCTCTCCAGGTCTTTGGCCGCACTGAAGAACATGCGCGGGAGCAGTTCGTAATCGATGTTATGTTCCCTAATGTAGGCCGGAAGTTCGCGAAAGCGGAAGGTGTAAACCTTCATATCCTTGTCCTGGCTAATTTCCGGGGCGGTGCGGATATTGAGCACTTTATACTGCAGTTCCTGCTCGAGGGGCAGGCGCACAACAATTTCTTTTTCCCGGATGGGAACCACATCGCGGATGAATTCTTCACCCATGAAGGTTTGCATGAAGCCGGGCTTGGTTTTCAGGGTGTAATCCAGGTAGATGGTCGCTCCCACTTCCAGCCCGGTATGGGTGATCACCAGTTCCCTCAGGCCATTATAGGCCGGGGCATGGCGGGCGGCCCGGGGCAAAACCTCATTAAAGGCATTTTCGGGCACCACCACCTTTTTACCGTCTTTCATGATGGTATAGGCTTCATTGATCTCGATCTCCTGGAAAGCAGGGTCGAAAATGATGAAGGTTTCCCCGAAAAGGCGGTGAAAGCTCATGTGGCTGAGCAGTTTAACTTCTTTGTATTCCCGGTATTCGGTGCTGCCATCCCCGTTCAGGGTGTATTCGTGCAGCTGTTTATTGTAAACGGCATCCCCATCCTGGGCAAGGCTGTTCTGGAACATCAGCAGGGCCGGAAGGAGCAAAATATAGTTGAATATCTTTTTCATGTCTCAGTTTTTTGGTCGGGTTAATTGATCTTCAGGATGACCGGTTCAGCGGCAAATTTTTGCTGGGCCTGCACCGCCTTACGGAAAGCGCTCCAGTCTTCTTTTTCGTAGATCCTCTTTCGCAGGACGACCTTTTCGGTGACCATCATGCCGTTGCCCGATTTGGAGATTTTGTATTCTCCCTCAAAGGCGGCCGGGTCTTCGTCGAAGGCTTCGGCTTCGGGCAGGTAAACGGCATTTACCCTGGCGGGAAGTTTGATGTTCTCGCTCAGTTCCACCAGCCTCGAGCAGCGGTCGCGGAAGGGATATTGGCGGTCTTCCTGTTCCACGTTCCAGTACATATGCGACATGCCCCGCATGAAAATGCCGGACACGATCACCGGGGTGAAGATGATCTCTTCCTCGGTAACCAGGGCAAAATCAGGGATGGTATAGCTGATCTTCAGCTCTATCGGCCCCGCCAGGTAATTGTAGGGATCGTCGAAATCGATCTTGTCGATGCTGATGAGGGGGTATTTTTGTTTGAGTTCGCGTTCCACGTTCTGTTCCCAGCTGTTTTTAAATGCCCGGGTGAACATTCCGCGGATGCTGCCGTCGGATTGCCCTTCGGCGGTGAGGGTGAGACTGCCTTCAAGACTGCCGTCTTTTTTGATCACCGATTTCCCCCTGATCCGGAAATAGTGGTTTTCGGGAGGGGAGAGGGGGGTGATGCCCAGGTCGGCTCCTTCGGGAACGCCCAGGAGGTAATTTTGCTGCTGCTCGGCACTCGACCAGAGTTCCCTCAGGAAGGGCACCCAGGTGGGATCGAGCAGTTTGTATTCTCCGTTCCGCAGTTTCACCACCGTAACGCTGTGGTTGAACTGGTCGGCGGGAATATAATCGATCCTGGAACCGGCCATGGTCATGGCGGGATAGGATTCGAAGCCGGCCGCCCTGAGCATGGTTACCAGCATGCCCGCCTTGTCTTTACACACGCCGCAGCGGTCGAGGAAGGTCATCTCCCCCTTGTGGAGGGTATAGCCTTCGCCTTCGCCCATGGAAATGCCGGAGTAGCGGATCTCGTCGGCTACCCAGTGGGTGAGCAATGAAATGGAATCCATTTCGGTTTTGGCATTGCCTTTCAGGATCTCGTCAACTTTTTCTTTCACCTCCGGGGTAACGTCGAAACTGCCGAAATCTTCATTCACATTATAGAACCACAGCGACTTGGCATACCAATCGGGGCTGGAGCTGATAAGCAGTTTCGGGGCAACATCGGAATAGGCCACCATCCCGCGTTCATATTTTATGGGCATGATGTCCTTTTTGCTGAAGGTATACACCATTTTCCCGTCTTTTTCCCAGGCCGAACTTTGCACTTCCCCGTTATACACCTCGTATTGTACCAGTTTATCCTTGGGCACGGCGGTGATGTAGGTTTTTTCGAGCATGGGGTCGCGGCTGTAGAATTCCACGATATCGTAGAAATGCCCGCGCATGGGCGGGATGTATTTATCGTCTTCATCGCCGTAGAGCAGGGCGTATGTAAATCCTTTCCTGAAGAGGAAGACTTCTACGGCATCCCCGGGTTCGAGGCGGCCCACTTCGATCATCTTTTCGCGGGCTCCCCAGTATATGGCCCTGGCAGGTGCCGGATAGTCCATCACGGTATTGATGTCGAGCTCTTCAACCTCGCCATTCTGGCGGTACACCAGTACTTTCCGGATCTCGACATAGGCCGAGAGCGGATCGTAGCCATAGGTGATCGTGCTGAGGTCGAGGGCGCCCTGTGCGCTGAGCACTTTGTACAGGCGGTGGGTGTGCACATAGGTGAGCCCGGTTTCCTGCACATCGGAATAGGTGCTGTCGAAAATAATGAGTTTCCCAGAGCCGGGATAATCGTCGGATGTGCCGGCATTCCGGATCAGGTTTTCGACCGGATCGGCATGGACCAGTACCGCCAGTAATAGGAGGGCGGTGAGTCCGAGTAATTTTTTGAACATAAGCGGAGTGTTAAATGATCGGTAAATTTAGTAAATATCCCGGGGTCCGGGGCCTGAAATTCATCTATTTTTCTACTTTTGTCTAGCATCAAACCCCTTAAACCCCTTATCATGAAATCGATATTCCGCACCCTTATCCTGATCGTGGCTGTGATGGCCTTGTTCAGTTGTACCGAACAAAAGCAGCAGCCGGCAGGCGAAGAACAGTTTTCCTTTGCATTTCTGACCGATATCCATTTGCAGCCCGAGAAAAATGCCGTGGAAGGTTTCCGCATGGCCATTGCCGAAGTGAATACCCGCCAACCGGATTTCGTGATCACCGGGGGCGACCTGATCATGGATGCCCTGGGCGTGAGTTATGAAAGGGCCGACAGCCTTTACAAGCTGTATGAAGAGGTTAGTAAGGATTTTACCATGCCGGTGTATAACACCCTTGGCAACCACGAGGTTTTTGGTATATACGAAAAAAGCGGCATTGAGCCGGATCACCCCGATTACCGCTATGCCATGTATGAGAAGCGGCTGGGGGAGACCTATTATTCCTTCGATCACAAAGGCTGGCATTTCATGATCCTGAATTCGGTTATCGAGACAGAAGACCGTCATTACATTGGCATGATCGATGCGGAGCAGATGGAGTGGATCAAAGAGGACCTGCTTGGCGTTGACCCTGCCACCCCGATCATAATCTCCACGCACATTCCGTTCATCACGGTTTTCACCCAGATCCTTTACGGGGAATATGCCCCTGAATACCATGGCCTGGTGGTGGAGAATGCCCGCGAGGTGCTTGACCTCTTCACAGACCACAATTTGAAGCTTGTTTTGCAGGGCCACTTGCATTACCAGGAGGATATTGAGGTTTACGGCACCCATTTCATTACGGTGGGCGCTGTTTCTGCCCGCTGGTGGAACGGACCCAACCACGGTGTCGAAGAAGGCTTTCTGATGGTGGATGTTGAGGGGGGTGATTTTAGCTATGAATATGTTGATTATGGATGGGAATAAGGTTGCCAACCTTAATAGGGTTGGCAACCCTGAAGCAAAACGCTGATTATGAAGAGTATACAATTTCTGATTTTAGCCCTTTTCCTGGCTTCGGCCAGCCTGGCCCAGGAGGTTTCCTGGAGCACAACCTTTGAAAATTCCGATGGCAAACGAACAGCCACCTATGATGAGGTGATCGAGTATTGCAATAAGCTGGCGGATGCTTCGCCAAAAGCAAACTATAAGGTCATGGGAATGAGCGCGGGGGGATATGAGATTCCCATGATGATCCTGAACAAGACCGGGCTGAGCACTCCCGAAGATGTGCGGGCTTCGGGTGACCTGGTGATGCTCATCGAAGGTGGCATACATCCCGGGGAGGCGGAAGGAACCGATGCCATCCTCATGCTGATGCGCGATATCGTGATCAGCGGAAAGCATGAATCCCTGCTCGATAATATCACCTTCATCTTTATTCCGGCTTTCAACGTGGACGGACTGAACCGCTTCGGGCCATACAACCGCATTAACCAGAACGGTCCGGAAGAGATGGGCTGGAGGGCCAATGCACAGAACCTCAACCTGAACCGCGACTTTCTCAAGGCAGATACGCCCGAAATGCATGCCTGGCTGAAGATGTTCAGCAGCTGGCTGCCCGATTTCTTTATCGACTGCCATACCACCGACGGGGCCGATTACCAGTACGTGCTGACCTATGCCATGGAGGTGTTCGGCACCATGGATCCCATGCTCACCCGCTGGCAGGAAAAAGAATTCCTTCCCTATGTGCAGGGGAAAATGGACATTGCCGGCCACCTGATGTTTCCCTATGTGAGCTTTCGGCGCTGGCATGACCCGCGGAGCGGACTGCGCTCCGGTGCGGCACCCCCGCGATTGTCGCAGGGCTATTCGGCCATACAGAACCGCCCCGGGCTACTCATCGAAACGCATATGCTGAAGCCCCATAAACAGCGGACACTGGCTACCTACGATCTGCTATTCTTCACCGCTGAATACCTGAACAAAAATCCCGACAAACTCCAGCTGATGATCCGCATGGCGGATGAAACTACAGCCTCTGCGGCCTTCCGCGACCGGCCCTTCCCCATACGTTGGGAACGTGACGACAACGACAGCACCATGGTGGAATTCAAAGGGGTGGAATACGATGTTGTGAAAAGCGATCTGACCGGGGGAAACTGGTACCAGTATCATCCCGATAAACCAATAACCTATGAACTGCCCTGGTTCAACAAATCGGTCCCCGCCGAAACCGTCGACCTGCCCGAGGCCTATATCATCCCGCCCCAATGGGCGCAGGTGATCTATCGCCTGGCCCTGCACGGTGTAAAGGTGAATTACCTCCGCGAGGAAACCGAAGTCTGGGCGGAACAGTACCGCTTCAAAGATCCCCGCTGGGGACGGAGGCCCTACGAAGGGCGCTTTACCCTGCAGAATATTGAGTACGATGCTTCCCGCGATACCCTGAGCTTCCCGAAAGGATCGGCCGTGATCGACATGAACCAGCGCACGGCCAGGGTCATCATCAGCATCCTCGAACCCCATGCCCCCGATTCCTATGTTTACTGGGGATTTTTCAATGCCATCTTCGAACAGAAGGAATATTCCGAAACCTATGTGATGGAACCCATGGCCCGTAAAATGCTGGAAGCCGACCCCGAACTCCAGGCCGAATTTGAGCAGAAAAAAGCCGAAGATCCCGACTTTGCCAAATCACAGTGGGGCATGCTCAACTGGTTCTATTCCAAAACCCCTTACCGGGATGAACAACTCAACCTCTATCCCGTGGGAAAAGTGATTGAACGGAAGGATTTAGAGAAGCTTCCGCTGGAGTAGTAAGTTGATGGATTGCTTCAGTGCTTCAGTGTTGCATGGCTACATAGTTATCTGGTAAACGGTCAACGGCTTTTCGTCTTACAGTTAGGTTCAGGGTGCAGGGTTCAGGGTGCAGGGTTCAGGGTGCATGGAGGTACGAGGTACGGGGTACGAGGTGCGGGGAGTGCCGATTTCTAAAATCACTTCAAATATCAGCTATCAGCTATCCAGCTAAGATATATTTGGCCGCAGACAAGATGAAATCGTCATCCCCAAAAGCCAGATATGAGTACTGAGAACTCAAAACTCAAAACTCAACCCTCAAAACTATTCTTCAGCTATTTCCGTATTGACCCAGAGGTGGCTGTACCAGCACCAGCCTTTGCCGTCTTTGGAGGGGGCGGTGATGGTATAAAGGGATCGCCGGCCTTTCAGGCGGTCGCGGGCCGTGATCTTCATCCGGATGAAATCCGGGCCTTCCTGCAATTCCATGATGCAATTGCGCTCCCCATCAACAAAGCATTGCAAATGCTCGGCATTGATGCAGTCATTGCCCAGGGTGATCTCCAGGGTAGGGGGATTGTGCTGGATGATCACGTTTTCCGGGTTCTTCTGCAATAATTGCATGGGATACATATGCGATTTCTGGATGAAACCTTTCAGGCTGGCATAAGGGCCGCCCATGGGAAAACGGGGGATCTCCATCAGAGACGTTTGGTTATAAAGTATCCCGGAATATTGCGCTGCGGCCCCCGCGTAACCGGCATCTTCCAGCATATCTGCCATCACCTTATCGTATTCCCCGTAAGGATAGGAATACAATTCGGGAGTGAACCCGAGGTGTTCATTGAATTCTTCGTGCGCCGTGGCCAGGTCGGAAAGAAAAGCCTTTTCCCGTTCATTATCCCAGCGGATATCGAGGAAATGGGCATGCGAATGGCTGTGGTTCCCGATCTCGATGCCCCGCCCTTCCGCATCGCGGATCTCTTCCCAGTTCATGTAATCCTCGTAATCGGTATAGCGGGTATTCACAAAAAGGGTGGCCGGGTACCCGAACTCCTCCAGCAGGGGCAGCCCGTTCTCGTAAAATGAATGATAGGCATCGTCGATGGTGAGTACCACGGTTTTGCAGGGGATCTCTTTTCCCTGCCGGAGATGTTCCACGGCTTTGCCCAGGGGCCAGACCGTAAAATTGTTCTGCTTCAGGTAGGCAAGCTGGGCGCGGAAAGCTTGTGTGGAGATATTGGTGGAAGGATAACGCTGGTCGCCGAAACGATGATAGACGAAACAGGCCACATGCCCTTTTGTTACCGGGGGTACGGGAGCTTTGGCCGATAGCATGAACATACAGGCCAGCAAGGAGGCTGCAAAGGCATAAAGAAAATTATGTTTGCCCCTGGTCATATCGTATATTGGGTTTCAAAGACCCCGCTTAGGGCCTTTTGCCAAAGATAGAAATTATTGCCCTGCTTTCCAAATGGATTTAGTAACTTTACCAGCAACCAGAAGCCAGTAACCAGCAACCAGCAACCAGAAACCAGCAACATGGCAAAAAAAGAAATATCCATCCTCAAGAAACAGATCGAGCGCCTGGAGGTGAAAGACTTCGACCTGGAAGCCTGGAAGAAGTTCACCATAGTGATGCTGGCCCGCATCTTTGGCGATACTTCCGAAAAGATCAGGCAGATCGAAAGCATTGAATACGATTATTCAAGCTGGTCGCTGCGCGATACCAGCGGCTCGTCTTCCTATCTCGATTCCTGCAAGAAACTGGGCCGAAAGATCCTGGAAGCCTCTATCGAGGAACTCGAAGCCTTCGGCCTTCCCGACAGAAGCGGGGAAGGAGATAAATTTTTCAGGATCATTATCGAAGCCCTGCAGGATGAACTCAAGGGTTCGCAGTTCAGGGAACTGAAAGATGTGATCCTCAAAACCAAAGACGAAGCAGAAATGCAAAACAAGGTCAGGGAGATCCTCAACGACTACGATACCGGTGTTCCGGTCGATATCCTGACCTCCATCCTGACCAATACGGTTTTCAAACACGAACTTTTTAAGTAAATGCGAATATCTGGTGGCCAGATACATTAGCCAGTGTCAAGGTGACAGCAACCCGTTCCCTGAAAAATGATTAATGCTTAATTTTTAGTGATTAAAAGCGAGTGTTAATGGAGAGACTGGGAGATGGGGAGACGGGAATTCTGAAATCTGATATTTGATATTTGATATCTGAAGTGATTTTAGAAATCGGAACTCGTTACTCGGCACTCCTTGCACTCTGCACCCTGCACCTGACTGTAGGACGAAAAGACGAAAGGACCTTTTATAATTATGGATTAGTGGTGATGCGTTAAAAA
>NPID01005875.1_pt1 | contig 13069 bp, 14 predicted proteins | sample 8637491 | NCBI WGS metagenome assembly NPID01 (sample SAMN07420843, study PRJNA396082) | bioreactor metagenome | isolation source: sample BA6 brine-fed electro-methanogenic bioreactor BA | place: Japan: Kochi | collected 2016-06-14 | reverse complement strand
ATTATCCTTCGTCTCGATGAATTGCTGATCGGAGTAATTGTGGATTCGATCGACAAGGTCGTCGGCATCAATTCATCGACAGTTCAGCCGCCGCACCCGATATTCGGAGACATAAATATCAAATTCATCAAGGGAGTTGTGGAGAACGATGACAAGCTCTACATCATTCTCGATGTGGAGCGGATTTTTGGAAAGCAGGATGATGATTCGACAAGAGGTACCGGCCCTGTAGCCGTTCCTCAGGTGCGCCGGGATATGCCGGCTTATAAGGAAGAGACGAAGGAGGCGGCGCCCGCTGCCGATTCAGCTCTTGATTTCTCGTTTGTTGTCGAAACCCTCAGGACTTTCCGCGGATTTGAGGTTTCTCCAATAAATCATGACTGGACCGAACGCAGGTTTGAGCAGTGGAAGAAGGAGCGTGGAGGATCCGTCGAAGAGGTCCAGCTGAAGGACCCCTCGGATGCCGATCTTTTCCTGAGGCCCTTTTATTCAGATGCAACGGGTACCTTTTTTCCTTCCGGTCTGAAGGATTCGTATCTGTCCCTTCTGGGAGAGCTTCAGGTGGAGCGCGGCCAGGTGGCCGTCTGGAATCCGGGATGCGGCCGGGGGTATGAGACCTTTTCTTTCGGTGCTGTTCTGAAAGAGCGCTTTCCGGACAAGGCCTTGAAGATATGGGCACATGATAAGGACCTTCTTTCAATATCGACGGCACCCAATCTTGTTTTTCAGAAAGGCGACATACCGGACTATCTTCTGCCCTTCTGTGTTGAAGGAAAGAACGGACTCAGCTTTGGTCAGGAACTGAAGGATATAATCCTTTTCGAGTATCATGATATCCTTCATGGAAATCCGTTTCCCGATGTCGATCTGATTGTGGCACGGGATATTGCATCGTTTATGAGCAAGCAGGACCAGGATAAACTGATAAGGGTGTTCAGTGAAAAACTGCGCAGCGGCGGTTTGCTTGTACTTGGAAAAAATGAAAGAATAGCTGGCAACGAGTGGGAAACTGTTGAGCAGGCGGGACTTACCGCTTACCGGAAAAATCGTTAAAAAGGAGAAGCAGATGAGAGTTGAGTATATTAACCCCTTTGTTGAATCCGCTTTCAATGTTCTGAAAGAGGTTGTGGGGTCGGAAGTCGAAAGAGGGGAGCTCTATCTGAAGTCCAACTCACAGACAGTTCTGGGAGTTGCGGCGATAGTCGGTCTTGCGGGCGATGTTGAGGGGAGGGTTCTTTTCGACATGACAAAAGAGACCGCCCTTGGTGTTGCTTCCGCCATGAACGGGGAAACTCTCACCACAATGGATGAGCTTGTAAAGGCAACAATTACGGAGCTTGCCAACATGATCACCGCCCAGGCCGTTACAAAACTGCATGAACTTGGTTTCAAGTTTGATCTGACGCCTCCGGCTCTTATAACCGGCGAAAATATGGAAGTGACCGATACCGAGGTTGAGGCGCTTATTGTTCCGGTTCAGCTTGAACAGGGTAAAATCGAAATTAATGTAGCAATTCGCGAACGTGCGTAGGAGGATATGATTCGATGAAAACGAAGATGGATTTTCCCAGCATAAACGAACGAAAACCGGACGGCATGAAGCCGGAAGGGACCCCATATCGCGTCCTTATTGTTGATGATTCAATGTTTGTAAGCAAACAGATTTCCCAGATCCTTACTTCGGAGGGTTTTGAGATAGCCGGTACGGCAGCGGACGGTGAAGAGGGCCTTGAGAAGTACAAGGAGCTGTATCCCAATGTCGATCTGGTTACCATGGATATTACCATGCCGAAAATGGATGGGGTTACCGCCCTGGAAAAGATTATCGAGTTTGATAAAGAGGCGCGGATTATCATGATCAGCGCTCTGGGCAAGCAGGACCTGGTAAAAAAGGCTCTTATGCTTGGTGCAAAGAATTATATCGTAAAGCCCCTGGACAGGGCAAAAGTTCTGGAAAGGGTATTGATGAGCCTTCAGTAATATGGTATATTCCCTCGTGCTTCCGGGCGGCTAGCTCAGTTGGTTAGAGCGCATGCTCGACACGCATGAGGTCGGCAGTTCGAATCTGCCGTCGCCCATTTTTCTGTAAAACTCCTGCCGCGGGCGGGAGTTTTTTTTTACCCCTTTCATTCGTTGTCCGACTTATGTAAACTTTTAAACAGGAGCGGTAATGGAAAACAGATGTGCCATTCTTGTGCTGGATGATGATCCGGAAGTCCTCAAGGCGGTAGATGCAATTTTCCGGCATCAGTCCGGCGAGATAGAGTGTCTTACCACCGCTGATCCTCACGAAGCGGAAACCCTCCTGCGGGAAAGACAGATCGATCTTGTCCTGTGCGACGAGCATATGCCGGAGGTCAAAGGACACGCCTTTCTCTCGTTTACCAAGACTCATTACCCCCTTGCCGTCAGAATTATTCTTACGGCACATCCTGATCTTGATCTTCTTATGGCCGCTATCAACAGGGGAGAGGTATACCGTTTCATACAGAAGCCCTGGGATGACGAGGAGTTTGAAATTACCGTACGGCGGGCGCTGGAACATGGAAGGCTTCAGCGGAAGCAGCTGGCGCTCGAGGTGGAACTGAGAAAAAAAAACAGGGAGCTGGAACAGATGAACAGCCGCCTGGAGAGTCTTGTACAGCGCCGAAATGCGGAACTGCAGAAGACTCTCGAGATGCTTCAGAAATCCCGTGACAAGGCCGTGGGAGGTTTTAACGGTTCAGCTAACCTGCTGAACAGCATGATTCATCTGTTTCAGCGGGATATAGGGAATCACGCGAGAAGGGTCGCCGGAACATGCGAAAGAGTGGGTTCCCACCTGGGTTTTGATGATGAGCGTCTCCGCAATCTTGTCATAGCAGCCTATTTTCATGAGATCGGCAGGGTCAGCAGGCAGGATGGCGAGAGCGATCCCGAAACCAGGGAAAAGTACGCGGAGATCGGTGAGAATCTGATATCCCAGGGTATGGGAATGAAGGATATAGGGACGATAATCCGTCATCATCGCGAGCATTTTGACGGAAGCGGAAAACCCGATGGTCTGTCGGGAGATTCCATTCCCATGGAGTCCAGGATTCTGAAAGCCCTTGCCGAATACGACTGGATGATCAACAGGGATAAGAAGAGTCCTTCGGACAGCCTGGCTTTTCTGCTCCAGCACAGCGGGACGCTTTATGATCCCGCAGTGGTTCAGGCTTTTCACCGGATTCTGCGCGACAGCGGTGAAACGGGCAGCAGGGGAGTGGAACTTTCGGAATTAAAGCCGGGTATGGAATTGCTGAATGATATTTTCCTGCGGGACGGGGTACTGTTCCTTCCCGGAAAAACCGTTATTACCGCAGAAATGCTTGAACGCATTAAAAGTTTCAGTACACTTATTAGGGAGGACAAGGTGTATTATGTCAGGCCCGAAGGAAGAGTTGATGGATAAGATTGATGCACAGTTTACCGAAGGTCAGAAGAGGGCTGTTCTCAAGAGCTCTTTTGTAGAAGATCCGGTAAAGGCCGTTGTTGCTCATGTTTCGGGATCGCTGGACGGCGAGAATTCAGCCCTGTTTCTGGATGCCGCAAGGGAACTTGTCGATTACGGTGCCGAACGGGAAGCCGTCGAGCTGATAATTGATATGGAGGGGCTTACCTATGCTTCATCGGCGGGAATAGGAATCCTCATGTCGGTTCTGACTGTTGCAAGAGCTGCGGGTCTTGTCGTGCGGCTTGTAAACATCGGACCGAAAGTGGAATCGGTGATAAAGCTGCTTGGGTTCGAATCCTTTTTTCTTATGGGAAGAACCGAATAATTTTTTTTTCGATTTCTTGCATTCGGAATCTCCATGATCAATAATAAAGATAGTATGTCCAAGAAAATGAAAAACAGGAATCATATGAAAAATGTCTTGGTTGCGGTACTTATTGCCGCTTTTGCCGCTGCACTGGTTTCGATCTTTTTTCCCTTTCCATGGCTCCTCTATACGCTTTCCTTTCTGATCCTGCTCTCGTTGGTTCTCGTCCTGCTGTTTATGAAGAGCGGCAGTAAAGGGTTCATACCCGGAAAGGAAGAGGAGAGCGAGATTACCACCGTTCAACTGAGCATGAGGGAAGAGAATGGCTCTGAAGCGGCGGCAGCGGAGCTGAAGAAACGGGAAATACAGATTACCGCTCTCAAGGAGGAGCTTGGTCCGGTAAAAAAAAGTGTCCATGAGTTTATCTCCGCGGTACCGATGGAGGAGCGGCTTGCCAGAGTTATTGTCGATATGACCGAAGCCTCCACCCTGGAACTGACCGAGCATGTCTACTCGCTCGCCGAAAAGAGCCGGCTTCTGAGCGACAAGATAAGAGATCACCTTGAAAGCCTGACCAGCGGCGAATCAAGTCTTGCCGTGGAGATATCCACTCTTCGCCAGGAGGTCAAGGAGACGAATCACGTTATAAGACAGTTTCACGAGGTAAGAGAGCAGCAGTTTGCCGATATGAAGACAGTCACCGACGCGGTGCAGTCCGTAGGGGAGTATATTGCCACAATCTCCGAACTTGCGGAGCAGACCGGTATTCTGGCGATAAACGCCTCCATAGAGGCTGCAAGGGCTGGTAATGTCGGTAAGGGTTTTGCGGTCATAGCCGGAGAAGTGCATAAACTGGCCGATGCTTCCCGTGATGTCGCTGTTTCTATTGGTTCTACCCTCGAATCTGCAAGAGTGAACATACATGATTCCTTCAAGCAGCAGAATGGAAGGATTGAGGATGCGGTCGGCCGCCTCGAGAAGGGGCAGGCAGACCAGCTCCGAAGAGCGGATATCCTTTTCCCCCATGTAGAAAAAATCGGGGAAGGAATAGAATCCACCAGGGCCATTTCGGATATGGTGCAGAATGAACTTGACAATATCTCCGCAAGCCTTCAGAGCCAGGACAGCGTCAGGCAGATAATTGAACATATGATTCTCTTCCTTCAGGACCTGCGGAAACGGGCCTCAAGTGCAGGTTTCAGGGAGGATCCGGAGATAATCGACGAACTGGAAAAACTCCTTGTCAGGCATTTCACTACCCGTGCGGAGTGGCAGGCTTTTGGAAGGACTCTGGATGAGGCTTTGCAGACAAATGAAAAAAGCATGGAAAAAGATAATATAACTTTGTTTTGAGAGGGCAGATCATGCGACAGGAGAGCAAAAAATGAGCGGAAAAACAATAATGTGTGTAGACGATTCCCCCACCATAAGAAAGCTGGTCAGGAAGGCGCTGGAACCTGAAGGTTTTACCATTGTGGAAGCGGAAAACGGGAAAGCGGCACTTGAAGCTGCAGCCTCGGGGGGCATCGATTTTTTTCTTGTTGATGTGAATATGCCCGTTATGGACGGTTTTCAGTTTGTGGAAGAGCTTCTGAAGAATACCGCATATAAAGATAGCCCTGTCGTATTTCTTACCACCGAAAGCAGTGCCGACAAGAAGCAGAAGGGAAAAGCCCTGGGCGTCCGCGGCTGGGTTGTAAAACCCTTTGAAGCAACGGCTCTCGTTAAACTTGTTGCAATGCTGACAGGCTGAAAAAGATGCAGCCCATTGATAAACTGAAGAAACAGCTTGTAGACTACAGCGACGGAGATCTTGTTACTGCACTGGAGGCAAAGGAGCTTGCCGAATCTCTCATGGAAGAGAAGAGCGGCAATGCCGAACTTTCATCTCTTCTGGCGGAGGTCTCCGCGGTTCTTGAAAGTGTTCTTCTCGGCACGGAGGAAGAGAGCGAGGCCATTGTCGCATCCCTTCTGGAAAAGCTGAAAGTTCTGTCCGCTTCTTCAGGAAAAGAAAGCGTCCTGGAGGATGCTGAAGCGCAGATCGATGGGATTGCAATTGATGATCCGGAAATATTGTTCTCCTTTCTTCAGGAAGCACGGGAACATCTTGATACCATAGAGGATGATATTCTGACCCTTGAGAGGGAGTGGAACGAAGATCTTGTCCATTCCATTTTCAGGTCGATGCATACCATAAAGGGTGTGGCGGGCTTTATCGGACTGAAAAAGGTAAAGCAGCTCAGTCACCGGCTTGAAAATCTTCTTGACGAGCTGCGTCTGGGCTCGGTGGAGATCAATTCGGAATGCATAGATATACTTCTGCAGGGAAGTGACCGGCTTAACCACCTGGTTACAAGTCTCGAGGAACAGTCCTCCGGTTTCGACTCCCGGAAGGGAGGTACGGTTCATGAGAATGCTGCAGACATTGATGAAATAGTAAATAAGGTCGATGAGATTCTTGCGGCCGATACGGTCTCCCGGGAGGATAAGCCCGCACAAGCGCTTCCCCAGTATGATCCCTACGCGGATGGTCTGATAACCCCCGATATGGTTCAGAAGTTTATTGAGGAGTCTTCCGACCTGATCGATACGGGAGAAGATGCGATTCTTGCTCTCGAAAAAGATTCGGAGAGCAGGGAGCATGTCGAGGAAGCCTTCCGTATCATACACACCATCAAGGGAAACGCCGGTTTCTTCTGGTTCGGGACTATTGAAAGAATGTGCATGGCCATCGAGGGCGTTCTGGATGCCCTGCGCAAGGGGGATCGCCCGGTAGATTCCAAGGTGATCAATCTTCTTCTTGAAAGCATCGACAATCTGCGGACGAGCCTGAAACAGGTCCAGAGCGGAGAGCTTAAGCCCGGGACCGACCAGGATACCCATACAAGAACCGAAGAGGCCCTGAGTAGCAGGGATGAGGGCGACTATAAACCCCTGGGAGATCTTCTTGTAGAGATGGGAGTTGCTTCCCGGGATTCGGTTGAAGAAGCTCTCGATATACAGCAGATGAAACTGGGAGAAATCCTGGTTAAACAGGGAAGTGCCGAGCCGGATGCGGTGGAGGAGGCTCTTAAGAGCCAGGGGAAGCCGGCGGGAAAGCAGGATCAGTTATCCAGTTACCGGCTGAAGCGGAAGGATATTCGGGTCGACACGGAGCGTCTTGATACCCTGTTCGACCTGATGGGAGAGCTTATTACCGCCGAAGCCATGGTAATTGCCAATCCCGATCTTGAAGGGATTGAACATCCTAACTTTGATCAGGCCGCCACCTATCTCTCCAAGATCAGCCGGGAGATGCAGGAAATTACCATGTCCATCCGGATGATTCCTCTCGATGGTCTTTTCAATAAAATGAGACGTCTGGTAAGGGACCTTTCTAAAAAATTCGGCAAAGAGATTAATCTGGAAATAAGCGGTGAAGAGACCGAAATGGACCGGAATGTAATGGAAGAGATTTCCGATCCCCTGGTACATATAATCAGAAACGCCATAGATCATGGCGTTGAACCGGGTAACATACGCAAAGCGGCCGGAAAGAAAGCGAACGGCACCATAGAATTGCGGGCGCGCTATGAAGGAAATGAGATATGGATTACCATTTCCGATGATGGAGGCGGACTCAACAGGGAGCGGATTCTCAAACGTGCTATTGAACGGGGTCTGGTGCAGGAAGATCATCTTCCCCAGGATTCGGAGATACTCAAGCTTATATTTGAACCCGGCTTTTCGACGGCGGAACAGGTATCGGAAATATCGGGACGCGGTGTCGGTATGGATGTTGTCCGTAAAAATATCGATAAGCTGCGGGGTAAAATCGATATTGACAGCGAGATCGGGAAGGGAACTACCTTCACTCTGAAAATTCCTCTCACCCTCGCAATAATGGAAGCCATAAACTTTACCGTCGGGAATCAGATTTATGCTATTCCCATAACGGACGTTATACAGTTCCACAAGGCGAAGAGCAAAGAGCTTACGACTACCGAAAAGGATCGCCAGGTTATCCAGCTGCGCGGGGAGGTCATTCCGCTTATAAGCATAAGAAACTTCTATTCGGTAAAGGGCGGAGTTGAGAAGGTGGAAGACGGGATTGTCATTGTCGTGCATTCCGGTAACCGGAAAGCCGCTCTCCTGGCCGATGAGATAATCGGTTATCGCCAGATGGTAATCAAGGCTTTACCCGCTTACCTTGGAAACCTGCGTGCCGTATCGGGCTGCAGTATTATGAGTGACGGCAAGGTGAGTCTTATTGTAGATACCGGTTCACTTCTTGGTATTACATTACACTGATCGGGGAGCAATGTGGAAGGACTTATAGAAATAAGCGAAAAAGAGTTCAGGGATCTCTCCGATCTTGTTTACCGGGTCGTTGGAATCCATCTTACGGATAAGAAAAAGATGCTTGTCCGCGGTCGCCTGAACAAGGTCATTAAACGGCTGGGCTACACCTCTTTTGACGAGTATTACCGTGCCCTGGAATCAGACAGTTCGGGACGGAATATCAGTGAGCTGATAGACCGTATTTCCACAAATCATACCTACTTTTTCCGTGAGAAGGACCATTTTACTCTTTTTCAGGAAGTGGTAATTCCGTGGATCGCGGATCTTCTGGAAAAACGGAGAAACAGGGATGTGAGAATCTGGTGTGCCGGCTGCGCTTCCGGGGAAGAGGCTTACACCATCGCAATGATTCTGGCCGAGCAGTTCGGAGTTGATTTTTTTTCCGGCGGGGTTCCCGTCCTTGCCACAGATGTCTCCTCCACTGCCCTTGATGCGGCGCTTGCAGGCTTCTATCCGCTGGAACGTCTGAAGGAAGTACCTAAGCCCATGCTCCATAAGTATTTCAGTCCTCTCGGAGGAGACCGCTATCAGGTCAGGGAGAGCCTGAAAAAACTGGTTCTTTTTAAACGGCTCAATTTCAGCAGCGAACGGTTTCCCTTCAAGGGGAAATTCCAGACGGTCTTCTGCCGAAATGTCATGATCTATTTTGATCCGCCCACAAAGGACCGGCTTATCTCCAAATTTGAACAATATATTGAGGATGACGGTTTTTTCTTCATAGGTCATTCCGAGACCCTGGGAAGGAACCATCCGGCTTTCAGGTATCTGAAGCCGGCCGCATACCGCAAGGGAGGCCTTCATGGCCCGGCATAAAATACGTGTGCTGATTGTGGACGACTCGGCTCTTGTGCGCTCCATTCTTACGAAAGCGTTGTCAAGAGATCCGGAGATTGAGGTTGTGGGTGCCGCACCGGATGTCTACGTAGCCAGAGACAAGATAGTTCTGCAGAAACCGCACGTGCTTACGCTCGACGTTGAAATGCCCCGGATGGACGGTGTCGAGTTTCTGAAACGGCTCATGCCCCAGTATCCGATTCCTGTGGTAATGGTATCCGCCATGACTGCTCCCGGCGCGAGGGTCACCCTCGATGCTCTCGAGAGCGGGGCCGTCGATTTCGTACTGAAACCCTCTTCGAGCTTCGGGAACAATCTCGAAGACATGATCGGTGAGCTCACCGAAAAGATTAAAGCCGCCGCGGTTGTGGATGTCTCACGCTACAAGGGTGCATACCACGACCGGAAGCTGAAAAAACAGGACAGCGGCGTGTTGAGCGGATCCACCGACAAGGTTGTTGCTCTGGGCGCCTCGACGGGAGGAACTGTCGCCCTCAGACAGATCATAGAAGCCTTTCCTTCGGACCTGCCCGGAACCGTCATTGTTCAGCATATGCCTCCGAAATTTACAAAGATGTTCGCAGATAAGCTGAATGAGCTTGCCGATGTCGAGGTAATGGAAGCGCGTAATGGAGACAGGATAATCCGCGGAAGAGTCCTTATCGCTCCGGGCGGTTATCATATGGAAGTGGTGAGGTCCGGAGGCCGTTATCAGGTCAGGATAAAAGAAGGCGAGAAGGTGAACGGACATTGTCCTTCGGTGGATGTGCTCTTCAAATCGGTGGCCCGCAATGTCGGTTCCAACGCCGTCGGTGTAATACTGACCGGAATGGGAAGAGACGGCGCTGACGGGATGCTGGAGATGCGGAACAGCGGTGCCCGGACTATGGCACAGAACGAGGCAAGTTCGGTTGTATTCGGCATGCCGAAGGAGGCCTATGCAAACGGTGGAGCGGAGAAGCTGCTGTCCCTCGATGATATACCCAAAGAGATAATCAGGAGTCTTAAGGAGATCGGGGGATGAGAATTGATGTCGGGATTGGAGATATAGGGGTCAGCTCAAAGGCGGAAGATGTTATAAAGACCTATGCTCTCGGTTCATGTGTAGCCGTAATTGCCTATGATCCGGAGAAGGGAATTGCCGGAATGGTTCACATCGCGCTTCCGGAGTCCAAGGTCAATCCGGACAAGGCGGCAAAAAGACCCGGATATTTTGCCGACAGCGGTCTGCCGGCCTTTATCAAGGCTATGGAAAGGGCGGGAGCAAACAGAAGAAAGCTGCGTATTAAACTTGCAGGCGGAGCGACTATCATGGATGAAAACCGTCAGTTTGATATCGGCCGAAGAAACATGATTGCCATCAAGCGCTTCCTCTGGAAGGAAGGACTGGGTGTACTCAAGGAAGATGTGGGCGGTACAATAAGCAGGACCGTCACCCTTGAAGTTGGCAGCGGAGCGGTAAGTCTGACCAATGCAAAAAATACCTGGAGCTTGTAAGATTATTGTTAGGAGATAATGCATATGCAATTAAAGAGTGTTCTGATTGTGGACGATTCCGCCACCTCACGAATGATAACCAAACGCTGTTTCATGATGGCGGGATTCCAGGATATCATTTTCCATGAAGCCGAAGACGGACTCAATGCAATAACCTTTCTCAATGGACGGGTTGTAGACCTGATTGTAACAGATCTTCGGATGCCCAAAATGGATGGAAAAACGTTTATCCGGAAACTGAAGATGGGTGAGACGACGGCGTCCATTCCCGTAGTGGTTCTTTCAAGCATGGGGAACGAACAGCTGGAAGCGGAGCTCGGCGGTGAAAAGCTTCTGGCAATTATCCGGAAGCCCTTGTCTCCTGCAAAAATTGCCGAAGTACTGGAAGGAGTCTGATAATGAAACACGACCTGTCCAAAGAAGTGCTTGAAGAGGCCCTCCGGTCCGCTGTCTCACTGACCTTTGCCGATATGTGTTTTCTGGATGTGCAGCCTGCTCTCGGGGAAGAGCATCCCGGAGACGGGCAGCTGCTCCATATCGCTTTCTCGGCTCCTATCAGGGGAGGGATGATTCTGCTCCTCCCTCTCGATCTGAAACGGCAGATTGTCGAGAACATTCACGCCTCTGCCTGGGAAGAGCTGAATGCTACGCAGATAGATGATTGTCTTCTGGAGCTGCTTAATGTTCTGGCGGGAAACTTCCTGCAGATGCTTTTCGGGGAATCCCGGAAAGTGAACCTCTCTTTTCCCGAGGTCCTCTTTGAACGATCCGAGGTTGATGAAAATGCCCTTTTTAAGGATTATTTTTTCAGTGCCGAAGGTACAGGCCTGATAGTTTCGATACACATACTTACTTCCAGGGGCGAAGAGCTATGAACATACTGATAGTGGAAGATGACTTTGCAAGCAGGAAACTGATGGAAAATCTCCTGAAAGGCTATGGAGAGTATGATTCGGTGGTGGATGGCGAGGAAGCCCTTCAGGCCTTCAGACTGAGCCTGGAGGATGATGAACCGTACTCCCTCATTTGTCTTGATATCATGCTTCCCAAGCTCGATGGTCAGTCGGTATTGAAGGAAGTCCGGCGGATTGAGGAGGACAGAGGCATTTACGGGCTGGACGGAACCAGAATAATCATGACAACCGCCCTGGGGGATGCAGGGAATGTCATGACGGCCTTCCGGAGCCAGTGTGAAGGATATATCCAGAAACCGATAACAAAGGATAAGCTCGAAAAGATGATGATGGAGCTTGGACTTATATCATCCTGATATAATATGATCCCACCCGAGTCCGTCCCCGTCGGAAAGGGGACGGACTGTACTTTTTCCAAGGACAATATCCCAGAAACGGCCCGGCAGTCCGGGACTCATGTTGGTTTCACTTCTCAAAAGCGCCGTGTTCTTTTCGCTGATTTTTTCTCCGGCTTCTATATCCCGTACGGCAATTATGGACCGGTTGGTCGTGGCATAAAACTGCTTTTCGCTATCGCTTAATCTTTTTTTCCCGTCACCGATAACCTTTCTTACGGCAGTTGACCCGAAACGGTCTGAAAGGTTTCTGACCGTTTCATCAAAGGATACGGATGCTGCTTCGGCTGTGTTCTGACACATTTCCCGGAACTCATTGGGGTCCAGGGCGATGGGATCATCGAGTCCGTTTCCCTTCCTGTCCAGGGTTAAATGTTTCTCTATAATTGCAGCTCCGTGGGCGGCTGCAAGGAGCGGTACCAGGAGAGGATCCGTGGAATGATCTGATACGCCGACGGGAACACCAAAGAGTTTCTGAAAAAGGGGAATGAGGGAGATATTGTACTCTTCCGCCGGAGCAGGGTAGCTGGTAATGCAGTGGAGAAGGGCACTCTCCTCACCGCAGAGTTCAAGGGCCATCTCTATGTCGGAGAGGGAGGAAACTCCAGTGGAGAGAATCTGCGGCAGATGGCGTGTTGCCCTGAGAAGGGGAATATGATTCAGCTCGGGAGAAGCAATCTTTACCGCATCAACTCCCAGCTCAAGCAGGAGACGCGCGCTTACAGGCCCGAAGGGTGAGCAGAGAAAATCAATACCGTGTTTTCTGCACTGCTCTTTCAAATTGCGGTAAAAAGAGGGCGGCTGTTCAAGACTTCTGAACTTTTCATATATCGGAATGGAACCGCCCGGAAGCCGTATGGAACCGCTCATGGGGTGAACAATTTCTTCGGCAATAATACACTGAAATTTCGCACAATCGGCACCCGCTTCCGCCGCCGCAGCTATCAGCTCTTCCGCCTTTACAGGATCTCCCCCGTGAGACGAGCCTGCCTCGGCAACAATCCAGGGCATGCCGCCGTTTGCTATCGTTCTGCTTCCAATCAGCATATGTACTCTCCTCCGGCGTTCTACTGCGAATCCGCTATCATTTTCAGTTTCAGATCTTTGAGCTCATTGCTGAGGGAGACTTTGTAGATATGAGGATTGATTATCCGCTTGTATGTCCGGTCAAATCTCCGGAGATTTTGCCGTGCGCGCTTCTGGATTTCGGTAAGCGGAAGGGGCTCATGAACGGCTTTCCCCGCAGAGAACTGTTTTTTCAGCAGTGGCTCAATGGATCCGTAATGGCTCAGCGAGAAATTGGCGT
>NPID01002657.1_pt1 | contig 13103 bp, 6 predicted proteins | sample 8637491 | NCBI WGS metagenome assembly NPID01 (sample SAMN07420843, study PRJNA396082) | bioreactor metagenome | isolation source: sample BA6 brine-fed electro-methanogenic bioreactor BA | place: Japan: Kochi | collected 2016-06-14 | reverse complement strand
GCCAGTCCGTTTCCTGGACAACGATAGACAATGCAGGCAGCTTCAGCCTTCCAGAGACACCGCCTCCATCAGCGGAGGATCTGGCCCATGCAGCAGCCGTTGGCTCGACATATGTAGCACCTCCCGAGGCCAGCCCTGAGGCCAAGAGGGCATACGAGGCATATGTTGACTCCCTGATGCAGTCCAAGCATCCCCCCGTCTATATCCTCGATGTAACACTTCCTGCCAGCCGTGGCGCAATGGTGCGTGAGAGGCTGGAGGACGGGCATATGATGAGGGCGGGACGTGTATATCTCAAGCCCCAAGTAATATTCGATGACCCTGAACTGCGCACGCCAATAATCAGGGTTGCACCTATAACAAGAGGTATAGCCACAGCAACGCTGACCACAGTTCAGGAGGCAGAGGCAGCTATGGATCTCAACCTCGTTGCCCACTCCATTAAGACCCCGGAAGGCGAGCTGTACATCGATATCACCGAGATAGTCGATGCCATGGAGGCTGGCAGAATCGGCACCAAGCTCCTCCTCTCCCCCCTCAGCCCAAGGGAGAGCTTCACCCTTCCCGAACCATCTGACATGAGCGGAGTGCCCGGCTCAGAAGGTGGCTCAGGCAGCCCCTTCGAGATAGTCCTGACGGAGTAGCAAGAAATATACTACACAACCAACCCAATAAGAAAAGCCCCCGAAAGGGGGCTTTTATGATGTTCAAACTCTATTCTTGATACTTTCATAGAGAGCTTCAAGAAATGTATAGGCCCCTTTGATATCAATGAACTTCTTTGCATATGCTATTCGCAATAGATCATCGGGTACATATCTGTCATGTTTCTCAAAAGCAATGTTTGCAATTCCTTCAGTCAGTTTCAGAGGGGCAATTCTTTCAGATTTAAGAATATCTAAGAGCCGTTTGCTTATTCCATGTACAGAGATATCTGATAAAGTCAGTATTCCCCCTATGGCAAAGGAAGTTATGCCGAAACTGTAGAAGATGAGTTTTAAAGTATTTACAAGTCTATCGCTCTGCCAGGGAAAGATGTGAACATTGCTACCTTCAGAAAGAAGGCATTGCTTATCAAGTTCTAGAGCATTGAAAGTGTCCAAGGCTTCCCTATACAGCTCAGTTGCTGTCTTATCGAGAAAAATTGGAATCTCTCTGGATTTATACAATCTAAACATTTCTTTCCTGATGAATGTTTCAATCCACAGACTGGATCCAGAAAACTTTGGGGCTCGACCCCCTTTTGCTCTTCTCAAAAGAACCAATTTTTTTTGTTCATCTACAGATAATATCTCCCAGCGTTTTCCCGCAAAAACCATGTGTTGTCCGGGTATAAGTGGCCAAAGGATGGGGAGACTTCCAATAATTCTTCCTGATGCTTCAAGACGATATTCTTCGGGACTTAGGAAAGCAGAATAGAAAGAGAAGTGATTGACTAGTTTTTCACCTCGTCTGCCAAGTACAATCTCATCATCGCTTGTCTGATGTATCAGATCGCTCTCTCCGAGTGCTCTTAAAAGACTGATGAATAAGTGTTCATCTACAAGAGAGAAGGGTCCTTTTTTACAAAGTAAAAACCATAGTTCTTTTGCTTGGACACCACCATATTGAGCTATAACTGAGAGTAACTGCTGAACAAGAGTTGAGAAGTTATACTGATCAGAACGATAAGGCTCATACTTTTTTTGGACGAGTAGGTTGATCATTGCGACACTTTGCACAGTTTGCAACCTAAGCCTAGTGATAATGTCGCTCTGGGCATTCACTTCATCTTCTTTGATAAAGACTCTGAGTATTGCTGGGTTGTCTCGACGACCTGACCGACCAAGTCTTTGCCGGAGGCTTGAAACAGAATGAGGGACTGATATCTGTCCTATGGAATCAACATCTCCAATATCTATACCTAGTTCGAGTGTTGAAGTACAGATAGCTGTTGTTGGCAGATTTTTTCTTTGCAGTCGTTTTTCCAAACTTTCACGTATGTCTTTTGATAAATTCCCATGATGAGGAAAAAATTCATTAGGCACGCCACTATTGAAGCTTAAATCTGAGAGAGCAATCGCATAGTTTTCTGTGTTTTGTCTGCTATTGGCAAAAACAAGATGGGACTTACCTCGAAGAAGTCTAAAAAGATCATTTGCTATTTTGTCAGCAGCAGGTTCCTCTTGCTCATCAATTGGATCAACATAGCCCTTGACTTGAACTTTCAAGTCAGATTTGAATTTACTTGATTTGATTATCTGGCAGGAAAGACTTTTATCTGGACGAAGAAAATGCGTAATCATCTCTTCTTCGCTGAATGTAGCACTGAGAGCTATCCTTGGAATAGTTCTCTGTATGAGAAATTCGACACGATGAAGTAGAGATTGTAATTGGCACCCTCTCTCCGAATCTAAAAAGGAGTGGTACTCATCAATAATGATATATTGAAGGTTATCTAAAGCAGCTTTCAACCATGCAGCTCTATTGATAAACATCGATTCAAGAGACTCGGGAGTAATCAGAATTATCCCTTCTGGCTTTTTTAGTAAAGATCTTTTCATTTTCTGGTGCACATCACCATGCCATGGAGTGACTTTGATTTCAACCTTCTTTAATAATTCTTCAAGTCTCCTATATTGATCATTGATGAGAGCTTTCAGAGGACTGATATAAAGAAGGGAGATGCCAACTGGTCTCTTTTCAGCAATAACAGAACATGCCGGTAAAAAAGCTGCTTCAGTTTTACCAGATGCTGTTGATGAGCTGATTATCACATCCTTGTTCGCTTCCATGATAACAGGAATAGCTTTTTCCTGGATATCGCGTAACTCCTTCCAGCCCTTTTGCCAAACCCAGTATCTGATGTCCTTGTGAAGCAGGTCGAAACTTCTTGATTCCTGGCTCATATGATTATAGTTTGAAGTTAGCTAGGTCATCATCTGAAGACTCAATTTCATCTGAAGAATCAAAACCGGATGATTTATCTGAGTCTATATCAATTTCTTGAATCAGAAGATTCCACTTGAGCTCATCGTTCTGCTCCAGAACTGCAAGGAGATCAAGAAACGCTTTAATAGTATTCCGAGGGGTCCTGAAGTATGCCTCTCCAATTTTGCTATTGCAATGGGCTAGAAAAGCTTCAAGAGCTTCATCGGGTACAAGATATTTATTTATATCCCCTGAAGCATATACATGTCTAAGATTGCACAATAAAAGATAGAGTTCTTCAGGAGTTAGATTTGCAAGGGGCAAAGTAGTTGAACTGTAATCAATTGTTCCAAGTGATTGTGAAAAAGAATTTTCCGCTAGTCTGGATCTGAGAGCTTCATAGCTATATAGACCTCTTCTCGGATCGTATAAAAAATCAGGTGTACCACCCATCAAAAATCCAATATATTCCGCACTTCCCTGGAGACAATCGTTCAATATTCTGAGAAGCTGTTCATAGTTCGATGTACGGGCTTTAGTGTTTGACAGTTTATAAAGATTAACCATCTCGTCAATGCAGATCAAAAGCCCCTTGTATCCTGCTTGACGGACGAAAAGACTCATTAACTTAAAATGATCATAGACGTCTCCATCACTAATGATCGACCTTACTCCCAGGGTCTTTCTTGCATCTGTTTTCGTTGTAAATTCTCCACGTAACCAGCGTATCACGTTGTCTTGAATAGACTGATCACCGTTTTGGTAACCAAGCCAATAAGACTCTATCACCTTTGAGAAATCATACCCACCGACAAACTCGGTTATCTGTGCAAGGTTTTCTCGAATGATTGAATGCACTTCTTCTCCAGAAGCCTCCGAGTGTTGCTTAGCTTTGGTAATGAACTTCTCGACTATACTTTTCATCGCATTACCATCAGGCTTTGTTCTTGTCGAAATGTTTCTCATAAGTTCTGCATAAAGATTTCTCGCCTGACCACCCGTGGCATGTATTCTTCTTTCGGGAGACAAATCGGCATGAACTGTTACAAGTCCTTTAGAGAGAGCAATCTGCCGGGTTAGCTGAAGGAAGAAACTCTTACCCGAGCCATATTCACCGACGATTAGTCTGAATGCTGCCCCCCCATCTATAATACGCTCAATATCTACAAGAATTGACTTTATCTCATTGGCCCTGCCAACTTGAATATGCTCCAAACCAATCTTTGGCGTGACTCCAGCTCTGAGTGACTGGATTATGGAATCCCTTATACGTAGTCTGATTTTATTCTTTTTTAAATGCATTTAACATTTCCTTTGCCAGTTCAATGTTTATAGTTACTTGATCCCCATCTTCGATCAGTAATTCATCGGCAAATTCAAAGGACTTTTCGTTAAGAGACTCCAGTGTTCCGTCTGTCAGAAGACCTCTGTCATTGCATATCTGCTCAATGGCGCACCTATTCCATTCTTCCTGTTCAACCAATAACTCAAGAAGCTCTCTGTCTTTGCTGTCGAGCCTGAAGGCTTGCTCATCAGGTGCTACTTCATCAGCATCTTGTTTGTCTTTTTCTAAATCTTCAGCAAAAATTTCCTCTAATACTTTTGATGCTATCTGGCTTTCAATTCGGAATTTCTGTATCAATTCTGAGTTCAGAGCAAAGTCTGTTTCAGTCTGGAGAACATTCTGGGGTATCGTATAGGACTCTTGAAATTCTTTTGTCGCTATAGTAACAGGCTCAGAAGTAGTTGTCCTAGAATGTATATCTCTGAGGACATTGTTTTTTTCCAAACCGATTTGGGTGTATGCTTTCTGGAGGTAGCTTATCTCTTCTTGTGAAATAATGCCATCAGAAAAGGCAAGAGAAATCAGGAAATGCCCAATAGCCTTCTTCTCTTCATCCGATTTAGATAATAGAATTGACTTGATGCCTTTTGTATTCTGCTCAGTATTAAGACACCAGTGCAGAAAGGCTTTAAGGGCTAATGTGTCAGTCAAAGTCAATTGAGCGTCATTCATGAGACTGTTTAGTTTCTTTACCTCTTTCTCAGACACCGTGCCATCAACTTTGCTTATCACAGCACCCAGCCTCAAAACCAAGCTCAAGGTTTTCACTTTCTCGGTTGGTTTTATCTCCCTTAGTGAATCATCTCTGTAAAGTAAGACATGATCATCGAGTAGAGGTTTGACAGTATGAAACCGATGATCAGGAGCTATTCCAATTCCAATTTTATTTAAGATTGAAGTCAGGGCATCTCTATCTCTTTTCCGTAAAGGATTGGGTTCTGTGTCTTCAAACAACCTATAAACATTACCAAACCTAATCAAATCTCTATCATCACTGAGTCTATGAAGGATTTCAGAAAGCGCAACAATCTTTTGGTTAGTCTCTAAGAGATTAGATGGGAGAAGAGATATGCCATAAACAGAGTCGGGTTTACCACCTCTTCCAAGGTATCTGCTATAGGAGTCCAGAGCGTCCGTTGCTTCATCAACAATCGTAATGAGTCTTTTTAGTGGGGCCTTAAGTCTCGAAGGATCAGGCAGTTCAAAATTTTCAACGACAACTGTCTCCAGTGAAGAGCTGGCAGGTCTGTATTCAACCTTTAATCTGGTCTTATTTGGCTTCACCAACATTCCCTCGCCGAACTCCTGGACGTACCTAATCCTGAATAACTCCTTTAATAGATCTCTACATCTAACAGCGGGGGTCCGTGGATAGAATTCAGGATAAGTTAGAACCCATGTCAAAGCGGTTTCAAATGAGAGCGGTTGTCCAGATGCAATTTCTCTTGCCAGAAGGTATACAAAAGGGGTTGTTTCAAATCTATCATAGATGTCGATCTCTTCAGGTAGGGGTTCATCTCTTCTATAGAGAAGCCACTCTATAAAAAGTATCCTTCTGGCATAACTCTGGAATGAACTGTTTTCACTATAGACAGTAAGGAGTCTCCGAATCTCAGCTACTATTTTTCCTCTCTCTTCGCTTGAAACCTTAAGCTCTTTGCAATCAACAAGTAACCTGCGCTCTAACCCATAAAAAAATATAAAGACATATCCTATACATGCTTCAGGGTCAGCTCTTCCTTTAGAAAGCCACTTCAAATATGCCCCCTTTCTTTCAGGAGAGAGATTACTGTATGAAGGCCAATAACCTATCCTTTCACAGTCATCAAAGTATTCTCCATAAGAAATGGGAAGGGTTGGATCAATCAGACTTGGGTCAACAGAATAGCCGTAATATCCACGATCTCTCGAGGATGGTAGTTCTTCTCCGACATACACCAGAGCATGTTTAATGTTATATTCTCCAATCGTCACAGAATCTGGATACCAGGTAGCGAGCTTCCTGATCTGTCTAGATTGTCGTTGTTGATTGATTACACGAACATCAGGTTGAGTTTGATCAGTGAACGATTTCTGTTTAGGTCGCTGCTTAGGCTGCATAGCTTTAACTAATAGCCAAACGACCAACACAAACAATACAAAAGCCAAGAACATCATACAACCGGACTCCCCAAAAAAAAGGAACAGATAAAAATGTCATATTAAATATGAAATGATGTACTACCAGGTCAAGAGAATTATCTCTGGAAACAAAATTAGTTTTTGAAAGTCAAATGCTTCTGTATCTCTCATATCAGAAGAAGCAGATTAAAGAGTAGACTTGATAGATTGGGAAGTCAATACACATTTCTGGCTTTCAATATTGATGCTGCTCAATGCTTCTATAAGTAATCATTGGTGCAGTTTTATGAGTGTGCTAAGGATATATCTACAGCTGATCAACTCTTTTGTCTCACAATAGTAGTGAAACATCTCCCCCATCTTCCCCTTAGCTAGTATTGCTCAGTATTGGTTCACTCCGAAATAGAAATTAAAAGGTTGAAATTACAGGCAAATAACTAAATCAAGTAACTAGCTTTGGTATAATTACTACACAAATTAATCGTGCAAATTTGTGTCATCAATGACAATCAAATTGTTGTCAAATTATTTTATTCTGTCAAATGCCTCGTAATTAAATTAACTCAAATAACTTAACCTATTTTGTTGGTTTTTTGTTAAGGATATTTCTGAAATAGAGCTTGACATTCACTGAATCGCGGTCTATACTGAAATTGCACCAAAGAAAATCAGTCATGATTTTATACATCCGAAGACAGGTGTCTTTGGAGAATTAAAGGCACAAAAATACTTTATACGAGTTTTTTAAACTCAGAATAACGGAGGGGTATAATGAGAAAGACATTGATTTCTGTTGTCTTGTTGATTGCTGGATGTGTTCTTGCTGATACACTTGATGTCATCATCAAGTTTCAGCCATACAGCGAAATTCCCATCTACGAGGGGATTGACACGGTGCGTGCCTATTATCCTGATTTCGATTCATTGCTCACCTATTATTCCTCCTATGGCGGTGATAAGCTCTTTGCCAAAAGTCATGACTCCTTTTCCGAAACATACGAATTCAATGGCTCAGTTCACAGAATCAGAGATCTGGATCTCTATTTCACCCTTGGCTTCCCAGCGTCCGTGGATACAGCGTCCATGATAGACGACCTTCATGATCTCTCTGGGCTTCTTTACGCTGGATTGGCTCCTGACATCCGGCTCTTTCTCGGAGATGCCAACAGTGACGGTGAATACTATGAAGATCAGTGGTATCTTTCGAGCAGCTCCACAGATCACTATGGACATGGCTGCTCCGATACTGTAACGCCATCAGCCTCAGCCGATATTGAGGTTGACGATGCCTGGACATATTCCACAGGCAACTCGAATGTGAATATCATTCTCATTGATTCTGGTATCGACACAGCAAGCACAGAGTTCTCCGGCAGGATTGCATCATCGGATTCAAGAAACTTTACCAGCAACGATAGCACAGACATTTTTGACGGTTATGGCCACGGCACAGCCATTGCCAGTGTGATTGCAGGCAATTCAGGCAACAGCAACGGTATCAAAGGTATATGTCAGAGTGCACAGCTTCTAATCGCCCGTGCATTTGATGACTCTGGTCATGTAGGCGATATTTTTGATGCAGTTGACTACACTGTGACACATCTGGTTGATGCGGACAGCACATACGAGTTCTCGGTAGTTAACTGCTCCTGGGGTGGACTCTACGCAATACCAGACGAAGATCTGACATATGAAGGCTACATGCCCCTTTTGGAACTCTTCGCCATCGGCAGACAGCTCAACAACCAGACATTTGTCTTTGCTGCGGGAAATGGTAGAAATTCTGTAGACTCCTGTGGAACATCTGGTATTCTTGGCACATTGGCCAACGATGGTGTTGCTGATGACTTCTGTAGTCTATTCGATGATTCCTGCAAGTGTCAACTGCCAGCTTTCCTGCCTGCAATGCAGGCCAGCGATACAACCGGATATTTCGGCAAGACAGGAAGACTCGGCATTACTGTTGGAGCCACCAAATCGAGAACCGATGCTCCTTCCGGCGATGCTTCCTATGAATCCAATTTCGGAGCATACAGCTTCTCTGCATACGGCTCATCGACATACGGTCCCTGGATCGACTTTGTGGCACCGGGCGAGGATATTCTCTGCACAGTCCCGACAAGCGGTATAATGACCGTATCGAGATGCTATGGAGACTCAGTTGAGCTGGCTGTTGTTAACGGAACAAGCATGACCGCAGCCATTGCAACAGGCACAATTGCGCTCATGCAGTCCTACAGATACGATCAGGAAGGCATATTCTACAAGCCGGATGAGGTGTACGCCCTCCTCATGCACTCGGCGGACACTCTGACCAGCAGCTACAGCGGCGAAAGCTCAACCCTCTGCGGTCTTACAATGACAAAGGACTACAGATACGGCTTCGGCAAGATAAACGCCCTGAAGGCAGTTGGCCTGACAGACAGCGCGACAACCTTTGCCGATGGAGTCATCGTAAGTCCATATGAGAACGAATACCTTGGCAAGTCGTACAACAATACCGGCACAGACTTCGAGATAGAACTTCTCCTGACAGACATGGACGGATCTGCCTCCAGCCCCCCTTGGACCCTTGACTACATCCTCGACAGCGACACCGTCACCATACTCTCCAGCACCGACCTCACTGCCTGCACAGTGACAAACACCGGGGACAACTACACAGTAAAATATGACTGGGATTGGTACACAGAATCCACAATCGACGGGGACGGACTATACACCCTCGACTTCAGACTCAACATCAATAACTCGGACATCTATTCGCATGTTATCCCTAATGACAGGGAGCTGAGGAGGGGAGCCCGAGTCACTGAAGAACTTTTTGATCCTGAGTTGTCGATTGAAATGATTAACTACGTAAGTTCGAATGTCCCAAAGGAATTTCCAATGATTAAAATGGAAGCTTGTGTAGTTGATGCTTCAACAACTCCATCTCGTCAGATAAGCGGCTTGGCTGATAACTTCACAGTGTTCGAGGGAACAGAAGGAATAACAATTGAATCTGTTTCATATGTTGGCGATTGTCCCACTTCTATTGATGCTGTCTTCATTATTGATATATCAGGTTCAATGAGTGATGCGCTAGAGGGAGCCCTAGATGCTCTTTGGGAATGCATGAATAGCATTGCTACGACAACAGGTATCAATGTCTATTATAGATTTATCTTAATAGGTGCTAACGATGATGAAGGTTATCCCAGATCAGATTTCTGGGTGAGTTCAGCTTGTGGCTCAGATGTACCTGCTGCTTCGCGGCATGGCGTTTTGGATATAGCAGACCTTAGAACTTCTTTCATTGATTGCACCTATATAATGCTTTCTGCCACGGATTTTGATCCAGATTATTGGATTAAACATCGTGAAGGTCTGCACACAGTGATACCGAATATGATTAAGTCCTTAATTGGATCGGATCCAGAAGACCGAAGAGGACACGAATGGGTATATTCAGCAATGAACTACATTTTTGAAATAGAAAGTGGTTACCCCGACTTTGATGATCCCCTTCCATGGCATGACGATAGCTACAAGATGGTAATTACTCTTATGGACGAAAGTTTCATAGATGATCCTGAGGACGATGCCGATCCTTGCGACGATCCTATTTTTACACTTTTCTCGAGCGCCAAAACAGAAATTCTGAATAATATAGAAGATGAGGTTAATGACTTTATCTTCATATGGATGAATCCTTATCATTACTTTTCTTCATCTGATGAATTTGGCTGGGAAGACATGGATCAGTATCGAAGATTTAGTTCTCATTTGACATCAGACGGGGGAATATATGTTACTATTCCAGATCTCAGAGCCAATCTGGATTGTTGCTATGAGCTAATTTTCCCGTATAATCATGTATCATCGTGTTCCGAAGACTTGTGTTGGTCTCAACTTTGTGAAGAACACAGCCTACAGGTTGGTGTTACCATTGATGATGAGGATGACCCGGACGATGTGGAAGTTACCTATCAAGCACCCTGCCCACCATCATTATCTTCGGATGTACACCCCATTCCTCTGTTGCCTCCTTCTGAATACAGCACAAGTACCACATCAATGGATGACTTCGTTTTCACATTTAGTGATCCAGACAAAAGTCTTCCCCACATAGAATACAGTGTTACTATTGAAAATCAGATGAAATACTCCGCCACATTCCTTGATGAGAGTACGGTGAATTTGGATAATAATGACTGGACAGATGTTGTGGCAGATGGATATTGGAGCTATTTAGCAGCAGATGATGGTTGTCCAGATTTTACGGAAGAGTACACCTGGAATATGTATCTTGATCTTAATTCCTTTCTGGACGAAATCGTTGCTCCCTATTTGACTAGTGATGCTGAAATTATAGAATATCTTGAATTAGACCCATCTTTCGTCTTCACTTTAAGTATAGATCAACTATATGATGATCTTGTTATAGCTGAAGATGGGTCATGTATCCTAGATATTGGCACAGGTTCTGACGACAGTTATTCCTTCAACAATCTTGTTTTTCCTGCTGGACACACTTTTGAATCTGAAGAAGCCCCGTTCTGGTTTTTCTACGACTCTGAACTAGCTCCAATTAGTTCTCCATTCACTTACAAGGAGTCGTATGAAATATCTGTACCTGTTGCGAGGTCATACGTGACAAATACAGGTTCACTACCATCTTGCGCAGACATTCCATGGTCTGATTCTGAAGATGAACTCCACTTTTCCTTGACTTTGTATGATGCAAGCACAATAAACACAACAAATTTAGTGGAGATTACGGCTGTGAATAAAAGCGAAGTGCCAGAGTTAACACTTGCAACACACACAGGTTCAATTGCAACAACCAGCTTCTTAACACCGGCTGGGACTACAGGATTAGATTTTGATCTCTCCACCTTCTTCACATCTGCCTATTTCACGCCAGGGTATGAAGCTCCATCATATAGTGATCAGATAGAGTTTTGTATTGAGGATCTTTCATATGATATGGGAACACATACTTTCCGGTTTTGGTACATTGATGACAGCGAACCTCCCGTGCCGATCTACAACAAAATATGTGTTACCCTTCCCATCTGCTGCCCCACTTACGAGCTTGAGCTCATTGATGCACCGGGTTGTGTTCCCGAAGACTAATGCCTTGAAGTAAAGACCAACAGGCGGTAAATTGTGAGAAAGAGCAACATACATTCTAAAGGAGTTATCATGATAGCGAGACTATCTTTTATACTGCTTTTTCTCACAGCCATCTTCTCCTCCCCCACCGACAGCCTGATATTCCGGGTTACGCCGGAGGTGGACACAGCCTTCGGCTGCCTTGATGACACTGTGACAGTCTTTGTTGTTACAGGGGGTTTCGTGCTTGATCCCGACAGCCTGCTTGTGGAGATAGATGGCGAGGTTCATGACACCTCGTGGGATGGTATCTCTATTGGCCCCATGGGCATTACCTTTGACCTTGATCTCACCCCGTACGACGGCAGCGATGAAATCCCCATATGCCTCCGAAATATAGCCGACAGGGCGGACATTCACTACGTGGACTCCTTCTGCTGGCAATACTTCACGGACTATGATGATGAGCCGCCGACTTTGGAGTTTATAGACTATAGAGGCTACGGCATAGCATATCCGGGTGATACTGTAGTATTAAAAAGCTGGAATGCTTATCTTGTACAAGATTTTTCAGGGATAGATACGGGATTAACAGTGGTGACAGTTGAAGGCCATATAATTGATCATAGTTATAGCTATTATATGTTTAGATCTGATACTCTTGGCTTCAGGTTTGACTTCAGAAATGGTCTTCACATTCCTGAAGGCGATACGATGATAGACATCTGTATTCATGTTGAGGACAATGCCCCATGCCCGAATGTGCTCGACACCTGCTATCAGATTTATTACGCTCCGAGAGACTACTGCCAGTGCAGAGCAGGTATCTATATGGCTCGTTGGCGGTCTATAAGTTCTCTGGTGCATACACCTATTACGTTAGTCATCGATTCCCTTGCTGTTAAATATGAATACTTTGGTCTTGACTCAGAACCTGATGTCTTCAACCCAGATTCCTATGATGTCTACTATGTAATTCCTTCACATTATGGTATCCCGGATTCATCGGCTGAGAAGATACAGGAGTTCGTTTATAATGGTGGAATATTATATATGTGGCTTGAAAGAGCCTATATCCTGACAGGTACTCATGCACTTCTACAGAGTCACGACGACTGGCTTTGGGGCTTGGAACCTCGCAATACAGACGTTGCTGAGGATCCCGAGATATGGACATTCGATGAACACCCGGTGATCCCCGATATTGACACCATAGCAGACTCTCTGACTCTTGATCGTGCTGGCTCTTTGAGGGTATCCGGTCTTGCCAGAAGACTTTTCTATGTAGAGAGTTATTCAAGGCATGGCTCCGAAATAGAAGACTATAATCCAATAACCTTGGGTATGTCTCATTACGGTAGAGGAACAGTGTTTTTGCACATGGACTACACAGCCATACGCTGGGGACTTGATTACAGCACTGCAGCTCATCATCCCAATCCCCTGAACATGAGCATCAACTACGACCTTCCTTGCTGCAGCCATATACCGAGGTTCTCACATTATCCACAGATGGGGCGGGTGTTCCACTGTCAGGAGGAGACACTGAGTATAACCACAGAGATAGATAATTTCGGAGATATTGCGCCGGACAGCCTTTATGTTATGTGGAATGACTCAATCTATG
>NPID01009910.1_pt2 | contig 13124 bp, 8 predicted proteins | sample 8637491 | NCBI WGS metagenome assembly NPID01 (sample SAMN07420843, study PRJNA396082) | bioreactor metagenome | isolation source: sample BA6 brine-fed electro-methanogenic bioreactor BA | place: Japan: Kochi | collected 2016-06-14 | reverse complement strand
CTGTTCAGGGTCTATGCCCGTCACAGCTTGCTGGATCTCGATGTTACGGGCGCGAACAGCTTCTTGTAGCTGAGTAAATTTTGGAACCAGTCTTTCCCCTTGCCGAAAATGTGTCGGCAGATGCGGGCGGCCACCTCCGCCGCGAAGATTCGACTTGGAAGTAACCTCAGGCGTCGGGAAAAGGAGTAGTGGGCGTTCAGGCATCCTTCACCTCCGGATCGTCCTGTTGAGCTACGGTGACGGATCTTGCGGACCAGCTCTGGAGGGTTTTGGATACGATATCCTTCATGTCGGCGTTCGGTTGTTCAAGCACATACTGCCGGAACACCGTCATGCCAAACTCTTCGACTTCGGCGAAATTCGACCCCTGGAGACGTTTTGCCAAAGTGCCAGGCGCGTATTCTAAAGAGATCTTGATCCGGCGTTCGAACTTTTCGAACCACTCTATCAGGCGAGCCCGGGTTGGGCCGGGTAGCGTCATGCGCACCTGGAAGCGGCGCCATACAGCACGATCCAGTAGTTCGGCATGATTGGTTGCCCCAATCACCATGACATGGCTCGGCAAATTGTCGATCTGCATGAGCAGCGAACTCACTACGCGCTTGATTTCCCCGGTCTCGTGCAGATCACCGCGCTCCTTGCCGAGGGTTTCAAACTCGTCGAAAAATAGGACGCATTTCCGAGTGGAAACGTACTCGAACAGCTTTTTCAGGCGTACAGCGGTTTCGCCCAGGTAGGTGCCGACGACACTCTCATAGCGGACCACGAGCAATGGAACAACAAGTGCCTCTGCAATGGCTTCGGCCAGGGATGTCTTGCCATTACCTGGAGACCCGATGAGAAGCACACGGTTGCGGGGCTCCAGGTTGTATGATCTGAGCAGGTCAGCCCGGTGCTGCTCCTGAATCAAGCTCTGGCAAATCTGCAGCACCTCATCCGGCAGGATGAGATCAGAGAGTTTTCGTTGAGGCATGACCTCATGAAACAGGTTGCCCACGCGTTGATCCAGCATAGGACTACCGCCATTGGTAACGGGACGTTCAAACGTCACGGTGTTGAGCAACTCCTCAAGTTTCTTGGCTAGCACCTTGTGCTGCTTGGTTCGCTCTTCGGCGATGATCGCTTCGACGACCTTTCTAAAGCCGGCCTTGTCGCCCCGTATGCTGGATTGGACAAGGCGAATTAGTAAATCCGCTCTTGCCATTATTCGCCTCCCATTCTTGTTACAGCCTGATCGTACCACATGAGGAGCTTCGGGTCTTCCTGGAGGATGTTCTCGGGGATCTTGCGGGCCACGGTGATGATCGTGGCATAGTCGCGCTCCTGCCATGCCTTCTTGAACCCGGCCCGGACCGCCTCCAGACGAAACACCTTCAGGCGCTTCTGGCTGGAAGTCCGGTAGTCCTCGAACTCCTTGAGCAGCGACCGCTCGCGGAGCTTCTCCAGGTCTCCGGCCTTGTTTGGGTCGGGCACATACCAACGGTCTTTCGCCTTGGCTTTTAGCGCAGGGTCGTCCTTTTGTAGATTACGCAAATCCTTAAAGTTCGAGGAAAGATAACTGTGGATTTGGCTCGGGACATCTCCTTTGCCATCGTAGCGGAGGAAGTTCTGCTCCAGTAGCTCCGACAGCTCCAGCGGCTTCTCGTGCTTCTGCCAGCCGCCGATCTCCTTGAGGAACTGCGGATGGAGTTCCTGAAAGGTCTGGGGCTTTTTGACGAGCTGCTGCTTGAGCCATTGGATCGCGGAAGCCTCGCCGGTGACGAAGATCTCAAGTTGCAGGACCTCTTTCACATTCATGCGCTTCTTGTCGTACTCGGCCACTTGGTCAGGCAGGAAGTACATGCCGTCGCGTTCCGGGAAACGCTGGGCCAACCCGGCGTAGAACTCCGCGGCTGACAGAGGAACAGTTACGCCGCGCTGGACATGAAAGGCCACCATGCGGTCGAAAAGCAGGTAGTTCTGGCGCTCGGCGATAACCTCGGCCTGGCCGTCCTTGGAAACGAAAACGGGCAGTTGTTTCAAGTGCGTGCGGACGAAGTCCCAGACACCTTGCTCTGTTCCAGCTTCTCTCTTGAAACGCTCTTCTAGGCCTCCATTCGGCTTATAACACGAAATGACCAAGTCCTGCTTGACGGCATTGGCGCTGGTGACTTGCTTGAACGATCCCTTTTTTTTGTCCAGCGTGCGCACGTCGGCGATGACGAAACCTGCCGTCTGAAGAGCTTCCTGGATACTGTTCCAGACGCTGCTTTTAGAGTTGTGGAACTCCACCGTCATCCAGCGGCCCGGCTTGAGCACGCGGTAGTATTCCTTGAAGCATGCGGTCATCAGCCGGTGGTATTCGGCCAGTCCCTTGCCCTGCACTTTGTTTTCAATGGCTTCGGGCTTGTTGTTGGTAAAGACCTTGAGCCAGGCCTCCCACAAAAAGTTCAGCTCCGAGTACATCAGGTTGCCGCCGAAGGGAGGGTCGGTGAAGATGTAATCAGCGCGATCGTTATCAAGCGATATCCATCCTGCACTGGCTGTTTCTGTGCTGCAGTTACTTGCACTTACCCGATCCCTTGAACCTTGTGTTCGTCTACGAAGCGCAAAACGCGCGAGTACATTTGTTTCAATTGGCAAAGAGGCAATATACCACGTACCTCTTAGACTGGTAATAACACCACCTCCACCACCAAAGTAGTTTCCTAAGTGAAGGCGATTCTCTTTTCCCACCCAGGTCAATGACGCAGTGAACCACGCAACATTTCTCTTCGTCTTATCAAGCCGCGCTGACAATGCCCCGACTACCCACAAATTCCGCTTGGTATAAAAATGGTGCACATGGGTGAGGCCGATGTCGTCGTTGCGCCGTGATTCCTCTCCTTCTGGCATCCGGTCCGTCGGGAACCAATAGGGAATGTCCAGTTCCTCGATTTTCTCTATAAGCGCCAGATCAAAGGCATCGGGCGCCTTCTCAAAACGCTTCTTGCCGACGCTGTAGTTGATGAGCACCGGTACCTGCTTGGCCTGGCGGATCGTCTGGCCGATGGCCTTGTCGTATTTGTTCACCCAGGCACGGTCCATGGTGCGTTTGGTCAACTTGGCGCTGCAATGGGGACAGGGGAATTCACCATGAACCTTGCCCGCTTCCTTATCTACCGCCGCTTCCCAAAAGACCACCTCTTGCGTGCATTCTGGGCAGATGAAGACATCTGACCAGACGGTGTAATTGATTTTGCCAAGTGGAGCCGGCTTCCAGCCGGCTTTCACCAACTCACTCGCCACATACCGAAACGGATATTCTTCAGCCTTCTCTGCCAATCCCGCCTTAACAGGGTTATGGTTTACATAAGCCAGTGTGGCCATAAATTCCTGAGCATCACGAATGATACGGTCATAGCTTTCCGTTTGCCATACCGGTGTGCCGGTCTTGTTTTCCGCTTTATTGATCTCATTTGCGCTAAAACTCTTGATGCTGTGAAGGATCTCGGCAAGGTCCCAGTAAGTGCTGTCTTGCTTTGGTAATGGTTTAGCAATGATGTGGATATGGTCTGGCATGACAGACGCGGAAAACACTTTCCACCGTTGATCGTTCCAATAGAGTACGGCCTTGAGGGCCAACTCTCTTGCTCGATCAGAAAGCACACGGTGGCTATTTGTACGAAATGTGATGAAGTAAGTGGCCCCTGGCACTTGGACATGAGGCAAGTTATCTTTGCGGTAGATCGTAGGAGTTGCTTTGAAAGGGTCGCATGGTTCAAATTCAACTGAAGACATCAGCCTGCTGGAAGCAGGCTCCACATGAAGTGTCTCATACATCCAGCCGCATTCGTCTTCCACTTCCTTCAGGATGCGTTTTGCCTCACGCTCGAATGCCTGCACATCCACCGGCGTGTTGTAGTTGTAGGCGATAAAGGTGGCTGCAGGCGAAAGGTCGTTTAAAACGGCGCGACGGGCACCAAGTTTTGAGAAGGGCTTCAGAAGCACTTTTTTCTTTCCTGATTCATCCGTCTCTTCTTCCTGCTGATAGATAATGCCTTGGTCATCCACCATATAGCCGAGCGATTCCACTGTATTGCGGTCGCCGCAAAGCTGCGCCGCTACCCCGGTCATTCCCGTTCCGCAGAAGCCGTCAAAAACCACATCCCCCGGTTCGGTGTAGTGCAGAATGTACCGCATGATGGCCTTGTGCGGCACCTTGGTGTGATAGGAGTGGGCGTTATAGATCGGGTCGTTCTTGCCCTCACTCACATCCGCGGCAAACGGCTCGCGGCTGTATGGCACGTTCGGATCATAAGGTTTACCGTAGTACTCGATGAAGTCTCCTATAAAAGGATTGGGACACGCTGTGTAATAAGGCGGATCGGAAATTTTCAGGATGTCCTCGATCGCACCGTGTGGGAAACCAACTTCGTCCTTCCAGCGCTGTAGCAAGTCCTTATTTGAGTCGGCATGGCGCATACGCTCCGCGAGCTCACGAAGGCGACTTTCCTCCCCCATGGGCCACTTTTCGAGGGATTTCATCCTTTGTTCGGCATCTTCTGCTGTAGTGAAGGGCACATCGCCGAGTTTAGCGTGAAGTTCTTCCAGCCCTTCACGTAAGAGACTTAAGAAGTACTCACGTCGGGCATCGTCGTTTTCAAAGCTCATCCCTAAGCAAGTTACAGGAGTTGAATCTTGCATCGTTGCCTCTTCGGGATCGAATATCCCTTGTTGGTGTTGTCGTTGGGAGTTTTTATCCATTTCTTCTTTCTCCTTCGGGTTGATTCTCCAGCAACTCGCGGCCTGTTTTTGTAAGTCGGTATTTCTGTTTGCTACTTTGAGGTTTATCCGGAATTGTCATTTCGATCAGCCCAGCCTCCAGGAGTGGACGCAAGATGCTTTTACGGAACCGGGTCCTGTTTGTCTGTCCCGCAACCTTCATCAACATCTCTATCGATATGGGATTACTTGCGATTTCAAGCAGGGGAATGAAGATGTTGCGTGGGACAGACTTAGGACAAACTTGGGACAGACTTGGGACAAACTTGGGACCTCGTTCCCCGGTGGCTGATGCCTCATCAGGCAAGACAGCAGGCAAGAATGTCATGTAGATCGACCCCGACTGCTCCTGCCAGGTGGGTGATGGGTTCCCGTTCTCCTTACACCAGTCGAGAATGTTCAGGGTGCCTGAACCCCATCGCTCGATAATACCTGCCCGGTAAAAAACGTTGGCAATAATCGGATTCCATGGCTTGGACTCGTGAGGTTGGACAAGTTCCTCAGGGGTAATGCCAAAGTGAAACGTACCTGGATTGTTTATTTCCAAGTGATCATCATACATAGCCACGGCAACGGCGCCGCCCGGGATTGTGTAATCGCGGTGGCAAATAGCGTTGGCAATCGCCTCGCGGGTGGCACGAGGCGGATACCAGGGTTGATCTTCACGCACCAGCTTTCCGGGCACGACCCTGCCGGCGATAGGCACATGGTCCATCAGAAAGGATTCAGCCCGCCTCAAAAGTGAAAAAGCATGGCCCCAATATTGCCGGTTGTCGGCAAAGTCAGCTAGGCGATCCTTGCCGCGAAAACGGGCCAAACGTATTTCAAGCTGGGGATAAAACGGCTTCAGTCGGTCAGATTTCCCATATAACGCGACAGCGGCATTAAGCAAACTGCCGTCATGTATAAGTTCCAATCCCCGGAGAATCGACTCGGTATCCCGGCGAGTTACAGGTTCCAGGCGTCCCAATTTGATGGCATTATCGAGAGTAGTCTGAATTTCTTCCTCATCCAGGTCTGCAATGGTCACACCATCGGGAACCGGCTGATTTTCCCAACGTTGTGTTGCATGAAACCGCTCGAGAAGTCTTCTGTCGTAATCTTCACGAGGCATCTTGATCGTGGTTGGTCCATTTCGAAGGTAGGGCCGACCATCAAAAGTATAAGGACCTCCTCCACCTCCTGGGACATTTATGACAATGACGGCTTTGTCTTTTTCTGTATGGATGATCTCGATACCGGGAAAGCTCGGCGGATCAATCTTGCGCAATTCTGCTGTTAGGACCTCAATGGTCCGGGCGTTGACATGTTGGCCGACGACTTCACCTCGATCAGTAACTCCAAAGATGACGAAGCCTCCTAATCCGTTTAGCATGGCACAAACTGTTTTGGCCGCTGCGGTCCTTTGGCCGGTAGAGATCTTGAACTCTACACGGTCTGATTCTCCCTTTTGAACTATGTCATAAAGCTGCTTGAGATTCATGATCTGCTACTCCAGGACTATTCTGACTTTATTTGGATCCTTGCCTTTTGTGAGTCCTTCGAGGTATTCCTCGAAACGTTTTCTTAATTCCGTCGGTGTTGCAGGTGCACCTCCCGCTAGAAGTGCATCTTGCAGTTCCGTAAACTGGATCGGGATTTTTTCAAGACCGGAAAGGACTTCGTTGAGGGCATTAACAAAGTCGTGATCGAGCTTCTCTGGTAAAGCTTGCTCATGGATAAATGCATCAATGAGATTTTTACTCTCTGGTTTGAGCAAATCCAGGTTACTTTTTGTCGTTGGGTCTTCGAGGTAGTTCAGGAGCGCCTGCGTCCAATTTTCGAGCATTCCATCCAGTTCTTCTTCCAAGGAATCCAATATCACCGAAGCTGAGATTTGTATTGGCTCCTCGCTGGGCTTGTAGTTGCAATGGGGGCAAGCATGAGAAACGGACATTTCTTGCTCTGTCAAGGCAAAACAGCTTTTGAGCCCTCCAAGGTGTTTTTGTAAGATTTCGAGTTGATTCCGGGGCATAAGGTCTATCGTAGAAAGCTTCTGTAAAGTTTTCAGTCTCTCGTCGTTCATGAGCCGCGATTTTTTCTTATCCTCGTTGACACCGAGTCGTGCTTTGGAGTGCAAGGCAATATACGTTTCTATGTACTTTTTCTTTAGTGTTTCGAGTTTTCGTCGCGTCCTTTGGAGAAATTCCGGTTTATTGCGTTTTTCGGGATCACCAATATCTGCGACCACATCTTCGCGGGCCTTTCCTACTTCCCTCACCACTTCATGCTCCGCAGGAAGCACTACCTCAGCGGCAGAAAGATAGGAGGTAAATGTAGCCAAGTCAACCGTTATCTCTTGGAGGTGCTCCATCTCCGTCAAGGCCGTTATTCCTTCCCGGTGAGATTCGACCTCCTGAACATCGTACTTGAAGTTCTTCAGCCTACCTGGTGTGGAATAGGCTTGAAGGGATTCGAAAAATTTTTGGGTTTCGGTAAGACAGTCCTGGATACTTTTGGCTTTTGCTTCGCTCAATAGCGGCCTGCCCCAGAAAATTGTATTCCTCCCGAGGGTTTGTCGCTGTATGACGATTCTTTCTACGGCGCTCTTAAGTGCTTTTTGCAATTCTTGAATAGGTTCACTTTTACCTTGCGTGAGAAGCTGGACCATCCCAGGCGTGAGGCCAAGGATTTCGAACAATGTTTTCAAGGCCGGGATGTTCCAGTCTTTCGGCTGTTCTATGTGTTTGAAATTTTTCAGTTCTTCGATACTCGTTCCGGCTAATTGAGATAATCCAGTAGCATCGAATTTATTACCAGAGATGGCAAGAACTACATCACCTGAGTAGACCAAGGCCGCTAAAACGACCACGACCCATTCCGGTTCCAGACGCATCCCGTTTTTGTCCATGTATTCGACGCCTTTTTCATCATCGATCAGCTCGGACCGGTTAACCACTTTCCCGTGGCCTTTTGTCTTGAGAATATCGAGAATATGCTTGGCATATTTCGATTTGTAGGGATCGATACGCTCCCCGTCGAGAAGCTCCAGGGCATCCAGCACCGCGGTGGCCTGCTTAGTGCGAGACTGTCCGGCGATGGCGCGCAGGGCGTCCTGTGCGGCCTGGGCTCGGTTCGCTCCGGTGATGAGCACCGAGAAGAACGGGTATTCGGGAGCCTGGTCCTGGAAGTGTGCGGACAGGACGATGCCGCCGATGGTGTTTATCAGGTCGCGGAAGTTGATGCGCTCGTGGGAGCCGATCCCGGAAAGCTCCCTGATGGACTTGCCCTTGGCCCATTCGGTCAGGGACTTGGCGCGCCCCTGGTAGGTGACCTCGAAGGCCGTGGTCATGTTCTTCTGAAGCCACTGCACGAGGTCACTGAGGAATTTCGTCGCCTTGGATTCGTAGGTGGACTTGGCGTGGCCCGAAGCGGTGGATGCCAGGTCCAGGGCAGCGGCGTAGCTTCTAAGCGCTGTGCGGAATTCCTCGTCCATGTTGGTCAGGCGAAAGAACACTTCATCGGCATTTTTCTCGTCCTTGAAGTGCGGTGGATCGAAGGGCTGGATGAAGTAGAGGTAAAAATCACGGGGCGGTACCGCCGTCGAGCGCTCGTTGGGTGCACCGAAGAAAAGGTATCCCTGACGGGAGGCTTTCCGCTCCAACCATTCGATCTCGTGTTCCCAAATCCTGTAACCCGTCACGTAAGTTTGATCCGAACATTCCATGACGCGTTTTAAAGCCTCGTAATAATACCGGTCGAGTTGCGAAGAATCGAGGCTTTCCACCCTGTTTTCGATAAGAGCGTCATAATCGTCGGTTTTCTTGAGATCCAAGTAGTATTGCCGGTTATCTTGATTTGCGGAAATGAACTGCCCGCTGACAGTCTTGTGTATCTCCCTGAGCACCGTTTCAACCTGGGAGAGGAGGTCGTCGGCGGGGTCCCCGCCCAGGTCCTCAATGCCGGGCTGATAAAGACACAAGCTATCTCTGAGCTCCGCTGCAGTAGCTCCCACGGGAGCGTGAATATCGCCAGTTGTAAGCCGATGAACTGAAAGGGCATGGATTATTCGAAGCGCCATAGGTTTGTAAACAGGCCTGGAAAAAGCTTGCTCAATTCGAGCTTCCAGGACCTTGCTACAGTCTATAACCGCCCTTATGTCGGGCACAGAACGAAATGATGGATTGTCGCAAAGTGCATTCCAGTAGGAATCATAGGCGATGAGGCCAGGTTGATCTTGAGGCACTTCCTGGTCTAGAAGCTTTCTCATGGCAAAAGATAAGGTTTTGAGTATCTCCCGTTTTTCCGCCACGGTGACTCTTTCAAAGGTGTCGATGTAGTCAGGGTGTACTGGGAAAAGACGAACGAATTCGTCGATACGTTCGTTCATGTTGCCATAGAATTTGCTGAAGCGTGTGAGGTGTTCTCTGATCTTCGTCTGTTGTTCGGCGGTTTTCTTCAATAGCCTTTGGGAGACTACGTATTTCACATCTTTGCGCGCGATATGTAGTTGTTCGAACCGGGCTTTTACTCTTCGGATGCTATCCGCCACGAAGGCAAAACGGGGGCTATCGAAAATCGCTTCTTGTACACCGGCCATAAAGCGGAACCGAAGATCCTTACAGACCTCGCCAATCTCACGGAGAAAATTGAGATCCAGGATAAGCTCCTGGTCTTTGCGAGTCCTGAGGTAATCCAAAAGTTCATCCACCACCAGAAGCAGTCCTTGATCTGGGTATTTTTCATGGAATGCGGTCATCATTGCCTCGAAAGACGGCTTGTTGCTGGCAACTTGATCAGAAGCCGGAAATGCGTAGCCTACTCCCATTTTTGCAAGGTGCTCTTCTATTTCAGCGACTAGTATGTCCCTTAAGGACATCGTCGTAGACCCAATTTCTGTTCGAATAACCTTGAACCGACCGGCGATTTTTTCGGCTTCTTTTGCCACTGCCAAATTCTCGACGTACTCTACGAGGTCCGCATTTTCGGCGAGGCCGGACAAAACGGACATGAGATGAGACTTTCCGGTTCCGTAGTTTCCAACGATCAAAAGGGCTTTGTTATCGGTAGGTTGGTCAAACTGGAGCTGCGGGATGACAAGATCTATCAATCTTTCCGCCATTTCTTCGGAAATGACATAGGTCTCGACAAGCTGCTGAGCCTTTTTTTGCTTATCTGCTTCTCGGAGCTGAATAACGGTTTCGATGGGTTCGAATTGAATCAAGTCACGGTACTTCATGGCATCTTCTCCTCCATGGGTCTTTCCCTTATCAGTCGTGGCTCTATAGGGTCACGTCCAGGAAACCCTCAAGCAGGTAACGTCGGTACTCATCATGATTGGGTTCTGCATAAACCAAATGCTTGTCCTCTATAGAACCGTTCCATGAGGAAACAATCGTTCTATTTCGTGAAAGCCATTTGAGAAGGCGAAGAGGATCTTGCTTGAGGGAGGGGTCGAAAAGAAGCTCAATGTTGTCCAAAAGAAGAACATCATTTGGACAATCGTCCAATAGATCGGCGAGAAGTTTGGCCAATTGCAACACGCGCTGCCGTTCTGTAAGCTCAAGCATTAACTTACTCAATTCGAGATTGACATTTATGAAAGACGAAAAAACATGTTCATGAACACTTTGAAGCACAGCGGTTTTTCCCATACCTGAAGGTGCGACCAGTAAAACGAGGCGATAATACGAAGAAGCTGCTTGTCCGATCTTTGTCATGACTTTTTCGACAAGCAGATTTGTCATAGGTTATCTCCTCTCATACCTCAACTTGTGTACGCACTCGTTCTTTCAAAAAACGAACTTACATATTGGTTTTTCGAAACTGTTTATATAAATGGCGTCGTAACCAATAAGGCTATCACCATTTTACAAGTTACATCCAATAATTTGAACACTTGGGGCGGGTTCAACAACTCATGTGAAATCCATTCCCCCTACCGCAGCACCTCCGGGTACTCCATGCCGATCTCCTGGGCGAGTTGGCGGAGGGAGAACCACTCGGAGTTTCTGAGGCGCTCGAGGTAGTCGTTGGCGGTGGTCCGCATCTCGGGTATGGCCGGGTTGTTACGCAGTTCCAGGACACACTCGATGATAAGAGCCAGCATGTCACACTGCTTTGTAAGCGAGCTGACCGAAAAAGCCCTGTCCATGGCAAGTTCGTCCAAAAGACCGCGCGCCTGGGCATCTTCTTTCACCCTGGGCGGCATGGTATTTTTTATGACCTCACGCTGCTTGTCTTCCACCTGGTCCCAGAGCGGGCGCCGCTCCGTCGAAGCGGTGAGCTCGTTTATCTTGTGCTTCACCGGGGTGATCACGTCACCGGTAAGGCTTTCGAGGATGTCGTGAAAAAGGGACAGAAGCACCGCCTCGAGCTGGAGCTTTTCGCTGTCGAATATTCCCGGTCCGTAAACTCCCGCGAACATCTTTTCCTCGTAGAGGGTGTAGATGGTAGCCAGCAGGGCCACGACGTAGGTATGGGCCAGGACGCTGCTTTCAAGGCTCCGCTTGATGCGGTTCCAGCGGATGAGGTACTTGAGATTCCTTACGGTCAGAAAATACTCCTCGTATCCGGAGACGATACTTTCGTATTTCTCGTGGCCGGGGATCTCGCCTATGCTTTTTCTTATTTCGGACTCCCTGTCTTCGTAGGCCTTTTCGTAGATCTTCTTGTTGGTAAGGCATTCCTCAAGGGCGGCTCTTCTCTTGCAGTAGTTGAAGAGGTTTTCGATGCGTTCCCTTTTCTTTTCGTCCATTCCTGGAAAGTCTGAGCAAGACCGCATGTATGGAGTCAAAACGCCTCCGATGGGCCTTGGAAAAAGGGGAGCGATCTTTTCGGCCGCCTCGTCCCTCAGGATGTCGTAATAGTTTTTGCCTTCACCGGGCCCTTTTACGGGAATGTCGCCAAGGGTCTCCACGGTATGCCTGGGGATGTCCGAGAGTTCGTACTTGGTAAAAGACTGTAAAAGCGTCCGGAGTATAAGGTGCCGGATAAAGTCGTCGTCCTCACCCATTTCGCGGGCCGTCGCGTAGCCCAGGTGGGCCACGTAGGCGGCGTTTTCGGCCTCGGTCCAGGTCTCGATGCGGGGAAGGAAGTTCCACCGTTGCATGCTCATGAGCATCTCTATCGCGGAAATGAAGCTTTTGGCCATGTGGCGATGCCTCCTTTGTCATTCCTGGAGCGGTTCCTCAAGTCTACCACTATCATCTAAAAGTCACTCCCGGCGGTATTCCATGTACGCCGCCGTGGCGTCGGCGGTTTCTTTTCCAAAAAAGCGCTCTATTACATGGAGGCTCATGTCGATGCCGGCGCTGATCCCCGCGGATGTGATGACCTTGCCGTTGTCCACGAAACGCGCGCCCCGGAGGAGCCTTGTATTCGGGGCCATGGCCTCGAATTCGTCGAAGACGGTGTGATGGGTGGTGGCCTTGAGGCCGTCGAGGAGGCCCGCTTTCGCCAGCACCATGGACCCCGTGCAGACCGAAAGTACAAGTTCGGCTCCTTCCGCCACGGACCGGACCCATTCTATGATTTGCGAGTCCTTCACCAGGGCCCTGGTGCCGCGGCCGCCGGGGATTACGAGAATGTCTGCCCTGGCAGCCCAGGGAAGGGCTCCGTCGGGCTGGATGACGATGCCGTTTCTCGTGCGTACCCTCCCGCCCGTGGAAGAAACCGTTTCTACCTCCAAAAGCCCCGGACCTCTCAATTCGTTGGTCACGGTAAAGACCTCGCACGGACCAGCGAAATCGAGAAGCTCCATGTCGTCAAACAGTAAAAAAACCACTTTTTTTCTGGTCATGGCAGTGACATCTCCTTCGGCGCGGCAAAAACGCGCTCCTGGGTTGTCTGGAGCTTCAAATATTTTGCTAAAGCATTCAAGTCGTTTACGCCTATTTTACCCGACTTCCGCCTGTAACAGCTCAAAAGAGAACATTGTTTATGCCGGATTTTACCGGCAAGGGCATAAATTCACCCCGTTTGTACACGTTGACGCCGGGAATCATATCAATCATGTATCATGTTGTAAGAGCATTTTTAGTGAATCTCGTGACTTCACGCAGGCATTTTAAACAAGCCGGATTTCTGTTAATACAAAAAGGAGGTATGACAGATGATCGAAAAGATCGAAAAAATTCTAGGCAGCGAGGCGGAAAACCTGCTGCGCTACAAGGCAAAGTTTCCTGCGGACCAATTGCATCTTCCCGGGCCGGATTTCGTGGACCGCGTATTGGCCCTCTCGGACCGTTCTCCAGCGGTGTTGAGGAATCTACAGCTTCTTTTTAACACGGGCCGTCTTGCGGGGACGGGATACCTGTCCATCCTTCCCGTGGACCAGGGAATAGAGCACAGTGCCGGGGCGTCCTTCGCGCCCAACCCGGTCTATTTCGACCCCGAGAACA
>NPID01006322.1_pt1 | contig 13140 bp, 10 predicted proteins | sample 8637491 | NCBI WGS metagenome assembly NPID01 (sample SAMN07420843, study PRJNA396082) | bioreactor metagenome | isolation source: sample BA6 brine-fed electro-methanogenic bioreactor BA | place: Japan: Kochi | collected 2016-06-14 | reverse complement strand
CCCACCAGAGGAATAAGCGCAGGTAGATCTTCTTTTCATCCGTATTGGCAAAGCCTTGCTCGAGGAGATCAGCGTAATACTGTATTGTTTTAGCCTCCCGCTCGTCCTCAAAAGCCCATTCCAGGTCGAACATGTCCATGACGGTCGACAGATCTTCTTCTGGCTGCCAGTCGGGATCATACGGGAGACGTGCATCTTCCCGCCAGAAAGGCTTATTGCAAAAGGTGCAGATGCCGATCCGGTCCGAAGACGGGACACCTGCTTCCGATTTCCCGTCGGAATAGTTTTCAGCCCTGTGAACGGTGTACGACATCAGGTCAAAAGCATTCATCATCGTACCGCAATGAGGGCATTTCAGCACGATCATTTCAAAAGTGGTCATAGGCTGGTTTTATGCGGATAAAAGTAGGCTTTTTTCAAGATATGCCTTACATTTGGATCGCTCAAAAAGCCTGTGATATGTTTCGATTTATACTTTATCTCCTTGGGACTTCGGCCATGGTATTCAGCATTTCTCTTGCGATTCGCCATGGCCTGAAAGGGGCTTTCGCCTGGGACCGGAAGATCAGCAGGCGGCTGAACAGCACCTACCTGGGTTTTCGCAGGCATATCAGGATCCCCTTTGCTGTTGGTGTGATCCCCGAGTTTTTCTATTTCCTGGTCCTGGGAAGGAATAATTATTTCAACGCGCGCTGGTGGGCCCTGAGGACAGCTTCCTACATCAGTTTTCTCTTCTTTCTGGCAGCTTTGTTCAGGCAATCCCTGGTCAGGGCCTATTATTCGGGGGCATTGTGGGCTGAAGACGGATTCACCACCGTCATCCAGAACAATACAGGGGCACTTTACCTGAGCATGGTCAATGCGCTGTTCGGAATATTACTGGTCCTGATCCTGGTGGAAAGCATCAGGATGCATAAAGGCTGGGCACCGATGCGTTTTATCTTTTATTCCGTTCTCAGTGCAATGATGGCGTTGGTCAGTGTGGCCGTGCTGGCGCTCATTATTGCCATCAGCTTCCTCTACCTGGCTTACAAGATAATCATGTTCTTCCTGAGCTCCAGGCGGAGCAGAACTGTTGAAAACGACGACGGAGAAGGTGCGCGGGAAAAGCTGAACAATGCATACCGGCGTTTCCGTGCGGAGCTTTATGCCTGGGAAAAGAACAGGAAACAGGAACGGAAAGTTGAAGAAAAGACGGAAACTGAGCGGCCTAAGCCGGTGATCAAACGGACCAGGCGCCGCATTGAACCCAAACCAAAAGAGAAGAATAATCATGGCAATATCCCCAGGATCCACCCGGATTAAGTCAGGATATTAAGCGACAAAAAAAGCGATGGCAACAGATATTCAGGATGTACTTCAACGGCTCGACAGGCTGATCGGCGACGGACCGGCACATTGCCGATTTAATGATCCTGCATCCCCACAGGAAATCCGGGCCCTGGAAAAGCGCCTCAGCATCAGGCTCCCTGCTTCATACAAGGCTTTTCTTGAATTCACCAACGGGGGGATGATCATGAGCGAATCCCTCTACAGCCTGCTGCAAAAAGACAATGACCTTGAAACCATAAAATGGAATGCCAATTACCTCTATAGCCTGGAAGAACTTGAAGAGAACTACCGCAGCATGTCGTCGTGGAACCTGGGCTATCCCGGTGAAAGCATTATCCCCTTTCCATTTATTCCGTTTTGCCATACCACAGCAGGGGAACAACTGGTATTTGTGAACCTCAAAAACGAAGAGAAGGAATCACCGGTGCTTGATGCCTTTCATGAGGATATTCCGGAGGAATACGGACTTGTTGCGGATAGTTTTACCGAATTCCTCGACGAATATATCAGCACGAACGGATATCCCGATGTGCTTGGCGACCTTGCCGATGGCTCAGCGGCAGACTACCTGAATGAGCTGGCAACAGACGATGAGGAGCCCACGCCGGAACAGATCATTGAAACGACCAGCAGCGACATGGAGCTCATGCCGGAAGATGCCTGGTTATATGCCCAGAGGGGAACGGCCTACCACCAGCTCAGGGATTTTCAAAAAGGGCTGTATGACCTGAACAGGGCCATTGAACTGGATCCCAAGGATCCGTATTATTATTTCCTGAGGGGAAATCTGTACAGCGATGTAAAAAAGAAACGGGCAGCCCTCATTGATTACGATATTGCCGTGAAACTGGCACCCGATGACTGCCTTTACCTCGATTGCCGTGCCACAGCTTTGTTCGAGATGGAAAAATTCGACAAGGCGCTTGCCGATGTTGATCGGGCCATAGAAATCGATGCGGAAGACATCCTGGCGCATATGATCAGGGCAAATATTTTCAGGGCCAGGGAAGAATACGACAAAGCCGAAGAGATCGACCGCCTGGTTGATGAGCTTAAGGCGAAGAAGAACCCGAAGGACTAAAAACGGAAGCCTACTGTCGGGCGGCCTTTTTCATTTGTTTGCTTATTCACTACAAATTCAGCAACATCCTCCAAAACAATGGTTTCCATCCTCTTCCTGGTCCGTTTTGATTTATCCAGGTCCGCCATCCGAAGTTCATGGTTGCGGTAGGCTTTTTCCACCATTTTACGGATGGAGCGGGCATTACCGAAGAATTTGTTCCTAGCGGCATAGAGGTCGCCAATGTAATTTTTGATATGCTCCGTGGCTTTGGCGTCGGGGGTCACTCCTTTCGCCGTGAACATGTTCACAGCGATCAGCCAGAGTTCTTCCTGTGTAAAGTCCATGAAATTGAAGGTACGGTCGAAGCGTGACTGTATGCCGGGGTTGATCTTGATGAATTCCGCCATATTGTCGGGGTAGCCGGCCACGATCACGGCAAACTCACCGCGGTGGTCTTCCATCTCCTTGATGAGGGCGGCAATGGCTTCCTTTCCGAAATCAGCTCCGCTGCCACGGCCTGAATTGGCAGTGATGGCATAAGCTTCATCGATGAACAGCACACCGCCCATAGCTTTTTTAATGATCTCTTTGGTTTTCCCGGGGGTTTGTCCCACCCATCCGGCAACCAGGTCGCTGGCGTCCGCATCAACAAGTTGCCCGCGTTCGAGCAGGCCCAGGGCCTTATATACTTTTCCAAGTATCCTGGCCACGGTGGTCTTCCCTGTCCCGGGATTGCCTTTGAACACCGCATGCAATGAAAATGCCTTGAGGATATCCCGGTCGGTTTCCCGGTAATAGCGGGTCAGGCGGACCAGTTCCTGCACTTCCTGTTTAATGTTTTCCAGTCCGGTGAGGGCATTAAGTTCGGCCAGGGCCTCATCGAGCAGGGGCTGGTTCAGGTCGATCTTCAGCCGGTCGGTGAGTTTCTGCGCTGAAGGATCCTCGATATCCTCTTCCCTGATCAGCCTGAGCATATCCGCAGTAATTTCTTTGGGGTCGTGATTTCTCACGATGCGGATCCCCAGGTTCATTTTAGCCTCGTCAACGAGTGAGTGCACCAGGCGGGCATTGCCGAAGGTCCTGTCGCGCTTGCGGAAGGCATCGGTAACGATCATTTTCAGGCGTTCAGTTGCACCTTCGGAGAGAACCACATCTTTTTCCCGGGCGGCATAGTGTGCGATGGCCACCAGTTCGTTGGGAGTATAATCATCGAAGTGAAAATGATTGCGGAAGCGGGATTTGATCCCGGGATTGGAGGTGATGAATTTATCCATTTCATTGGGGTATCCTGCCACCATGATGGCAATGTCGCCCGGGCCGTCGCTCATTTCGGTGATCAGCTCAGCAACGGCTTCCGGGCCAAAGTCATTCCCGGCCCCTTCCTTGTAGAGCATGTAGGCTTCATCGATAAACAGAATCCCCCCGCGGGCCTTTTCAATCGCTTCTTTGGTATCTTTCCCGGTCTGGCGGACATAGCCGGAGATCAGGTCACTGCTTTCCACGGTATGCACATGGCCTTTCGACAGCAGGCCGATGGCATGATAGATCTTTCCCAGGAGTTTGGCCACAGTGGTCTTTCCCGTTCCCGGGTTTCCGGTAAAAACGCTGTGAAGGCTCAGTTCTTCCTCGTTCTTCAGCCCCTGTTCTTCCCGGTATTGCAGGTAGATCATGTAATCCACATACTCCCGCACCTTTTTCTTGATGGCGTTCAGCCCGATCAGCTGATCCAGTTCGGCAAGGATCTCTTCCAGCGGTCGGTCGTCGATGGTCAGGCTGACTTCCTCCTCCTTTTCCACTTTTTCCGTGCTCGTTTCAATTTCCGGTTTTTCCTCGACAACAACATTCTTGTTGAGGTTATCGATATTCACTTTCCCGTAAAACTCAGCCACATCATCATTGATAAGGGCCTCATAATCAGATATCCTCGGAACTGCCTTATCGCCTATACTGAAGGGGATCATGGCGACGAGCTGGTCCATAAAGACCACTTCAATGCGGTAGTTATCGTGCAGCCAGGTACCGGCATTCGCACTTCCCCAGCCTGATGACAGGGTAAAGGATTCGCCCGGGCCCAGGTTCGGGGTGATATAGCTCAGATTATCGGCCACACCGACCAGCATGCCCGTATCGTCGTAAAATTTGAAGAAGACCTCACACAGCCATTCCTCGGGCAAATTGTTGATGATCTTCAATTCAGCCATAACATAGTGTGTATCAGCCTTGGAGAATTGCTTCAGGTACACCCGTTTATCTTCCTCTAAATCGCCCTGGGGCGCCTCGTAGGTCTTGAGCGAGATCACCCTGAAATAGGGATTATTTTCGGCCGTGACCTTCCCGGCATCTTCAACATAGAATTTGGCATCGGCCAGCAGCTCCCCGTCCAGGTATACCTCCCAGAGGTATGAGCCAACGGTCCAGAATTTACCGTACTCATCATTTCCCCAGCCAAAATCGAAGAGGACCTCGTTATCGTCTTTGGAAACCGTATATTCCTTCTCCTGGCTGCAAAGTTCCTTTCCTTTTTTATCGTTGCTCAGCACAAATGCTTTAAAGGTGAGCTTCAGGTCCCAGTCTTTCTCATCGAAACGTTTATTGTATATTTCCAGGGCAACGCTCAGGTAGTTGATCTCCATGCGCTCGAATACCCTTCTGAACTTTCTTTTGTGGTTCATGACCCTGTCCCAGGCAAAGGTCCTGAAGCTCTTGATCTTGAAATTTTTGTCTGCTTTGCTGAACATTAGTATGCTTATTATCCGTTTGTAAAACGCCATTTGCGAAAGGCAACCAAAAATAGTAAAAATTTATATTGATGCCAGATGCCAGATACCGGATGTCCCGAAAAACCAGAAATCTTTGATTTCATCGTTTTTCGTGGATTCACGATCCCGTAAAACGGTATCGGGACCGGATGCCAGATACCAGATTCCGGATACCGGGGAAATATGATATCAGATATCGCATCCACAGTCCATAATTTGTCACCCTGAGCACTTCGACAAGCTCAGTATAAACTCCGCGGAAGGGCATAATTCATAATTAAAAAAGGTCTCCCCATCTTTTCGTCTTTCAGTCTTTTCGTCTCTCTGTCTTAACCTAGAGCAGATGGAAACAGTCGGCCAGGTAAATAAGGAGCATACAGAGGGAGAAAGCAATGGTGGGAGCAATGATCCACATGAGGAAGAACCGCCGTACCTGTGTTTTTCGGAAAATGTTTTTCGCGCCCAGTTTGGCCACGCCAATACCGAGTATCGCTGCTACATTCAGTTGCACCAGGGAAGTGGGAATACCCTTGGTTACGGAGGCAAAGAGCAGCAGGCTGGCAGAAACAAATGCGATCAGCACCGCTTCGAACTTTCCGAAGAGCACGATCTCTTTCCCGGTATTCTTCACGATCTTATGCCCGAAGATCGAGCTTCCGATCCCAAAACTGGGAGCCACGATCAGGGTAGAGAGGATCATGATAAGGATAAAGTTCTCGTTGAAGGGGATATTCAATTCATTGATGGTCATGGATGCGATTGGCCCTGCGGCATTGGCCACGTTGTTTGAGCCGATGGAAAAAGCCACGTACAATGACATGATCACGATCATGGTATTCCACACGGGTTTCATGTTTACATTTCTGGCCCGCGACATGGTATATCCCCTTTTCCGCATGGGCTTGTAAATGTATTTTCCCAGCAGGTAACTGATGATGAAGGATACCACCGGAAGAATGAACCAGGTGGGAATGATCTCCACGAAAAGGGTGTGGGAATTGAACTCATTGAAATACAGTGCCGGGGCCACTACGGCCAGCACAGTTGCCTGGCTGGTAGATTGCGGAATACCGGCAATATTGGCAATCAGCAGGGCTACTGCCACTGAAAACAGGATGATGGAGACTACTGTAAAGGTCATGAATTCAGGGTTAAGCAGCCCCTTCCCTACCGTAGTGGCCGTTCCTTTACCGGCAATAATGGCACCCAGGAAGACCATGATCCCGAACAAACCGGGGATCAGTGTTTTCCGGATCACATTGGCCCCGTAGGCAGCCGAAAATGAGGGCGCTGTTCCACTGCCGCCCATGGTCATGGCCAGCAACATGGCAATAAGAAAGGGGATGAGAAGATGGCTAAAGAGTGGCGATAACATGGCTTTCAGGTTATATTTATACGCCACAAATATATAAATTAATTTTATCTGTTAATTATTTAACACTAAAAATAATCAAGAATATTCAGAAGCACGCAATGAATTCTGAAAGTCGTGATCGATAAATATTTCCTAAAGCCCAAAATACCAGTTTATTTTCAACCAGAAGCTGTTGACGAGTATTTCATCAAACACTGAAGAGATGCGGTAATCAGGTCCGAATTCCAGTTTATTTGTATCCGAAAAAACATATCCCAACAGCGGCGATATCCTGACTTCCAGGCTATACTCGTCTTTGTAAAAAGCATTCAGATACTCATTATTAAACTTGAAATAGAACTCTCCCCTATCGACAGTATAACCATTCAGGTGAACCTCGGCCGTTAGCCTGTACCGGAGCCTGAATTCCATACTGAGCCCGCTGGCAAAGGATTCATCGGCCGCAAAGCGGTGTGCAAGACGGATGCGTGAATATACACCGACCAGGGTAAACTGTTGTGAAATCCTGTGAACCAGTATGTCGTCACGAATCCGAAGCAAATAAGCTGCTGCAATTTTGTTGTTCAGGCCGACCTTCCGCGATGCAGCGACCGAGAGGTCAGTAAGGGCATGATTGTACTTCCATTCAGAACTTCCTCCGAATGTACCTCTCAGGAATGATTGCCTCGACTCAGCCTTGAAATTCAGGCTGTATTTGGGCGGAAGCTTTTTGCTGATATTCACCCCGGGCAAAATACCAGAACGGTATATATCCTGCTGTCCCACTGCATATTGACGGATCATCACAAAGACCAGGAGAAGAATGACTATTTGAACCCTAGAACTCAAGATTATCCGTATTACGTAACATAATCCGTGAAGTTTTCAGATGATCACCCCGATCATTGAATGTAAGTTCATACAGAGCCCATTGCGAGTTGCGCCTGCCCTTCACCACGATCTCGAACCTCAGGGTAAATTCTTGAAGGGGGTTCCCTGAATCCAAAAATGACTTGAAGGACAACACATTGCCGCTGTATTGCAACTGCGCTTTTTGTACTTTCCAGCGTTGAAAAGTGGAATCCAAGTGGCCCTCTATCGTTTTTCTTATGGCTTCATCAAGGCTTGAAAAGGATGCCTTTACTTCAATATCCAGGAATTTCCCAAGTGTATCAAATTCAATGCTGTAGTTTTGCTTGTCATGTTTGAACTTTGCTTCGATGGAGTTTCCTTCCAGGTTTTCTTCAAAATACCACCTGATCCTGGCATCCAGACCATCGAACTGCACAAATTGCCGGGCTTCCATAGGAACACTTTCATCCGGCAAACGGTACTCTTTTTCAAACTTGGTTTGCCCGTAAGCCACTCCACCGAGAAGCAAAAGTATGACCAGCCCTGATCGTAGTAAAACCATCTGAATTGGATTTTTGACAGAAATATTCAACAAAACTATCGAATAAAAAGAAGTTCCCGGTATTTGGGAAGCGGCCAGAGTTCGTCATCTACCAGGAGCTCGAGTTTATCCACATGGCGACGAATGGTTTCGAAATAAGGCATAACTTTCGTACAATAAGCTTCCGCTGCAGCTGCATGATCTTCCATGCGATTCGCTTTTTTACGTTCCTCCAGCATTTCATCTACCTGCAGTTTCACCTGGGTCACATGTTCCGAGATATCTTTGATCGTTTGAACCTGCAAACGGGAAAGTTTCACATACGTCTTCGAATCCAGAACCTCGGCCAGTCCCCGGGCATTGTCGATAAGGGTATTCTGGTACCTGACCGCTATGGGGATGATATGGTTTTTGGCCAGGTCGCCGATCACCCGCGATTCGATCTGTATCTTCTTCACATAATTTTCCAGCTTAATGCTGTACCTTGCCTGCAGTTCCCTATTGCTTAACACATTATGTTTTTCGAACAGGCGAATGCTCTTTTTTGAAACATAGGCTTTGAGGGCTTCAGGGGTGGTGCGCAAATTGGAAAGCCCACGTTTTTCTGCTTCCTCGATCCATTCCTGGCTATATGAATTGCCTTCAAAACGGATCTTTTTGGAAGACTTGATGTACTTTTTAAGGACCTGGTAGATCGCTTCGCTCTTTTTGATCTTTTTGTCCATGAGGGCATCCACTTCTTCCCTGAAGTCTTTCAACTGATCGGCCATGATGAGGTTCAGAGCCGTCATGGCATTTGAACAGGTGTCGGCGGAGCCCACCGCCCTGAACTCGAATTTATTCCCGGTAAACGCAAAGGGTGAAGTGCGGTTGCGGTCGGTATTATCGGCAAGGATCTCCGGTATTTTGGGAATGTTCAAATGCATTTCGGTTTCGCCGCCTGAAGATATTTTCCCGTTCACCTTGCTTTTTTCGATGCTATCCAGTACCCCGGAAAGATATGTGCCGATGAAGGCCGAAATGATAGCCGGCGGAGCCTCGTTGGCGCCAAGCCTCAGATCATTCCCTGCAGAGGCAATACTGGCCCTCAGAAGGTCGGCATGGGTATCAACAGCCTTTAAAATATTCACTAAAAAGGTGATGAAACGTAAATTGGATTTAGCATCCTTGCCCGGGCTGAGCAGGTTAATGCCGGTATCCGTTGATAGCGACCAGTTATTGTGCTTACCGCTGCCATTTACACGGGCATAGGGTTTTTCGTGCAGAAGTACGGTCAGGTCATGGTTTTTAGCCACCTTCTGCATGATATGCATCAAAAGCTGGTTATGGTCCACGGCGAGGTTGGTCTCCTCATATACCGGAGCACACTCGAACTGATTGGGAGCCACCTCATTATGCCTTGTTTTCAATGGAATACCCAGGCGGTGCGATTCATATTCGAATTCCTTCATGAACTCCTTGGCCCGCTGGGCGATAGACCCGAAATAATGATCGGAAAGCTGCTGATCCTTAGCCGAGGCATGTCCGAATACCGTTCTTCCCGTAAGGACAAGATCAGGCCGTGCAGTGTACAATGCAGTATCGGCCAGGAAATATTCCTGTTCCCAGCCCAGGGTGGGAATAACTTTGTTCACCCCTTTATCGAACAATTGGCATACCGAAACCGCCGCCTTATCGACTGCTTCGATAGCGCTCAGAAGAGGGGTTTTATAATCAAGTGCTTCCCCGGTGTAGGATACGAACACGGTTGGGATACACAGGGTATTGTCCATGATGAAGGCTGCACTGGTAGGGTCCCAGGCGGTATATCCACGTGCTTCAAATGTGTTTCTGATCCCCCCGCTGGGAAAACTGGAAGCATCGGGCTCCTGCTGGATCAACTGTCCGCCGGCAAAGTTTTCAATTGCTCCCCCACCCTCCATGGGATTGATAAAGGCATCGTGCTTTTCGGCGGTTGCCCCGGTCAGGGGATGGAACCAATGCGTATAATGGGTAGCTCCTTTGCTCATGGCCCACGCCTTGAGGGATGCAGCGATCTGATCCGCCATATTACGATTGATCTTTTCCCCGATCTTCATGGAACGCAGCACCTGCTTATAGGCATCACCGGGCAGGAATTCCTGCATGGCCACCTGGTTAAAGGTCTGCTCGCCAAAATATTCTGAGATCTTCCCTGAAGGCAGTTTGAAAGCGATGGGTTTACGGTTCAATGTAGCCTCTAGTGCTTTAAAACGGATGTTTTCCATGAGTGGTTCCGGGTTAAAAATTTGTTGTAAAATGATTGCTTTAAGCCACAAAAATATCTACAAACAAATATATGTAGCAAATGAACTTATTACTTTTTATGAACAATGAAAAGGCCGGTGAAAGTGAGCAATCCATTCAGCAGAAGCAGTTCAAACCCCAGGTCGTAGCCAAAGAAAATTTGCTGGTCGTAGACGCTGGCAATATAACAGATCATGGGCGATAATACAGCAATGAGCGGAACAAAGCGGTCGTGAACCTCATGTTTCGTAAACAGGCCGAAAGCAAACATTCCCAGCAAGGGACCATAGGTATACCCGGCAATGGTAAACAGGCTGGAAATAACCGATTGATCGTTGATCATATCGAAAACGACGATCACCAGCAACACAAGCAGGGAGATCATAGCATGCACGAGGTATCTTATTCTCTTTTGCCTGCCGGGAGTCATTTTCTTATTTTGCCCGAGAATATCCACCGTAAAGGAAGTTGTTAATGCAGTGAGGGCCGAATCGGCGCTGGAATATGCTGCTGCGATCAGGCCAATCACAAAAGTGATCCCGGCCAGGGGCCCCAGGTATTGAAGCGCGACAGTGGGAAAAAGATCATCTGTGGTTTCAAGGGCCGGAAAGCCCGCGATGCTTCCTGCATAGATCCATAATACAGCCCCGAGGGCCAGGAAGAGCAGGTTGACCGGTACCAGGGAAATACTCAGCCAATAAATATTCTTTTTTGCATCGCCCAGGTTCCGGCACGACAGGTTCTTCTGCATCATATCCTGGTCGAGACCGGTCATAACTATGGCAATGAACATCCCCGCCAGGAAATCCTTCACCAGAAAGTGCCTGTCCTGCCAGCCGGTGATAAACATACGGCTGTATTCACTTTCGCGCACTTCCTGAACCAGGGCAGTGAAACTCCATCCCATCTCCCTGGAAATAAATACCAGTGTCAGAACCACGGCCAGCAGCATGAAAGTCGTTTGCAGGGTATCGGTCCATACGATGGTCCTGATTCCCCCACGGAAGGTGTACAGCATGATCAGGATCATGAACAGGCTCACCGTTGCCCAGAAAGGGATATCCCAGGCATCGAAAACAAAAAGCTGCAACACGCTCACCACTAAAAACATCCTGAACGAGGCCCCGATCACCCTGGAGATCAGGAAGAATACGGCACCGGTCTTGTACGACCAGAATCCGAAGCGTTGTTCCAGGTAGGTGTATATGGAGGTAAGCTGGAGTTTGTAATAGAGCGGCAACAACACATTGGCAATCACGAAATAACCGAGCAGGTAGCCCAGCACGATCACCATATACGAGAAATGTGTACTCTGCACATCGCCCGGAATAGAGATGAATGTCACACCGCTGAGCGAAGCCCCGATCATGCCATAAGCCACTACAAACCAGGGCGAGCGGCGATTCCCGAGCATAAAGGTTTCATTATCCCCTTTTCCCGAAGTCAGAAAACTGATCCCGAACAAGAGGGCGGTGTAAACGGCGAAGGTGATGAATATCAGACTGGGCGTCAATTAAGTTTTGAGTTTTGAGTGTTGAGTTTTGAGTTATTTTTAATTTTCAAAGAAACAAATTGCCCGGGAATTTTGCCCGGAAAATTTTCATCACCTTCCGCTGCACCTAGCTTCCGATCTTCAGTTCCGTTGTGAAACCGGGCAGGGATTCAAAGCAGTGGTCGGCCTCAGCAGGCTTTGAACTATCGCTGCCGATAAAAACGGTGATCATTCCCATTTTTCTGCCAAATATCATGTCGATAGGACTGTCGCCCACCATAATGGACCTGGAAAAATCTATTTCAGGAAAATCCACTTTGGCCTGTTCAGCCATCCCGGTGTTGGGCTTTCTGAACGGACTGTTGTGCCTTTTCAGTTCCGGACAGTGATAGATCTTCGTAATAAAACCGCCCTTTCCTTCTATAATGTTGATCATTGCGTCATGAATAATCCTGAGGTCTTCACCGCTCATCAGTCCCTTGCCTATACCCTGCTGGTTGGTTACGATAAAAATCCGGCCGAAAATGGTTGAAAGCATTGCTATGGCTTCAGGAACACCCGGGATGAATGTAAATTCTGCGGGTGTTTTTACATAATCGTCCACCAGTCTTTCATTGATCACGCCATCGCGGTCAAGGAACAGGGTCCATTCATTATTCAATGATAAGTCCTTCAAATGCATGTTGCGCCTCCTCATAGTCTTCCGGGATCCCGATATCGAGAAAATAGCTGAAGCATCGAACCCCGAACATCTGCTGCTTAGTGTAGTATTTCTCAAAATAGTCTTTTTCAAGACTGAATACTTCCGGCAGATCCAATTTCATGAATGCTTTGCGGGAAATGATATAAGTTCCCCCGTTGATAAATCCCATTCCGCTTGCTGCGCCTTTTTCCTGAAACCCTAGAATCCGGTTTTTGAGGTCGANNTTTTTTTTTTTTTCCACCTTCCCGTATCGCGATACATCCCCTACTTTCCGCAGGGCAATGCAAACATCCGCTTCATTGGAACGGAAAAAATTCTCCAGCTTGTGCAGGTTTACATCAAAAAAAGTATCGCCGTTAACTACGAGAACGTTAGTACCTTCAGCAAATTTAATGGCCTGTTTCACTGCTCCTCCGGTACCCAGGGGAGATTTCTCGACCGAATGCTTTATGGCCATGCCCATGAAACTGTTCCCGAAATGGTTTTCGATAACCTCATGCTTGTAACCACTTGCCAGGATGATCCTGGAAACACCGGCCTTGTTCAGGTAGGCCAGCAAATACTCCAAAAATGGCCTTCCGCTCACCGGGGCCATGGGCTTGGGAATATCCTTCCCGATCACCCCCTGCAAGCGAGTCCCGAATCCTCCTGCCAGTATGATTGCTTCCCTGATCATCTATCCAGTAAAGATAGGCATTTTCAGTATCCCGCCCCAACACTCATCCAACTTTCATTCTTCCATGTCCGCTATTCTCACCCACCTCACCCCCTGGCCCCCT
>NPID01003803.1_pt1 | contig 13152 bp, 11 predicted proteins | sample 8637491 | NCBI WGS metagenome assembly NPID01 (sample SAMN07420843, study PRJNA396082) | bioreactor metagenome | isolation source: sample BA6 brine-fed electro-methanogenic bioreactor BA | place: Japan: Kochi | collected 2016-06-14 | reverse complement strand
TTTCTTTATTGAGATCTCAAGTTTAATAATCTTAGACCAGTAAAGGAAGTGAGACCTTCTTTTCTAATTTACCGGGATTGCTTGCTTCTTTTTTAATCAATTTCATTTACTCTAAATTCCTTTGGGATTGCTCACCACATTTTTTCACGGTTAATTCTTTCATGATATTTTCGCTAATTTTCATTTTGATTATTTTCTACAACCACTAAGTTGTTGAACATGAATAGCAAAAAAGGAAATAATACCCCAACCGCAACGCGGTTGAATGTGAATAGAATTATGAAATGAATGCAATTTGAACCCCAACGGGGTTCAACATAAATGTCTCAACAAAACCAATTCTAATTTAATAATATAGATTTGTTGTTTATATTGCCCACATTCAAAACCAAATAAAATTGGAATTGATATGAGCACATACACACAAATCCTTTATCATATAACCTTTTCAACGAAACAACGCAAACCCACTCTTAAAAAAGAAAACCGTTCTAAATTGTTCAAATACATTTGGGGTGTTCTTCAAAATAAAAACTGTCACCTATACAGAATTAACTGTGTCGAAGATCATTTACATATCATTACACATCTTCATCCGACTGTTGCGTTATCAGATTTGATAAAAGATATAAAACTCAGTACAACACAATTCATCAAAAGCGAAAAACTATTCCCCAATTTTGATGGCTGGCAGGATGGTTATGGGGCGTTTACACACTCACTAAGCGATAAAGACATGTTAATAGAATATGTCAAAAATCAAGAGGAACATCATAAGAAGGTATCCTTCAAAGAGGAATACATAAGACTGTTAAAAGAACACAAAATTGATTTCAATGAAAAATATCTTCTCTGATTTAGTTCAACCCCGTTGGGGTTGTTTGTGTTTTTTGTTGTTTAGGTCTATTCATCTTCAATCCCTGCGGGATTGGATATTAATTATCGACAAAAAATATTTGAATACTATATTTTTTCCCATTCAACCTCTAAACTACCAACCGCGAAGCGGTTGAATATGAATAGAAATGTCAAAAAAACAAAAATATTGAACCCCAACGGGGTTCAACAAAAATCATAATTTGAAGAAGTTCAATAATGATAATAAATAGTATATTTTAGACGGGATAATTCCGAATCAATTGTGTGATAAATTAACATGATTTTTAATTCTTCAAAATTTATCTTCGATATTTTTTAACCGGATTATTATGCTAACACTTCACTCCCTAATTATCATTGTCACTCTCTTCGGTGTTGGGGTCGGTAGATTACCCAAACTGAGAATGAATCGCGCTACAATTGCTCTTGTGGGTGCGGGATTGCTTATCATAACAGATGCAATTGAGTTAGGTCAAGCATACACTTCGGTCGATTGGGATACAATTCTACTTCTTTTCGCAATGATGATCTTAAACATAAACTTAAGTCTCGCCGGATTTTTTCAATTAATTGCAGCAAAAATTATTCGTTTCGCATCAACTCCTAAACAGTTGTTGTTGGTTATTATTTTTTCATCCGGAATTTTATCTGCACTTTTTCTTAACGATACAATCTGTTTGATGTTCACACCTCTTGTTTTGGAAATTGCAATTACACTTAAAAGAAATCCCATTCCTTATTTAATGGGACTTGCAGTTTCAGCTAACATCGGATCCGCAGCAACAATTGTCGGTAATCCGCAGAATATGATTATTGGAATATCATCGGGAATAAGTTTTGTGGATTTTGCGAGCGCTCTTTTACCGGTTTCAATTTTATCTCTATTTGTTGGTTGGATTGTAATTTTATTTGTCTATAGAAAAGAGTTTGCTGATAATAAATTTGAACTTCCCCAAATATCCAGAATTAGAATTTACAAACCGCTTTTAATAAAGAGTACTCTTGCAACTCTTATAATGATTGCGGCATTTATCTATGGATTCTCGATTCCGCTTTCCGCATTTGCCGCGGCTTGTTTATTATTAGTGACCCGCAGATTAAAACCCGAACGAGTGTTCAGAGAAATCGATTGGTCGCTGCTTGTTTTCTTTGCAGCATTGTTTATTGTAACCGGCGCAATAGAAACAACCGGAATCAGCAATTATCTTTTCTCCAAAATTGAGTCTTTTATTTGTGATAATGTTGTTAACCTTTCCGTTATCTCTGCTGTGTTAAGCAATCTAGTTTCGAATGTTCCGGCTGTGTTGTTGTTCAGACCAATAATTACAACTTGTCCCGATCCGACAAATTCATGGTTAATTTTGGCAATGGCAACCACCTTCGCCGGTAATCTTACCTTAATTGGTTCCGTCGCAAATTTGATTGTCGCGGAATCTGCAAAAAAAAGAGGAATCGATTTATCATTTATTGAATATTTGAAATCCAGTTTTTTAATTGCCGTTATTTCGATCATAATTGGGATTAGTTTCTTTTTGTGAATTGAATCGTCCAAACTTAATCCCTCTTAATTTTCACCCCAGTCAATTATTTCCTTGCCAAATTTCATTTCTTTATTTAACATACGGTATCGTATGGTAAATCATTAGCAAATGCCGAATACTAAAGTAAAATCAGAAGACTGGATCAAGAAAGGAATTGAGCTCTTTTCTCAAGGCGGAATTGATGCATTAAATGTTGAAAAAATGGCAAATTTACTCAATTGTACAAAGGGCAGCTTCTATCATCATTTCAAATCCCGCGAAGATTATATCGACCAAATTCTTGAATATTATTACAATTCCCGCAAAAACATGCTGGAATCGATGGGGAAATTGTACAATAATCCCGTGGAAAAGTTGAGCCGCGTATTAATAGGTGTATTCAAAAATCCGCGTGGATTGGATTTTGAATTCCAGCTCCGTAAACTTGCTGAAACAAACGAAAAAGCTAAGATTCACCTGAATAATTTAGAAAGAGAACGCATAACATACGTTAGCGTATTGTTAAATAATTGTGGGACTGATAATCCGCAGCTTAGTGCAGAAATGATCTATCATTATTATCTCGGTTGGTATCAAAGGAATAAATTCAAATCACTTTCCGGCCAGACTCTTTACGAGGAAGTAAATAAGTTATCTCTCATTGCCGGAGTAGAACTCGTCTTGTAACTCAGCGAACCAAAATCATACTAACTCGTCTAAATTTTGCAATTATTTTATCATTAAACAGGAATCTAAAATGCATAAAGTAACTTCAGTTTTTCTTGTAATTTTTATCACCACATTTCTAATTCTTTCTTGCTCTTCATCAAGCGATGAGGAAATTAAAGGATTTGACTTAGCTAACTTGGATACGACTTACACACCCCAGGAAGATTTTTATCATTATGCAATCGGTGGATGGTTGAAAGCAAACCCGGTTCCAGATGATCAGAGTATCTGGAGCGGATTTAACGAGCTTCGCGAAACAACACGCAAACAGGTACAGTCAATTATTGATGATGTTTCTTCTAATCCAGGCGAAGATGTCAACAGCATCCGTTACAAAGTCGGTACGTTTTATAACGTAGGAATGGATACGGTGAAAATCGAAAGCGAAAGTTGGTCTCCGCTGCAAAAAGAATTTGAAAGAATTGATGCAATTACCGACAAAGACGACCTCATTAAAGAAATCGCACACATGCACGTTTATACTTGTTCTCCGTTATTCTATTTCACTTCATCTGCAGATGCCAAAAACAGCGAATACGAAATTGCCGGAATTTGGCAGGGCGGTTTAGGTTTGCCTGATAGAGATTACTATGTTGAAGAAGACGACCGTTCAAAAGAAATTAGAGAAAAGTATGTTGAGCATTTAGGAAAGATGTTTCAATTAATCGGTTCGGATTTAGAGCTAAGCACAATTGAAGCTGAACGAGTAATGAATTTCGAAACACGTTTGGCAAAAGCATCAAACACAAGAACTGAAAACCGCGATGTTAATGCTACTTACAACAAACTAACTACAGACGAAATCAAATCAAAGTTTAGCGGATTTGATTGGGATTTATATCTAACCGAAACCGGTGTCGGCGATCCAAAACATATCGATATCAGTCAACCTAAATTCATTGAAGAAGTAAGTAAAATGGTTGAAGAAGAATCAATCGATACTTGGAAATCATATTTGCGTTGGTCTCTTATCAACGCAATGGCTCCTTACTTAAGTTCAGATTTTGTTGCGCAGGATTTCGAATTCTATGGTAAGTTTCTTGAAGGAAGAAAACAAAACGAACCGAGATGGAAACGAGTTCAGGGAACAACAAACAGGGCTTTAGGTGAGGCGGTAGGACAACTTTACGTTGAAAAATTCTTCCCACCCGAAGCAAAAGAACGTGCTATGAATATCGTAGAGAATATTTTGGCATCGATGGGAGAGAGTATTAAAAATTCTGAATGGATGAGCGAAGAGACGAAAGTAGAAGCGTTGAAAAAGTTAAACGGCTTCGGTGTTAAAATCGGCTACCCGGATAAGTGGCAGGATTATACTGACTTAGTTGTTAAAGATGATTCTTATGTTCAAAACATTATTCGCGCAAATTATTTTGATCACCAAGAAATGCTTAAAGACATTAACCAACCGGTTAAACCATGGGAATGGGGAATGACTCCGCAGACGGTTAATGCTTATTATAGTCCCGTTAGAAATGAAATTGCATTCCCCGCGGGAATACTCCAGTTCCCGTTTTTCGATTACAGAGTTGACGATGCGATTAATTACGGCGCAATGGGTGCGGTAATAGGACACGAAATTACTCACGGTTTCGATGATCAAGGCAGACAATATGATGCTGAAGGAAACATTCGTGATTGGTGGACAAAGGAAGATGCGGAGCGGTTCAACGAACGCGCTCAAGTTCTCGTTGAACAGTTTAATAATTATGTCGCAATAAATGACATGACTATAAACGGCGAAATGACACTCGGTGAAAACATCGGTGATCTCGGCGGTTTAACAATTTCCTATAACGCATTTACAAAAACAGAGCAGTATAAAAACGGTAAAGAGATTGACGGTTTTACACCCGCGCAAAGATTCTTTCTTAGTTGGGCACAGGTTTGGAAAAACAACATAACGGATCAAGAGTTAATGCGCAGATTGAAAGTTGATGTTCACTCACCAGGACAATGGAGAGTACTCGGTCCGTTAAGCAACATGCCGGAATTTTTTGAGGCGTTTGATGTTAAACCAGGCGATCCGATGAGAAATGAAAAGCTTGTTAAGATTTGGTAATTATTTGTGTAGGGACAAGTTTCGACTTGTCCCTTATTTTTTTTATTTGATTAAAATCATCTTCTTACTATCCGAAAACTCACCGGCGTTCAATCGATAAAAATAAACTCCGCTCGAAAGATTGATCGCATTAAATTGTGCTTCATATTTACCTGGCTGCAATTCTTTATTTACAAGCATTGCAACTTCTCGTCCGAGAATATCGTAAACAATAAGTTTTGTCTGTAAAGACGCCCTATAGGGCGTCTCTACCGTAGGTATTGTAAATTTTATTGTTGTGCTTGGGTTAAATGGATTTGGGTAGTTTTGATATAGTGTAAACGAACTCGGGAGTACTTTTTTTTCTTCTTCATCAACTCCAACTATTGTACTAAAATTTCTTTCATACTCTTCATGAATATATTCAACCGTTTCTCTCGCTGTTGTTATAGAGTTTAAAGCATCGGACCCTCTACCGACTGTGTATGCGACTATTATATCCATTGGTTCGTTTTTATGGAGTGTAAACTTTCCTGTGCTTGTCAAATCTCTTTGATCCAGAGGGGAATTGTTTATCCATCCGTAATCTGAAACCGGATCTCCGCTGTACCAAAACAAAGAATTTACATTTGAACAATCTTCATCTCCTCTTACTTCACCTAAAATCCAATCACAAGGATCAAGTCTTTCGCCATAGCCGGTAAGACCGAGCATATAATTTCTAGCTTCAACTGCCGTTCCCGGATCAGTGATTGGCACATCTCCAATAATATGTATATATGAATTCATCGTGAGATTTGTATATCCAACAAAACTTTCTTCTCCTAAATCCGGCCCCATTCTATTGAACCCGATATCACTCTGATTATTTGATTTAACCAATGGACCCTGAACTATTGTTCTAAAAATTGCAGGGGGATCATCGCCAAAATCGGGATCTGAAGAATCATTATATGTATAGCCGCTTTGGAGTAATGTATCGCAGCCGGATAAATCATCTGCAGCCGCAGAAGAAACTCCTCCAATATCACTATCCGACCAAATACCAAAAATTACATCTTTCAATGAATCCGGCTCTGAGGGATTATCCAGACCTTTATAAACAATCGAATAACGAACAAAAACAACATCGTCCAATATTGTATTTCTATTTGATACAAAGACAGTTTGCCTAATTTCTAAACCGAGTTGTTCAACGCTGCTCCATCTTCTGCTTTCCGATGGGATTCCATCATTATAAACCGTGAACAAAGATGCATCATATAGTATATCTGGTTTATCTTCGTCTGCATCCCATTGTCCGTTGTTGTTTTTATCAACCGGATCGTAAATTCCGTCATCGTCACCATCATAAAAATATGCACCTTGTTCTACTGCGTTCCTCCAGTTCTGCCATTCAACTCCAAAGTGCACATCTGATGCTTTTACCGAATATATTTTGTTCTTTGAATCTTTCGGATCACTGCCAATTTTGCCTGCTTGATAATCTTCAACCAAAAATGAAGACGCAACAGCGTTAGCCCAAAGCGTTGTGTCTTTATAACCCGAAAGAAAAAAACCTCCGGAAAATAAAACTCCTTTATTATCATATCTTATAAAAGGGTTTAAAGATTGATAATAGGTGTCTGCTAAAACACCATTAGTTAAGAAAGGAAAATATAATCTGTTATTTTCAACTGCCGCCGCTGTTGAGTCTTCATTAAATATTATTGTTTGAGCGTTGATTGCAGTTAAGAAGAATAGAATAAAAATAAAGTATTTGGATGTCTTCATTTTTATCCCGATTTATTTTATCAACAACATTTTTTTTGTACTTATGAAATCCCCTGCAATTAATCTGTAATAATAAACACCCGCTGAAAGATTACTCGCATCAAAATTAACATAATGAGAACCACCCGATTGAATCTCGTCGACTAAAGTTAGAACCTTTTGCCCCAGTGAATTGAAGATTTCCAGTTTAACATGTTCGGTTTTCGCAATTGTGTAATCAATTCTTGTTGTCGGATTAAAGGGATTTGGATAGTTTTGCTCAAGAACATAATTGATAGGAATTGCTTCAGCATTTACAACAACTGAAATATTACCTTGAAATGCATTTGAGTTAATTGAGATAACCGTACTATCCTTGCCTGGGTTCGAAGGAGTGAATGTTATATTCACACCATACCCCCAATTAGGGGCAATTTTGATAGATGTTGGATGTACTTGAAAATCCGGGTTATTAGATTGGATACTAGTGATTTTTAGCGTATCAAGACCATGATTAGAAATAGATAAATGAGCATAACCGGTTTCACCTACTGATGGTGCTTTACTAAATTCGATTTTATCATAAATTCTTAAGTCGGGATAGTCGAACTCTGCAATACTTCTTCTAAGTAAACCATCATTTGTACAGATGTATAAGTAATCATCTATAACATTTGTTGATCTATACCAAACCTTCTCATCGTAGGTCAAGCCTAAATTTGGGCTAATCCAGTTTTCAATATTATCATTCCCACATAAAATGCTATTATGAGATAGCGAGAAATATTTATTTTCAGCATATAAGACTTGCTTGTTCCCATACTGCATGCCCTTAAACGAAGTCCAGGTTTCTCCTTCATCAGTAGATAAACAAACACCGTTTTGCATAGATGCGAGCAGAGAATCTCCTTGCTGTAATATGTTGTAATAAGTGCTACTTGTATTTCTAACTTCCCAATTCATTCCGTTATCGGTAGAGACAAACAACCCTGAGGTAGAGGGAACTAAAATTTTTTCTTCAAGAAACACAGCTTGACCACAATTAAAAAACGATCGTGTACGATCTGTTTTCCAAGTTAACCCGCCGTCATAGGATGTCATTAATCCATCATAATATCTTCCGGCAATAAATATTTCACCCTTTCTACTAAGCGAGTATGTTGGTTCTGAATAAATCATCTCCCAATTCTGATTTATATCCGTAATTCTATAAAGTCCTAAGTTTGTGCATGCATATAAGTCCTCATCTTGATAAAAGGAATAGACAACTAAATATGAATGGGGATTATCAATACCCTCATTAAATAATCTCCAACTAATTCCATTATCAGTAGAACGCAAAACTCCCTTACCATTAGTTCCAATAAAATAATGGTCATCAAAATTTGTTATGCACCTTAAATCCTCAAATTGACTTGTATCTACTTTATGCCATTGTCCAAATGAAATACTAGCAAATACTACTAAAGATAAAAGCACAATATAGGATTTCATTTAATATCTCCATCTTTATTGTTTGTAATAGACCATTCTATTTACTGTTGAGAAAATCTTTCGGTGGGTAATTTTGTAGAACATTTGCAAAACAACCTCCGTTTGAAAAATTATTAAATTTCGCATTCTCCGAAACTTGATTATTTCTTGAATAATATTTTTGTATCTCTTTCCAGTATGTTAAATACTCGTAGTAGCATGGTACGGTGCGGTACTGAATAGATATTAGATTTCATTGCTACTGAGTCTTGATGAAACATTGTTCTGTGGAAGTGAAGTAAACCAGAAAAACTAGATTAATAATAAAGTTTGGGAATGTTTTCATTTTAATTATAGAACATATTTTATTCTTCTCTTTGTAATTTTACAAAAAACTGATAAAATTGCAATGGTTAAAATACCGCCTTTTATAAGTCCCTCAAACCATCAGCTTTATATTTTTTTGTAAGGAACTGTGAAAATTTTGATTCGTCTTAAAAACAATAATATTATTTAAATTATTTGATGACAATCATCAATACGCTATTTTAGTAGTACTTTTAGAAATGTGGGAGGGAATTAATGAACGCATTAGAAGTAAAAAATCTTACTAAAACATTCGACAAGGTAGTTGCGGTTGACAATGTTTCGTTCGAAGTGCCGGAAGGAAGCATATTCGGACTAATTGGAAGAAACGGAGCGGGTAAAACCACTACAATCAGAATGATGATGAATATTTATATGCCTGACAGCGGTGAAGTGTTGCTAAGGGGAAATAAAGTTGATCATTTATTTAAAGATAAAGTCGGCTACTTACCCGAAGAACGAGGACTTTACAAAAAATCAAAAGTGATGGATATTCTTCTTTACTTTGCAGAGTTGAAAGGGAAAAAAGGAAAAGATGTCCAGAAAAAAGCGGAAGAATATTTAAAACGATTTGATTTGCTCGACAGAAAAACTTCTAAAATTGAAGATCTTTCAAAAGGTAATCAGCAAAAAGTACAATTTATTTCAACAATCTTACACGATCCCGAATTTATAATTTTAGATGAACCTTTTTCAGGCCTTGATCCGATCAATACAAATTTATTAAAAGAAATTATACTCGACTTAAAAAAACAAGGCAAAGTAATTATCTTTTCAACTCACTTAATGGACTTTGCCGAAAAGATGTGCGACCATATTGCGATGATCGATCACGGTAAAATCATTTTAAAAGGAAGTTTAAGTGAAATTAAATCGAAGTATGCACAAGAGAATATCAGCTTAAATTATGAAGGCGATATTTCGTTTTTAAACTCACATCCAATCGTTCAAAAGATAGAAGATTTCGGCAATACAACCGGAATAAAAATTACCGATGCCTCAAAAACTCAAGAGCTGTTAAAGTTGCTTGTTGATCACAATGTTAAAGTAAAAAGATTTGATGCAAACGACATTACACTTCACGAAATATTTATTTCAGTGGCCGGGAAAGTAGAAGGAGAACAATTAACCGCGGGGGTGGCAAATGTTTAGTTTAGATAAAACGTTAACCGTTATCAAAAGAGAATTAAGAGATAAACTCCTTTCTAAATCATTTGTTCTTATGACATTACTCCTGCCGGTCTTTATGTTCGGCATACTTGGATTCCAAACTTTTTTATTAAGTCAAGAAACAGATGAAGGAACCACGATCGAAGTTATATGCGAGGGTAACGAATTACTTAACAACATTAAAGAGTCTTTTCAAACAAGGACATTTATTAAAAACGGTTATTATAAAATTTCATACTCTCAAAAAGACAGAGTAAAATTAGAGAGTTATTTGGACGAGAAAAAAGATGAAATTTTATCGGGCAATTTAACCGCTGTAATTTTTGTACCGGACAGCGCTTTATTAAACAAAGATGTAGAATACTATTCAAAAAATCCCAACAACAGAACCGTGTTTGATAAATTGCGAGATATAATTAACAGCGCACTTGTCAAAACTTATTTCAAGGAGAAAGATTTTACGAAAGAAGAGATTGAGTTTGCTGGTATGAGAGTTGGATTTAATACATTTAGAATTTCATCGGAAGAAGGGGTTGAAGAAGAAGGAGTTGGAAATATGATTGCTTCAATTCTCTTTACATTTCTTCTTTACTTCAGTTTAATATTTCTCGGTACAATGATGATGCGCGCAGTAATAGAGGAAAAAACTTCTAAAATTGTTGAAGTTCTTTTGTCATCATGCTCAAGCAAAGATTTAATGACAGGTAAAATTTTAGGAACCGGTATTACAGGTGCGGCACAGATGTTTATTTGGCTTTCCCCTGTTATTGTTGTTATTACAACATCGGTGTTTACACTTCCGCAAGATTTTAATCTAAAAATTGATTTGGGAATGATTGTTTATTTTTTGATTAACTACTTCATCGGCTTGCTTACATTTTTAGGATTATTCGCATCGGTGGGAGCAATTTTTGATAACGACCAAGATGCACAATCCGGTATTTGGCCTGTAATGATGCTTATAATGATTCCATTTTTTATTGCAATTACTGCCCAAAACAATCCAGACAGTGCATTAATACAAATCACTTCTCTTCTTCCTTTTACATCGATAATTGTTATGCCTGCAAGAATGACGCTTGTTGAAATTCCAATTTTGGAATTACTGCTCGCTATATTAATTAATACCGCTACTTTTATCGGTATATTTATTCTTGCCGGAAAAATTTATAGAGTTGGAATTTTACGAACGGGTAAAAAACCAACTTGGAGCGAAGTTGTGAAGTGGTTTAAGTATCAGTATTAAGTCTTCCTTTGCGTCTTAGCGCCCTTGCGGTGAATCAATGAAAATTTACCGCGAAGGCGCAGCGTCGCAAAGAACATTTTATGAACGAAAAAGATCTCATACAACCACTAATCGAAAAACTTTACAAAGATTTTTCGATTGACAAGAATAATCTTCCGGTTAAAAATGATTATGCAGCGGAATTAAAAATGATAAAGGAATTCTTATCAAAAAGAATTACCGAGTTGATGACAAAAAATCAAGAGAGATTTTTTAATACACTTTACAGAATTGATATTGACGAAAACAAAGTAACGCAAGTATTAAACAACTCATCAAATGTATCCGATGATCTCGCCGATTTAATTATTGAAAGACAATTGCAAAGATTGAAAACTCAAATGTTGTACAAGCAAGGCAAAATATAGTCGTATGAAAAAGCTTTGTTACCCACTACTGTTTTTCTTTCTAATTTCTTTACAGATTTCCGGGCAAACTCAAAACAAATTAACAGAAGAGAAATCTTGTTATGATTCCAATCTTGTAAACCAAATTACGGGGTTAATAGTCAACAATCTTGATTCAATTAAAACAGAATATTATAAACTAGACGCATTCAAAAACTATCCTTTCCAAACAGCATCATTGTTTATATTAAGCGGTATTATGTTAAACCAACAACAATTTGAAAATACTGCAGGCGTGCAGAATGATTTATGCAATTCTTCTCGAACTGACGCTGCTTATAAAACTAAAAGTCAAAAAATCGGTAAGTACAATTTTTATTTATACGGTGAGTATACAGATAGTCTCAATTTTATAACAATTAATAAAATTCAATTAGAGAATATTTTTCAGATTTCTGTTTCTGGTAATTTGATTATCGAGAAAGAAAAACTATTGGATGAATTAATAAAATATTCCAAAGAAAACGATTTTTACTTGACGGAAAATAAAATAGCAGGTTTTAATGAGCTCGGTTTAATGCGAAGAGAAATTATGAGTATTCCCATACTTACAAAAGGGGATTATATCTCATTGCATAACATCGCATCAATAATAACGGAAGATTTAATTAAATTATTAAAAAGAAAAAACGGCGGATCCCCTTCGGCGGATAATAAGTTTTTAATTAACTATAAGAAGTTAGCCGATGATGTTAAAAACAAACTAATCGAATTCGGCTACATAAAAATTCCCGCACCCCGAAATTTTAATTATATTGTTTTGGAATAAACTTTATGCCGCCAGTTCCCTAATCAACTTTCTTTTTGCCACCGGAAGCACTGTTTCAACAAAAGGGAACTCTAATTCAATCTGAATATTATAAGCTGCAGGATTGGGAAGCTCCGGATATCTTTTTACCATTTCCATTTTAAGTCCTTCAGGTTTTATAGCTTCTGCTTCACCTGCTTTAACCGCTTCTACAAGTTCTGTTTTTAATGTATGAAAAGTTTCTTCTCCTGCCGGGAAAAGTGTCATTTCGTATCTGTATACGAGCTTCGTATTTTCTTCGAGGTCGGGAATTATAAAATAACCTTCTTTTTTATAGATAGGCAAAATCCCTATTTCACTTACTTTCATATTCTTGTCAATGAACTCAAAAATTGCTTTTCCTTCATCAATAACTTCTTTTATTTTCGGCAGCGCCCAATTAATAAATTCGAACACTGTATTTGTTTTGTCTTCGGACAATCTTTCTTTTTCATATAGCGCTTTTTTGTTTTCTAAATCAAACCCCACAATCTTGGAGGGGAGGTTATCGTTCAATAAAGATTTTTTATCGTTTATTTCATTAAGAAGATTATAAATATTTATAAGTTCGGCTAAATCGGGATAAAGCCTATTCTTTCTAAGAAAATCACTTGCACCTTTGATTGCTGCAAGAACTTTATAACGGCTAAGTTCCAAATCATCAGCTGCTTGTAAAAAAGTATCCAATGTTAGTTGTTTCATTTTTTACTCCGTTGTCTTAGAAAATAAAAAGTGGATCATTT
>NPID01003899.1_pt1 | contig 13178 bp, 11 predicted proteins | sample 8637491 | NCBI WGS metagenome assembly NPID01 (sample SAMN07420843, study PRJNA396082) | bioreactor metagenome | isolation source: sample BA6 brine-fed electro-methanogenic bioreactor BA | place: Japan: Kochi | collected 2016-06-14 | reverse complement strand
CGAAATAATGAAATTTTACTGCCTTGATTCCTATTGGAAATGAAAAATTTCACATGGTTATTTATTTGGTATTGGTTTAATACAACTTTTTTCCCTATGAAATTTATTGTTTAAAATCGGGGCTACATGACATGGCCAAGGTATGGTTAAGAATAGGCCACTTTTGGTTAGAATAAGTGTGAATTATGGGATATTGCGAGTTGAAAGCTTTAAAGGAAATATTTAAGGCATATCCTCATAACCAGACCCACTATTAAACCAGATAAAACAGCTGCCATTATAATAGGAAGGTTAATAATAAAATACATGAATAAAAACAGTATTAAGGCCCCAGCTAAACCAGTGATCCAGATAACTGACTTTTTATCCAGGTCTCTAAATTTATTTTTTGTATCTACATCTAATTCATAATCTAATTTTACTGATTCCTTATTTTTGAGTTTGCCCCCGCATTCACATGCAAGGTCAAAATCTTCTGGAGATTCACCTTCTTGAAGTTCATAGTAACTCCCACAGTTATCACAAACTAAATATGACATAAATCTCATCTTAGTATTCATTACTAATAAAATGACTCAATATTTGTTACAAATTTTAGATTGACTAAAATAGCCTTAAATTGCCATTAATTTTATTTTCAAAAATATATAACCTGTGAATTTGGAAGAAAATGATTTTGTCTAATAAAAGCCTTGAAGAATGTAAAAATGAGATTTAATAATGATAAAAAGTATTTTAGGGTTTATCTCTCAAAATCCTCATTTTTCTGGTAAATGGTAATGTCTCCATTTTCTTTAATTACATGGTAATCCTTCAGTGCAGGTTTTTTTTCACTCAGGGCGTCGATATAGTATTCGGCACCGGAAGCAGTTAACATGGAAGAGAATTCCTTGGTATTTTTAAAATCTTTTAACACACCCCCAATCACCATTTTTTTCATACTCCATGACACTGCCGGGCTGTAATCAGAGAAAATCACTTTTTCCTGGTAGTGTGGATCGTAATCCTCCAGCCACTGGGTGCAGGGGTCAATGTACTTAATCAAGCAGGTATTGGGAGTATGCCCCATGAAAGTCACGGTCGATGATGTTAAAAATATCACACCCACCATTGCGTATAACCCCCAGGTCTTCCAGGTATTGCTGTTAATTTTTAGCATATATCTTTCAATTAAAACACTTAAACCCAGAATTATAAAGTAGGCCAGTGCCGGAAGCACGGTAATGAAATAGCGGTCAACTTTCATGGGAATGGAACTATGCATGATGAAGAAGGTTAAAAACCAGCATAAGAATAGTAAATCAATTTTTAAATGACTGTTTTTGCCATGGTGAAATATCTGGTAGGATAAGAGGCAGGTAAAAAACAGCAGAATATCCGTGATTACGTAAGATAAATAAAAAAAGCTCACCAGGCTTAAAATTATTAAAAAAACCAAGGTAATTATTTGCACCAGGCTTTTTTTATCCCTTTGGTTGACCTGCTCTATTTTATTTTTTAAAATGCTGTATATGTATATGCCCAGGCCACAGAGGACCAGAACTACTGTTAAGTAGGATAAAATTGATGGAACTGCCTGGCTAGGACTGAATAATTGATAATAACTGCCTTTAACCGGACCTACTCCCATGTAATTTAACAGATTAGAGAGATAGTACAGATTATCCGGGTTGTAGGCCACATCTCCCCTACCAATGGACCTCCAGTCAGAGATAGAAGCGTTCATCAGTAATAGGAGATAGGATATGTATTTGAATTTATGGTAAAGGTAGATCACCACGGGGGTTATTATGGCCCCCGCCACCAATAAATGGGTTAAATGTGTCTTTAAGCCTTTTTCCACAGCACCACCCATGGTCAAGTATAATATCATGGGAAATATTAAAAGGGCAGCAGTGTACCTGGTTAGAACTGCCAGGACAAACAGGGGCAGAGCCAGGTATAAATATTTTGAATGTTCCTCCACTCCTCTGACCATTAAATAAATAGCCCAAATTGAAAATGAGATGGCCGGAACATCAATAGAACCACTGGCGGCCCAGGAAATTATCAAGGGGAATGAGATATAAATTAAACAACCACATAAACTTTGAATTTCATTAAATCTTTGTTTCAGCAGGAGATAGAAACCGATGACCCCAAATATAAAGATGATAGCGTCTATAATTATGATAACGTTACTGGACACAAAACCTGCCCGAAACACCAGGGAAGTTAAAAAGGGAATTAGAAAAGGCCCGTGTAATAAATCTGCATTTACCGGCCCCATTCCAGCGTAAAATAGGGCAACATTAAGGTAACTAAATACATCGAAGTAATTGACCCCAATTGATATTTGAACCGCAGAAATATAGGTGGCAATGATCACGGTTACAATGGTTAAAATTATCAGAGGATTTTTAAGCATTTTCTTGATATTTTCAACTAGGCCAGCTTTATTCTTCAATATCAATCACCTAAAAAAAGAAATATTTACTTTTTGTCTGGCTTTTTAATGGCTATTAAATTCTCCCATTCATCAAATACCACGTCCAGTCCGCACATACTGGGCACGTAGTTAGCAGCTTTAGCAGAATTAACCCCAATTACTTTAAAACCCATATCTTCTATGGGCGCCACCACCATGCAGGTATCACAGACTACATGTCCTCCGGCATTTTCTATGGTCCGGGTGTAACCCATTCTATCGGCGGCAGCTTTAATGGAAATGGACGTGCATATCCATAACTGATTAGTTAATTGTTTACCTTCTAACTTGTTGGCAACTTCTGTTATTTCCTCTAAAGAGGAATGAGGGCATCCTAAACAAACCAGGTCTGGTTTTTGTGATGTGGAAAGCTTTTCACGAGTATTATTCAAATCATTCCGGGTTACAGTTAATTTATCCAATTCATTGACATGTTTTAAAGCTTCCAAGTATTCCGGGGTGATATTTTCCATGTGATAAAGGGCCACTGCTCCGGAAGATGCCAGTGCCGCACCAAGGGCTTTCAATTGGTTCACCTGGGGGGGTATCTGAGTTTTATCCAGTAATCTAAAATAGGGAACTCCGTTTCCCACACTTTTTCCCACCAGATAACCTAGTGCACCGTAATCTGTACCCTTTAATGGAGTTTCAACTTCCACCAGCAGGTTGGGAACTCTCCCCTGGTCCAGGTGGTAGCCGTAGTTGGGTGTTCTACCACATATTGCTGCGGACAATGCCCCGGGACCACCTTCCCTATTAGTTCTTGCTCCCAGAACTGAATTGGCATAGCAAACTGCGGATGACTCGGACCAGGCAACATGACTGCCTAACAGTGGCACATTACCCACCAAGTAGGGGGTACAGGTACAGGTAGTGCTGATCCCCATTTTACGGTAGGCTTCCACGATGAGTAACTGTTTTTCAGTGAATTCCGGGGGAAAACCAAGTTCTGGGCCCTGGTCTAGGTCTACACCTGCGGGGTTGAGGGTGCTGGGGACCACTACCTGGGCTCCTTCTTTGGCCAGTTCTTCCAGGTACTCCAGACCAGCATCACCAATGGTCTTATAGGAGACTCCGGCTATCTGGGCGGAAACAATCTCCACCATTCCATCTGCTCCATATATATCTCCCAGAGCGACCAGTATCTCCATGGATTTCTCCACAGCCGGGCCGTATTCTCCAGAATACATTTTTTCCTCTTCTCGGGTAAGATACATGTAATGCCTCAGTATTTTATGAATTCACAACAGAATTATCCGATTTAAATAATAATATCAGGGTCTCAGAACATTATTCCCTTATTTTATTTCTATATTTCTGGCAGGAATAATCTTTAAAGGCGCCCTTAATGGGAGTTGATGGTTAACTGACCTGTGAGCCTACAATGTCATTAACCAAGTTTTTGAAGTTTTCCAACTCTTTATAGGGTACCATTGCTCCAGCAGCAATGTTATGCCCACCACCTGCGCCGTTAAAACTTTTAGCTGCCTGTTCGAGGGCAAAACCCAGGTTGACTCCTTTCTGGGTCATTTCCAGTGTGGTACGTCCCGAAACTTTAACGTCTTGGTGCATGCGGGATAGGGTTATCACTGGTTTTTGGGGATTTAATATCTCTAATTCAATCCCTAATGATGCTAATGTTCCCATTATCTTTTTATTACCTTTATCTTCGGTGTAAAGGTACTGCACATAGTCCATTTCCTGGGAACCTTCCCTGGAGATCCACCGGATGCCTTTGATCAAGGATTCCTGGTATTTGCTCAGATATTCCACTCCTTCGGCAATGGCTGAATCCCGTTCACCCAGACAGATGCTCAGTCCCACGGAGTATTTCTTGTTTTTACCACAGGCATCTAATATTTCGGCGTATTTTTCCAGATTTCGCAGTGCAGGTTTTTCCTGAGGCATGCTGTACACGGTGTCGAATATTTTTGGATTGATCCGGGTCAGGTGTTCAGTGAGGAAGTCTTTCTCCTCGTTGGCCAGGTCGGTGAACTTAATACCATAGGATATTCCAATTTTTTCCAGGAAGGCCTGACTTTTTTCCAGGTTTCCTGAAATCCCCGGGATGGCTGGCTGAAATGTGTGGGCCAGGGCCTTGTAAAGGGGTTCGGTTTTGGAGGAAATTTTAAGGTCTTCGTGTTCTTGCACCACTCCTGCCTCGGTGGCTTCAGATAAGATAGTCTCGTTCACACCAGTAAAACCATTGGCATACTGCATATCACCAAAGGCACCAACCAGGGCCAGTCCTGCTAATTCAACTTTGTTAAAAGATTTTACAGTGAGGTAGGTAACTCCCGAGGCACTAACATCCCGGGTCCCGTCCAGTCCGAACAGGTGGGGGTTCACATGCACCACAGTCTCCTCGTCATCTCCGGTGCTGTCCATGGTCTGGTGGTGGTCGGCGATTATAGACTGGCCATTGAGCCGGCCTATTCTCTCCACATAGCCACTCCCCATGTCACAGAAAAAGAAAAGTTTGTATTTCTCCTGGGAAAGCCTATCCAGGACTTTGTCCTGGAGACGGGGTACTAAAGTTACGTGGAATTTTCCCCCTTCCTGGGAGATGGCGTTGCAGATAACACCTGCCGCCGATATACCATCAGAATCATTGTGGGAGATCACTCTCACCACCTGGTCCTGATCCAAGTGCTCCTTCAGGAGCACATTTGCTTCTTCAGCTCTATTTAACAAGTAGTGCTGCTTTTTGTGGGTCATATCTCCATCCTTCAGGTAGAACTCCTTCCCGGGTGTAGTACTTTACCAGTCTTCTGATCCTGGATTCTACCAGCTGCAGACCCCTCTTGGTGTGCAGATCCTTAGGGTTTTCCTTAAGGTGGTCCCGGATGTTGACGGCCTTACGGATGAGGTTCATGAGGTCTTCAGGGTATTCTTCACCCTGGTCGTGTTTTTCCAGTACATGGGTTATTTTCATCCCGGTTACTGCTTTAACATCTGGAATTCCGTACTGGTCCCGTAGTATAACTCCGATGACACTGGTTGATTTTCCTTCTTTTCTCAGTTTCAATATGATTTCTTCTATTTCTTCAGTTGAGTATTCAACCCATTCAGGCTTTGCTGCCATAAAATCACCTCTTATAATATATCTATTCAAATTAGCTTTAAATACTGATTTAAGCTCAAAATGTTCATTCAGTTCTAGGCTAAAAGACATCATTAATGCGAGCTTATCTGGTCAAAGATTTCATTTATTCGCCATTTATAAAATCCTTATACCATTGGGCAAAGTTTTCCAGTGAACGGCGACGGTGGGAGAATTCATTCTTCTCTTTTCGGGTGAGTTCACCAAAGGTCTGGCTGTATCCTTCGGGTACAAACAGTGGATCGTAGGCGAAACCATGATCTCCTTTTTCCTGATGGGCTATCTGTCCTCCGACTACACCTAAAAAAGTCTCGGGCTCGGTCTTGGGTGTTGCAAACCCAATCACCGACCTGAACTCGGCGTAACGGTCTTCGACATTGTTCATCAGTTTTAAAATGCCTTGATTGCCCAGGGTGTCCTGCACGTATGATGAATATGTTCCTGGAAACCATTTAAGAGCTTTTATAAACAAACCGGCATCTTCAACAATGACTGGTCTTCCTAGCCGCCGGGCAGCATCTACTGCACCAAAGCGAGCCACATCTATTAGCTCTCCCTGAATTTCAGGGTATCCCAGGTCTACGTGCTCCACCTCAATATTGAACTGGTGGAATATTCCTTGAGCTTCTTTTACTTTGTGTTGGTTACCGGTTATAAAGGTTATGTTTAAAGGATCTTCTGATTTGCCCATCGATGCCACCAGTGTTATTTTGGATAATTTATTTGATATTTCAAATTATATTGGTTTACCGAATGTATAAAGCTTATGCCGGCCTTAAAACTATTTATTTAATATTCATTCTAATCAACTTATTCCTAATTATCGTATTAATACCAATTATAATGAGGCCCATCAAACAACAGTAGCATTTATATACTTCTTAGTGCCTTTAAAGAGTGTTAGGATGATACCACTGACTTCAATGGACTTAAACTGAGTGACAAGAAGTTGTGTAGAACGTGGAGTAGGGTAAAAATTTATTTTTGTTTTAGGTAAGTACAGTAAATTCCTGGAAAAAACATTTCTAAATAGTTTTAATTCCAAAATTAAACCAAGGACTAAATTCGTTTGGTGTGTATGAATTCCATATTTGGTAATAAAAAATAAAGCATTATTATGCATTGAATGGAATATCACAAATTTCTTAAAGACCAGATTATTCCCAAACAGACATTTCAATCGTTATTTTCTCTAAAATGTGATTTAAAAAAAATTTAAAAAAATTAAGGGTGAAAAAACATGGTAAAAAGCGCCAATAACTTGGATAATGAGAAAAAAGTTTTTAAACCTAATTACATGTTGGTGGAAGAGGCCCACGTAAAGAACTGGGAGGCAGAAATCGAGAAGGGTAAAGATATGGAGAAGTACTGGGCAGAAAAGGCCGAACAATTTGAATGGTTCCAGAAATGGGACCAGGTCCTGGATGAAAGTAATAAACCATTCTACCAGTGGTTCACCAATGGAAAAATCAACCTGGCCTACAATGCCGTGGACCGATGGATACACACTGATAAACGGAACCAGGTGGCTATCCTCTACGCCAATGAGAGGGGTGATGAGAAGAAGCTCACCTATTACGAGCTCTACCGTGAAGTGAATAAAATGGCCAATGCCCTGAAGAACCTGGGTGTGGAAAAGGGAGACACAGTTTCCATGTACATGCCCATGTGCCCGGAACTTCTGATCTCCATGCTGGCCTGTAACAAGATAGGGGCAGTGCACAGTGTGGTATACTCGGGATTGAGTGTTGGTGCCTTTGTGGAGCGAATGAACGATGCCAAGGCCAAAATCCTGGTAACCGCCGATGGAACCTTCCGCCGGGGAAAAGTTATTGACCTTAAAAAAATCGTGGACGAAGCCATGCTGAAGTGCCACACCATTGAAACCACCATCGTGGTTAAGCACGCTGGAAACCCCATCCACATGTCGGAGTTAAGTGGCAAGGAAATATTCTACGACACACTCCTGGAGGGTGAACCGGACGAATGTCCAGTTGAGGAAATGGACTCAGAAGACCCTCTGTTCATACTTTACACTTCGGGAAGCACAGGGAAACCTAAGGCAGTTCTTCACACTACAGCGGGATATATGGTAGGGGTGGCCACTACTTTAAAAACCATTTTTGACATTCATAACGGTGATCTGTGGTGGTGTACCGGGGATATAGGCTGGATCACCGGCCACAGTTACCTCATCTATGGTCCCCTGCTTCTGGGAACCACCACTCTGGTATACGAAGGAGCCCCTGACTATCCTGATCCAGGGATATGGTGGAAGATCGTGGAAAAATATGGTGTAACCAAGTTATACACCTCCCCAACTGCTATAAGACATTTAATGCGTTACGGGAATAAGTACCCCACCGTTTACAACCTTTCTTCTTTGAAGATACTGGGTAGTGTGGGTGAACCCATGAATCCGGCCGCCTGGATGTGGCTGTACAAGAACATTGGCCAGGAAAAAACGCCCATTATGGATACCTGGTGGCAGACAGAGACGGGAATGCACATGATTTCTCCGCTGCCGGTTTCCCACCTGAAACCCGGAACACCCACCCTTCCCTTCCCTGGTGTGGACATCGATGTGGTGGATGAAAATGGAAACCCGGTTCCCGTGGGGGAAGACGGTTACGTGGTGGTTAAGAAACCATGGCCGGCCATGTTCCGTACCCTCTATAAGGATGAAGAAAGATTTGTCAATGTCTACTGGAAGGACATACCTGGTGGGGTCTACCGGGCCGGGGACATGGCCCGCAAGGACGAAGATGGCTACATCTGGATACAGGGCCGCTCCGATGACGTGCTGAAGATTGCCGGCCACCGGGTGGGAACCTCGGAGGTGGAAGCTGCCTTCTCCTCCCATCCTGCGGTGGCGGAAGCAGCAGTCATTGGTAAGTCAGACCCGGTTAAGGGGCAGGTTATTAAGGCCTTTGTCATACTCAAAGAAGGGTATAAATTAACCACCAAACTTATCAGTGAATTGCAGAGGCATGTGCGTTACGAACTGGGACCAGTGGCCGTGCTGGGTGACATTGTCCCGGTTGATAAGCTACCCAAAACCAGGAGTGGTAAGATCATGCGCCGTGTACTCCGTGCCCGGGAGGAAGGAAAGGATCTGGGAGATTTATCCACCTTAGAAGAGTAAATCTTTAAGTGGATTCATTTAATTTACTGGATATTGTGAGTAAACCCGATCTTGAGTGAAAATTGAAGATTTGATTGATTAAATAAGTTCAGACCTTCATTTTCACTTAATTTTGGGCTGTTAGATGGGTAGATTCTCACGGGAATGTTTAAAAAAGAGAATTTTTATAATAAAATAAAAATTAAGGAGATATCATCTTCTATCCTTTAATTAACTTTTATTCTTATATTGTCGTTATCAAGTACCTTTTTATAGGCTTCGGCTTCGATCACGGTTTTCAACTTGGCCAGTGGGATGGATATTCCCCCTGATTCAAGTTTCAATGCTATTTTTTTAATGTCTTCGTATTCTGCTTTTAATGATATGACCTGGTCGTTATCATTTTTGAGATATTTAACTTGTACTTCCAGTTCTAATTGATTATTTTCTGTTTCAACTAATACTTTTCGAGAAATTATTTCAAAAGGGAGTTTTATATGATCTGTATGGAATATTTTCATTCCTAATGTCCCTAATTCCAATGCAAGGAATGCTGAAATATCTTCTAAAGATTTTTCACTAACTTCTACTAAAAAAATATATTCTACACGTCCTTTTTTAGTAATACCATTCAGGACGTGTATATTTTTAGCTCCTCTCTCCATGGTGCGTTCAATAACGTAGGGCAAACCTTCGGTGGGTAGATCGTCCACGGTGATCATCAGCAGCATTTTTTCACCGGGATTAAAGTTCAGCCATTATTTTAATTGCCCGTTTACTGACTTCTTCAGCCCTTGGAATTCCTCCCGGTATTGCTGATGATATGTAGGCACCGGCCACAGCCTTTCTTGCTATTTCACGGGGGGATTCTTCGGTGTTCATTGCTGCAGCAACTGCTGCCGGAACAATGATGTTGATAATGGTGTGGCCACATAACTGTAACTCCACCACTGGAACTGCTGCTAGGGGGATTGCTTCCAATATATCCATTTTTTTGTTAACCACTGCATCAGGTATTACATTTTGCGATAAACCGTCAAAAACAATTTTTTCTCCATCAACAGTTACTTCGACCGTGGCGTCGGTATCAAATCCACAATATCTTTTCAGGAAATCATTGGGGCGTCTACGACCACATCCCTGATAGTTGGTTATCTTTATGTCTATTTTTTTACCCATCATTCCACTGAACAGGGCACCACAAGCAGTTTCCACGTTGTTTAATTTTTCATCATCCAACATGTGCACGATTTCATCCAGTTCTTTACCTTCTTTTAGTTTATCAAAGGTAAATTTAGCCCTTTCACTCACGGCTTTTGCCAATCCACCATCAGTGGCCAGTATCATTGCTTTGGTGACTGGTCCCCTTTTAACTTGTTCTGCTTTGCGGGATATGGTGTTGGTGGCTACTTTGGCCAGTTCTGGTTCGATCCAGAATTTTTCTTTAATTTCTCTTATTTTTGCAGCGGCTACTTCTAGGTCACCAGCACTGGCTATTAGAACTTTCATGGCCAGTACAGCGTCGGCTGTCATGTGTCCCAGTGGGGGTTGTAATGGCCCACCAGAAAAACCAGCCCCGATTTCAAGGGACTCTTCAAAGGCGGATAACATTTCTTCAAAGGCCATCATGCCTATAACTGATGGTCCTCCAATATCTTTAAGTATAACGCCTAAATCCCCCACAAGGTGGGCGGTGTCATATTCCTCCCCGGTTCCTCGGATGTGGAGCTTTTCGGGAAGTCCAGCAGCTTCAACTGCACCCAGTCCGGCAACGTAGGCGCTGTTATCTTTGAAAAATTCCCCATATTTTTCCCCTATTTCAGAATCTGGATGGACAATTTCAAGTATTGCTGCAGCTCCAAATATTGCTGCGGTAATTGGGCTTGGTGGCATGCCCACATTAGCATATGCCTTTAACATTCCTTTGGTCCCTGCAGCAGCACCGTTGCGGGCTATTTCAGGGAAGGCGATGTCTTCTCCCAAAGTACCATGACCATAGAGTGGTCCACCTCCCACCCCCAGGGGCACAATACTTCCATCTATTTTGGTGATTTTGTTTTCGAAAATATCATCATATAAAGCTTTTACTGCTGCATAGCCGGATATCCTATTGTTTACTTTGGCTGTGGGTATGGCAATGACCCCGCAACGATCCACTCCGGCAATTATCCGGGCCATGGCCCCTAGTTTCCGGTTCCCGGCGGGCACTCCTGCTTGTGCGTTTGTCCCGGCAAAATAACATAGAGCAGCACTTATAAGGGCGGCGTTTGCAGGATCAGCTCCTGCTAGTTCAGCGGATTCAATGGCTTTTTTTAAAACATCGTCTATGGGTAAATGCTGAACATTGTGGTCGGTGAGTTTTATTTCTGTCCCTCTTAAAACCTCTTGAGCGATAGAGTTGGCTGCACATATGGCAGCGACATTTAACATCCCATGTCCTTTGGTCAGAGCTTCTATCCGATCGTTGGTCATCATATCTACGTCGGACGTTGAAGCCATAATGGCTGCTATTATCTCTTTTTCCATAGAATCACCGTTAATATATATGGGATGATGTTCTCATATAGTTTTTGATATATATTCATAATAAAAAATTTTAAATTATTATGCTGGTTGATTTTGCAAAATCAGGACATACCTGGGCTTAACTCCCAAAAAAATGAACTTGTTATTAGAATCTATCTTATAACTTGTAACTTATTACTTATAAGTTATAACTTATAATTGCAATATAATTACGGGATCCCAGAATAACAAAGCATTCAGGTGTAACGGCCCCGCCCTTCAATTTCTTCTATCTTGGCCACTACTTCCTGGTAATCCCGGGCACCCTCATACCCTTTAAGTATATGGTCAAAACATTCCTGGCTGATATCATGGTGAATTCCGTTAATGGCCTTTTTAAACACCAGGAGATCCACACCCTTGTCCTCCACCAGGTCGGAAACTTTACCCAATCCAAAGTCTATGAAGACCACGGATTTTCCATCATCCCCTAATAGGAGATTGCTGGTGGTAAGATCCCCGTGGATCAGGCCACAATCATGGAGCCGGGCCACATTTTCCCCTATAGTCCTGGAGATTGAACGAATTTTATTTAAATCAAGGGGATCCTCACTGCTGAAAATCTTTTTCACTTCTAAGCCCGGGACCTTTTCCATGGTAATGGAGTGTTCCTTTAGATCCACATCGTAAACCAGGGGAGTGACCACTCCGCAGCGTTTAGCTTCGGCTAGGAGTTTGGCTTCATTCTTGGTCCTTTTCTTCCGCAGATAGGCATCGATTTCTTTAATCCGGTAACCCTTAACCACTCTCTTTTTAACCAGGACTTCTTCGTCCAGGTAATGATCGGGATAGATATTGGCCTCGGCACCCTTAGCTAGTAGTTCGGAAGGTAATTTCAGCTTCAGAGGAGATTTTTCCCTCCAGGGAACATCCACCTGATCGGTCCGGAAGCGCTGTTTAACCCTGGTATTTCCTATGTCCATTTTTTTCGAGTGATGGTACATCAGTAATCCCAGCCAGGCATTCATGGCCCCATTATCCCCACAGTACTTCATTTCCGGCATGAAAAATTCTGCGTAGTGTTCCTGGGTCATGACTTCCAGCATCTCCCGCAGGCGCTGGTTGGCAGCCACCCCGCCCACCAGGAGGACTTCTGATTTTTTGGAATGGGCCAGAGCCCTTTCAGTTACCTCCACCAGCATGGCAAAGGCAGTTTCCTGCAGGCTGTGGCAAACATCCTCCAGGGCAGCACCAGATTCATATTTACGGATAGCCGCAGTGAGTAATCCCGAGAAAGATAGATCCATACCCTTCACGGTGTAGGGTAATTTCAGGTAGTTATCTGAGGCCAGGGCCAGTTCCTCCACCCGGGGCCCACCAGGGTGTCCCAGACCCACTGTACGGGCGAACTGATCCAGGCAGTTACCAATGGCAATGTCCAGGGTCTCTCCAAATATCTGGTAGCGACCGGCATCGAAGGCTGTCACCTGGGTGTTTCCCCCACTCACGTAGAGGGTCAGGGGGTCCTGGCACCCTGTGGTCAGTCTTCCAATCTCTATGTGGCCTATGCAGTGGTTAACACCCACAATAGGCACATCCAGAGAAAGAGCCAGGCTCCGGGCGGCAGTGGCCACCGTTCGCAGTGCTGGTCCCAGGCCCGGGCCACGGGCAAAAGCCACCATATCCAGATCTTCCAGACTCAAATTGGCTTCATCCAGGGATTTTTTTATGAGAGGAACCAGGTTTTCGGCATGGTGTTGGGCTGCTTCCCGGGGGTGAATTCCTCCCTTCTCCGGGAGGAGAGCCCGGCCCTGCAGGGCCAGTATATGACCATCGGAGTCTACAATTCCCACACCAGTTTTTTCGGCTGTTCCCTCTAAACCTATACATATCACGTACATCACACTCTAAAAAAACCATGAAAGTGACTTAGATTAGGTTATTTTTTTCCCTTCGGTTTATGATAGGGATCATAAACC
>NPID01004336.1_pt1 | contig 13185 bp, 12 predicted proteins | sample 8637491 | NCBI WGS metagenome assembly NPID01 (sample SAMN07420843, study PRJNA396082) | bioreactor metagenome | isolation source: sample BA6 brine-fed electro-methanogenic bioreactor BA | place: Japan: Kochi | collected 2016-06-14 | reverse complement strand
CAGATGGAAAAGCCCGATGTGGAAAGCATTGAGGGCTTGTCGCCTACCATTGCTATTCAACAAAAGTCTACTTCACGTAATCCGCGCTCAACTGTGGGCACAATTACTGAATTGTACGACTATTTTCGTCTGTTGTTTGCAGCCATAGGCACGCCGCATTGCCCGCAATGCCGCCAGGTAGTTGAAAGCTCCAGCCCTAAAATCACTGTTGCTGGCTTGCTTAAATATCCCGGCAAAACCAGGTTCACTTTGTTGGCGCCAATTGTGCGCGGTCGCAAAGGCGAATACAACAAGGTTTTTGATGAACTACGTAAAGAAGGCCTGGCAAGGGTGCGCATTGACGGAAACATATGGTCGCTTGACGATGAAATTCCAGAGCTTGACCGCAATAAAAAGCATAATATTGAAGTTGCAGTTGATCGCGTTAAGCTTAGCGAAGAAAACCGCGACGCAATAACCGCACGTTTAACCGAAGCCGTTGAGCTCTGCTTTAAACTTGCCGATGGGCAACTTATTGTCGTTATTGCACCGCCCGAGGGTAAAAGCGTCGAAAAACATTTCAGCGAAAACCTGCATTGTCCGGCCTGCGATATTTCATTGCCTGAAATAAAACCAAGATTATTTTCTTTTAATGCGCCTTTCGGCTCCTGCGCAGCTTGCTCTGGACTTGGCCTGCAATTGATTGTTGAGCCCGAGCTGGTAATACCTGATCCGGAGTTGTCAATAAACCAGGGCGCTATTGCTTCAGAAAATTTTGTTGAATCAACTTTTTCACGGCAATGGATGCAGGGGCTCGCCGAATTATACGATTTTTCTTTAGATGCTCCATTTAAAGAGCTGCCCGAAAAAGTTAAAGAGGTAATACTCTATGGCTCAGGCAACAAGGTTTTAAACATTAATTATCATGGAAAAACCATGAAGGGCTCTTTAACCAGGGCTTTCGAAGGCGTTATTCCAACCATTGGGCGCCGTCATCGTGAAACCCGCTCAGATGGCGCAAGAAGGTTTTATGAGCGCTTTATGCGCACCCATGCCTGCCCCGATTGCCAGGGTAGACGATTAAACAATGTGGCTTTATCGGTCAAAATTAAAGACGAAAACATTCACCAGATGTCGCAGCATTCGGTTGGTGAACTGGTAGAGTTCTTTAATGACCTTAATCTAACAGAGCGCGAGGCTTTCATCTGTAAAAAGGTGCTTGAGCAGATTCGCAATCGATTAAAGTTTTTAAAAGATGTGGGTCTTGATTATCTTGATCTGTCGCGTGCAGCTCACACCCTTTCAGGCGGAGAAGCACAGCGCATAAGACTTGCAACTCAGATTGGCTCTGCCCTGGTTGGTATTACTTATGTTCTTGATGAGCCCAGCATTGGCCTGCATCCAAGGGATACCCACCGCCTCATCAAGGTGCTGGAACAATTGCGTGACCTGGGAAATACGGTCATTGTCGTGGAACACGACCAGGATATCATCCGGGCAGCCGACCATATTGTGGATATTGGCCCCCTGGCGGGAAGTCAGGGTGGAGAACTTATTTTCAGCGGAAGTTTCAGTGAATTGCTCAAGGACAAGAAAAGCCTGACCGCTGCCTACATGAGAGGTGATAAAAGCATTGAGGCCCTCCCGGGCCGAAAACCCTGGAAGGAATACATCCGGGTGCACGGGGCCATGGAAAACAACCTGAAGAACATTGATGTCAGTTTTCCCCTGCAGGTGATGACGGTTGTTACCGGGGTAAGCGGTTCAGGCAAGTCGAGCCTGGTCAGCAACATTCTCTACCCTGCCCTCAAGAAATTATACGGTGGATTTGCCGGAAAAACCGGAAAATATGGGCGATTATCGGGAGATACCGACCGCATCAAGGCACTTGAATTTGTTGACCAGAACCCCATCGGGCGCTCATCAAGGTCCAACCCGGCAACCTACATCAAAGCCTTTGATGATATCCGGGCCCTGTATGCCGAACAGAAGTTATCGAAAATCAGGAATTACAAGCCGGGCTTCTTTTCATTCAATGTTGCAGGAGGACGATGCGAAGAATGTGAGGGGGAAGGCGTGGTGAAGATCGAAATGCAGTTCATGGCCGATATTTACCTGAAATGCGAACACTGTGGCGGAACCCGTTTCAAAGAAGAAGTTCTGGAAGTCACTTACCAGGGAAAGAACATCAGCGATATCCTGAACCTGACCATCAACCAGGCTGTTGATTTCTTCGAAAACGTACCTAAACCCGATGCAGCGGTCAAGCGTATCGTGCAGAAACTGAAGCCCCTCCAGGACGTGGGGCTGGGCTATCTGCGCATGGGGCAGTCTTCCAGCACCCTCAGCGGTGGTGAGGCACAACGCATCAAGCTGGCATACTTTCTTTCACGGGGAAGTACAGAATCGCCGAGTCTTTTCATTTTCGACGAACCGACCACCGGCCTGCATTTTCATGATATTCATAACCTTCTGAACGCCTTCAATTCCCTGCTCGACCAGGGACATTCCCTCCTGGTGATCGAGCACAACCAGGAGATCATTAAGGCAGCCGACTGGATCATCGACCTCGGGCCTGAAGGAGGCGACGAAGGCGGTACCCTTGTATTTGAAGGGACCCCAGAGAAGATTCGGAAAGAGAAGAACTCTTACACCGGAAAGTATCTGGCAGAATTGTCCGGAAAAGCATAAGACTGTTTATATTTGCGAGCTGATTTAAAAACAATAAAAGAGAAAAAGTGCTTTTTAATTCGTACGAATTCATTTTCCTTTTTCTTCCCCTTGCTTTTGCCGGGTATTTCCTGCTGCGAACCATCAGCTGGGATATACTGTCGAAAATATGGCTGGTCCTTGCCTCCCTGTTCTTCTATGCTTATTGGAACCCGGTTTACCTGCCGGTGATCATTTTTTCGCTTTTCTTCAATTATGGCTTCAGTTTCCTGATCCTCCACAAGAAAAACCGCTTGTCGCGATGGAAACGCCTGGCCTGGCTGATCGGGGGCATTACAGTGAATGTGTTGCTCCTGGGCTATTTCAAGTATTATAATTTCCTGCTCTGGAACATCAATGAGGTGTTCGATACTTCTTTTGCTTACCAGGAACTGGAATTGCCGATCGGGATCAGCTTTTATACCTTCCAGCAGATCGCCTTCCTGGCAGATGCTTACCGGGAAAAGGTAAAAGAAAGAAATTTCCTGAATTACAGCATGTTCGTTACATTTTTTCCGCAACTGATCGCCGGTCCTATCGTGCATCATTCGGAAATGATGCCCCAGTTTGCAAACAAGGCGAACCGCATACTCCGTTCGGAGAACCTCTCAAAGGGATTGTACATCTTTTTCATCGGCTTGTTTAAGAAAGTGATCATTGCCGACACTTTTGCCCTCTGGGCCAGCTGGGGTTTTGATGTGGCGGAGACCCTGAGCATGGCCGAAGCCTGGGCGACCTCGCTTACCTATACTTTTCAGTTGTACTTTGATTTCAGCGGCTATACCGATATGGCCATCGGCCTTGCCCTGATGTTCAATATTTATCTTCCCTTTAATTTTAATTCACCTTATAAGGCGCTCGACATCCAGGATTTCTGGCGAAGATGGCATATGACCCTGAGCCGTTTCCTGCGCGATTACATTTACATCCCCCTCGGGGGAAACCGGAAGGGGGAAGCCGTTCTGCTCCGCAACCTCATGCTGACCTTCCTGATCGGAGGCATCTGGCATGGTGCCGGCTGGACCTTTGTTTTCTGGGGGTTCCTGCATGGTGCAGCCACCGTGATCCACCGGCTCTGGGGGCATACGAGGATCAGGATGAATTCCCTGCTGGCCTGGTTCATCACCTTCAACTTCGTGAATGTGGCCTGGATCTTCTTCAGGGCCCTGAGCTGGGGAGATGCGATGAAGGTATTGAAAGGGATGATCGGGATGAACGGTGCAGGAAACCCGCTGCAAATGGAAAATATCCAGGGAGATTATATGACCTATGCCTGGATTGCCGGAGCTTTTATTCTGATCTTCGGGATCAGGAATACAAATTACATCAGGGATCACTTCAAACCCGATTGGAAAAGGCTCATCATCCTGATCCTGATATCGGTGTATGCCATACTTAACCTCCATAAGATCAGTGAATTCATATACTTTGGTTTTTAAATGAGCAACAGGCGCTACATACAGATCTTCTTTACGGCCTTCGTCGGACTACTCCTGCTGATCGGTATGGGAAATTATTTTATCGATCCCTATGGATTGCATTTCCACCACCGTGCAGAAGGCATCAACAAGCATAAGCCTGCATTCCTGAAATATGCCCGGGTGATCAAGCTCTTTAATGCCGATATTGTTTCACCTGAAGCAGTGTTCATCGGGAATTCGAGGATATTGTACCTGGCCCCGGAGGATGCTTTCAGCAAATACCAGGATTACCGCTACTATAATTTTTCGCTGAGCAGCGGTACGGTCAATGAAATGGACGAACTCCTGGCATATTCCATCAGGAACTACGATATAAAATCGGTCTGTTATGGTGTCGATTTCATTGCCATGAGCAGCTGGGGTGGCCGTTACGCATATACTTTCGACCTTGAGCTGGTGCGGGGTGAAAAATCCAAATTCCTGGAACTGCTGAAAATGCAAACCAGCACCAATGCCATACAGGAATCATATAACTGCCTGAAGGCGAATATAAATGATCCGGAAGGCCGCCGGGTGATGTTCCATTACAACCGCTTTGGTTCCCGGACCAATAAATGGCGGGAGATCGTTTATGCCGACCTGGGGGATGACTGGCTCGATAAAGAGATCGAAAAGATCATCAACACATACATCGATATTTATAACGACACCAACCTTCATGTGCCCGACCACAGGAAGGAAGCCTATCGTTCCATCCTGGATCAATGCCGCGAGAACGATATTGCATACATGGCCTATATCAATCCCTTGTACTGCGATCTGTTTGAACTCTTGATTGGTTCACGCTCCTACGATGCCTATACCGGTCTTCTTCGTTTCCTGGCAGAAAACGGAGGCCTGTGGTATTTCGGAGGAAATAACGAGATCACTTCAAACAAGGATTATTACTGGGACGCCCAGCACCCGCGTAAGGCCCTGGCCGATATTCTGGCGGGGATCATGTTATCCGAAGCGGACAGTTTCCAAACTACACCCCTTTTCGGTACTTTCTATACCGAAGACAATATTGATGTGCTGATCAACAGACTCGACCTGGAAAGAATGCGGCTGCTTGGTGGAATGGGCAATATTGTGGAAGAAGGTACCCCATAAAATGATAGCGGGCCTCTTGGAGAAGCCCGCTATACAAAACCCAAATCTAATAAATTACGATACGATTACGTGACAAAAATATAACGAAAGTCAACCCGCGTCAATAAGTTAATCCATGAAAATACTAACACTATACTCTTAATAAGCTACGTAGAACTACGTAGATGCGCCTTTCATATCTTAATAATATTATTTTGAATGGCATAAATAACCAGCTCCGCGGTTGAAAATATGTTTAATTTCTTCATTAAGTTATGCTTATGGGTCTCCACTGTGCGTATGCTGATGTATAATTTATCGGCAATTTGCTTGTTGCTCAACCCAAGGCTCATGTGTTTAAGTACTTCAAGTTCCCTGTCGGAAAGCGGGATATCCTGTTTTAGCTTTTTCTCCTTCTCAGATTTCAGGTAGCTGGCAATGAATTTCTCGCTTACGATCCCTTTCATGAACTTTTGACCGCCATGCACCATATGGATGGCTTCGATAAGTTCCTGGGGCTTGAAATTCTTGGGTACATAACCAAAGGCCCCTGCTTCAAATCCCTGGGTAATGAGTTCCTCGTCGACGTGCGATGTATAATAGATCACCTTACTGAGTGGAAATTCTTCGCTGATCATTTTCGTGATCTCTATCCCGGAAACTTCCGGGAGGTTGATATCCATGATGACGATATCGGGCCGTAACTCCCGTGTTTTCTTCATGGCTTCTTCACTATCCTGTGCTGATCCGACAATTTCCAGTTCGTCATAAGGCTCCAGGAGCGTTTTGATCCCTTTGATTACAACTTCATGGTCTTCAACAATGAGGATTCGTATTTTTTTCATAATTATTCTTTTGAACTATCTATAAATGAATGCCTTATAAAGACAACTTGCTAAAGTACATTATTTCTAAGCATTTACCGCTATCGAATTGTACGGAATTTGCTCTACGTGTTTTTACGTAGTTTTGGCGAAAAAGTTATTACTAACTTTGTTTGGCGCCGGTCAATTTATTCCGTTTCCGGCCCCTGAACATCGAAAAAAAATCAAAAGATGAGTATTCTGAATATTTCTGTCTTGCTGGTTGAAGATGATCGTTTATCACTGATGGTCTATTCAGAGTTCATCAAGAAAATGGTTTCGGACGTTTATACGGCCAGTGACGGGCTGGAGGGCATTTCGGTTTACCGCAAACAGAAGCCAGACATCATCATTACCGATATCAGGATGCCGGGGCTCGATGGCCTGGAGATGATCCGCAAGATCAAGGCTGAAAACCCGTATGTGAAAGTGATCATGATCTCGGGGCACTCGGAAGTGGAGTACCTGATACAGTCCATCGACCTGGGGGTGGATGCCTATCTGCTCAAGCCGGTGGATAACAAGAAACTGGAAGAGAAAGTCGAAGAACTGGGAAAAAACATCCTGCTCAGCAAGAAGGTCGCTGAAACGGAAAAGAAGTTCCGCGATTTTGCCGCCCTCCTCCCCCAGATCGTTTTTGAAGCAGACCTGAACGGAAAACTGACCTTTGTCAATGAACTGGCCCTTAAAAAATTCCGCTACAGCAAGAAAGAACTGGCAAATGGGCTTTACCTGCAGGATATGCTTGCCGAAAAGCACCAGAAAAAGGCCAGTAACATTCAGTCTGTCATTAAAGGTTCCCGGGCATTCCAGGAGCAGGAAGTCACCTGCAAAACAAGAAAGGGAGAGCTTTTCCCTGCCCTTATCTATACCAGCGGGATCATGGAAGATGGGAAGCTTGCCGGTGTTCGGGGCGTGATGGTCGATATAACATCCCGCAAAAGAATGATGGAGGAACTGCAAAGCCTAAACCTGGAGCTGGAAGAGAAAGTAGCCCAGCGAACACGCAGGCTTTCCAATGAGATCAAGGAAAAGGAAATTGCCGAGAAGGAATTGATCAAGGCGAAGGAAAAAGCGGAAGAATCCGACCAGATGAAAGGCGTATTCCTGGGCAATGTTTCGCACGAGATCCAAACGCCCATCAAAGCGATCATCAGCTTTTCCAAACTTCTGCAAAGCCCGGGCCTCGACGATACCAGGAGGTCAGAACTTATCAGTATCATAGAAAGCAACAGCAATGCCTTGCTGAATCTCACCAACGATATCCTGGAGTTTACCCGGTTACAGTCGAAAACCGTGAAACTTTTCCTGATCATGTTCGATCTGAACCTCTTCCTGAAGGAATTATTTCCTGTTTTCGAAACCCTGAAACGAAAACAGGCCGATAAGGATATTGAACTGAAGCTTGATATACCCGACGAAAATCAGGTGCTTATGATCAAATCGGATCCCTCCAGGTTGCGGCAGATCTTTACCAACCTTATCTCGAATGCCTTCAAGTTCACCCATGAAGGATATGTCAAGTACGGATATCGCCTTGGCAAGGGGAATACCATCAGATTCTTTGTTGAAGATACCGGCCTGGGCATTTCAAAAACTTACCAGAAGAAAATATTCGAACGCTTTATACAGGAGCCCAAACCACTGAACGTCAAGAAAGAGGGTACCGGCCTTGGCCTTCCCATTACCCAGAGCCTGATCAGTAAATTAAAAGGCAGGATATGGGTGGAATCCGGGCTTGGAAATGGCTCGACCTTCTATTTTGAGTTTCCCGGAATATTGATCGGCGAAGAAGATCATGGGCAAGATAATGAAATGAGTTGGGAGGACTGCCAGATGCTGATCATCGAAGATGAGATCAAGGAGTACATCCGCCTGGAAGAAATGCTGAAAAACCGCATACAACTTCATTACCTGAACAACATTGAGCAGGCCGTTGAGTATTGTTCCAGCAACAAAAAGATCGATATCTGTTTTTACCGGATGAAGAAAAAAACCGACCTGAACTTGATCGACAATATCCGTTTGTACAGCCCGGGGATCAAGGTCGTTGCTTTGCTTGACAAAAAAAGCGAGGGGGCCGAAAAGAAACGCCTTAAAAACCGTTTTGACAATGTGATCAGCAAACCTTTCCGCAAAGACAAGATCATGCGGGTACTGAAATCCCACCTGGGTTAAAATAATGACCTTCAAGCATGAATGTCCTGAAAACGATAGCGTCCCTGCCTTTACTCCTGATTATTTATGCCTACAAATATGTGGTCTCCCCCCTGACCCCTGCTTCCTGCAGGCACTATCCCACATGTTCCACCTACGGCATCGAAGCGGTTAAACGGCATGGTCCGCTTCGCGGCGGCTGGATGGCCGTTAAAAGGATTGCCAGTTGTCATCCATGGGGTTCCGGGGGAATTGATCCTGTACCCAGGATCATCGTAAAAAAAGTAAAGACGGTAAAAAAAGGAAAGACAGAAAAGATCTGATCAGGGCATCGGACCGGAATATTCCACAAAATTCCGCTCGGTTTCATACAGGATGATCGTCAGGTCTTTGTCCATGTCGATATGGGCCCGTAAAATATTCCAGATCACCACAGCGATATTTTCAGCCGTAGGGTTGAGTTTCCGGAATTCCTCGGTATCCAGGTTGAGGTTCTTATGATCGAAACGTGCAATGATGTGCTCATCGATCAGGTCCTGCAGGATCTTCATATCGATAACATATCCGCTTCCCGGATCAATCTCTCCGGTAACCTTTACCACGAGATCATAATTATGCCCGTGAAAATTATCGTTGTTGCAAACACCGAAAACCTGCCTGTTCGTTGCATGGTCCCAGGCGGGATTGTTCAGCCTGTGCGCCGAATTGAAGTGACTTTTTCTGAAAACAGAAACTTTTGCCGGTTTTGGATTCTCCATCAGTTGTTTTTATTTTGTAACATCCGCCCGGGACTGTTTGTTCAGAATAAAGTTCCCGGATATATTCGCTGGCTTCAGGAAACGTCGATAAACCGATATTCCGTGGGCCATGGAACGCCTTTGAAGTCTTCCATATAAACGGGAGACACCTTTGCCAGGGAAGTATTTTCCTGGCGGATATTCAGGTCGATCATATCATTCTTCACCTTGGTAAAGAATTTTTCGCTCATCACAATGCGGTTGGCCTTTGCCTTGCCCATCAGCCGCGCTGTAAGGTCAATATCCATCCCATAATAATCGTTCGCATTTTTAAAATAGGTGATATTGTATACCTCCGTGCAATAATGTATGGCAACCTTGCAATTCAGGAAAGTACTCTCGATGGGATAATTCACCAGGTTGTCGATGGTGGCATAGATCTCCTCGATCAGCCCGAAATAATTGTTGTACGAAGTCTTGGAAAACAAATCATCGTCGGGAATAAACAGCATCAGTTCATCCCCGATCCCCTTCACAACATTATCGGGAAGGTCGTTGAGAAAGGAAATGAAGTTAAATGTGTTGTTCAACCGTTTCCCCCAGTCTTTCAGTTCCGACTTGTATTTGATATCCGTCGAATTGATCACATCGATAAAAAAGCATGTTCCGGGGCATTTGGGAATGCTTTTGAGCTTCTCCTCTATTTCGGTGGAAGTAGGGTCGCGGAAATGAATATAATGTGCCATATCTTAAGCGTTTAAGGCTTCCTGCTCTGTATTATGGATCTCAAAAATGTTTATGAATCCAGAGATCTCAAAAATTTCCCGGATATCGTCAGACATGCCGCAGAGCATGAAGCGTCCATCGGCAGCTTTGATCTTTTTCAGGAACATCAGGAAGATGCGCAGGCCCGAACTGCTGATGTATTGCATTTTTTCAAGGTTCATCAGAATCCGGTATTCATTTTTTTCGGTAAGCGAATTCAGGTGATGTTCAAGATCACTGTAATTGGTCGTATCCAGCCTTCCATCGATGGCAAGTACATTCACATCCCCTTCTTTCTTTAACGTAATATTCATATGCGCTAGATTATATTTGGTTATAGTTTCTTGACAAGATATAATATATTCTCTTCGTTTTCTCTGGTATAGGCCATTTCGTCCATAAGTTCTTTCACGAAGTGGATGCCAAGGCCTCCGATCTTCCTTTTTTCTGCCGGGGCATGCTTGTCCCGGAATTCTTCACCCGTTAGAGGATTGAATTCCCGGCCATCATCACGGATGCTGATCCGCAGTTCATCTCCTTCCCTGCAGATCTCGAAGCGGATCTCATGATCATGATCATCGTCATAAGCATAGAAGATGATGTTTGACACGACCTCTTCCATTACCAGGTTCAGGTGCATAGCCGTTTTGGGTGCTAACTGCCATTCTTCCGCCAGGCGGTCCAGCCGGTCCTGCATTTTTCGCAGTTCAGCGATATCATTCTGTATGGAAAAGCTAATTCTGTCCATTATTCTCCTCCTGTTCTGACCAACCAACCACCAGCATGGTAATATCATCGAACTGCTCTGCGTTCCCGACAAAGGATTGCAGGTCTCTGTAAATATCCATGATGATCTTTTCAGCCCGAGCATTTTTCGTTTCCTTGAGCCTGGCAGTCAGCCTTGCTTCTGAATATTGCTCATCCTTCTCATTCACCGCTTCTGACACTCCGTCGGTATAGAGTACAATTCGGTCGCCCTTTGTGATCCTGATCTCAGAACTTCCGAACGGCACCCCCGGCATGGCTCCCAGCGGAGTTCCGTGGGTCATGTTCAATTCGTGGGTTTTCCCCCCGGCTTTCAGCAGTATCGGGTAATTATGCCCGGCATTACAGTATTCCAGTTTACCAGTGTCCACGTTCAATATCCCCAGGAAGAGGGTTACAAACATGGCGTTTTCATTATCCTGGCACAACTCCTCGTTCATGGTTTTCATCACATCGCCCGGTTTACTCCCGCTCTCCATCCTGGCCCTTATGAGTGTACGGGTTATGGCCATGAAAAGGCTGGCCGGCACACCCTTGCCGGAAACATCTCCAATGGTAAAACAGAGGTGAACCTCATCCAGGAAAAAGAAATCATACAGATCACCGCCCACATCCCGGGCCGGTTCCAGGATGGCATAGAGGTCCAGGTCGTCGCGGTGGGGAAAGGGAGGAAATATCTTGGGGATGATCCCCTGCTGGATATTCCTGGCGATCTGCAGTTCGCTTTCTATCTTTTCTTTCGCGGCTGTAGTCTCCTGCAGGTTTATAATGTAATTCCTGAGTTCCGTTTGCATTTTCCTGATAGAAGCATTCAACTGACCGATCTCATCTTTACTGCGGTTTGATGGGAGGCGTGCCTCAAAGTCACCTTTCCCGATCTCCAGTGCAGCGCTCGCCAGCATGCTGAGCGGACGGGTGATCCGCCTGGAAATGAACACCACAATAATGAGCAGGATGATAAACCCGATGACCCCGATAAACAACAGGTCGCGGTTCAGGGTATGCAGGTCATTCATGAATTCTTTTTCGGGAATGATCACCGAAAGGGACCATCCCGACGAAGGCAGGTGGGTATAGTACAGCCAGCTTTTACCATCGACCAGTGGTGATTCGTAGGGGATGAAGCCGGTGCCGCCGGAAATCATGTCATTGGCGGCATCAGAAAGTTCCTGGTAATTGCGTTCTTCGGCAATTTCAAAAACACTTTTCAATCCGTTTATTTCGCTGAGGGGACTGGTAATTATGGTGCCATCGGCGGAGATCAGGAATGCATAACCATTCTCATACACCCGGATCGATTCCACAAATTCGTGAAGCCACTCCAGGGAGAGGTCTATGGTAACAATGCCCCGCAGTTTATCAGGTTGTTCCCGTTCGTAAAAGGGTACCGAATAGGTACACATCAGGATATCTCCTCCCCCTTCATCAAAATAGGGTTCTGTCCATACAGGCCTGCCTGAATCTGCAGGAATGCGGTACCAGGGCTGCGAAAAATAGTCCATTTCGCGTGAATTCAGGTACTTGAACGAGAGGCCTGCCGAATCACGATATACATAAGGTGCGAAATGTATAGAGTCTGGATTGAACGCCCTGGCTTCGAAAGCAATACAACTGCCAAAAACCTCAGGATTACGATCCACCATCAGGTTAAGGTAATTCTTAATACCGGCAATATCGTCGTCAGTATCGCTTAGAATAGACGAAAAGTTTTGCGGTACCCGGGCCGAGGATTCGAGCAGCTTTTCGATCTTCAGTGCTTCTCCTTCCGCCAGGAGTTTGGCATTTTCTTCAACGTTCCTTAACAACAGCTTATATGAGATCACATAGTTGTAAAGGATCATTGCCGTAAAAATGAGCAAGACAGCCAGCAAGATACTGGCAGAAATCTTCAGGGATAGGCTTTTAAACGCAGGCACCTTGGTCTGTTTCCGGGGTTAATGAATACCCAAATCTACCGTTTTTATGAGAATTACAGCAGGGATTTATTAAAAATTTACCGGAAAAGCCAGGCAATTCCCTATTCTCCCTTGTCGAACTGCTTACCACTGCGGAGCCTCCGGCCTTTTCCAGTACCTTCAGCATCTGCCCTGCGCCGCTTTCCCATTCCGCGGCCCACCGGCCATTCATTCTTCTTGTCGTCTTTGCCTTTGCACAGTCCCAGGCCGCGCCCGGTCCGTGGTCCTTTTCCTTCAGGTCCCTTGTGATCTAAATGTGGCATCGTTTCATCGTTTTGTGCCGCTGCTGCGGCGGGTTGATTATTTTGTTTGAATTCGTATTGCTTTTCCATTCACCAGTGCGTCGGCCAGCTTTTTGTTTGCCGATGCAATGATACGCCCGAAGGTCTGCCGCGAAACCCCCATAGTATCCGCGGCTTCTTCCTGGTACATCTCTTCCAGGTTTGCCAGGCGTATGGCTTCCAGTTCATCTGCCTCCAAAACAATTTCTTCGATGTCGCGCATCCTTGTTCCGGCAGGCTTCTAAAATTCCACACTGGCCGTAAAGCCTATGTTTCTTCTATGTTTTCGTCTTGGCATAGCATGATATTATTTTGCAAATATCGGGCATATGCTCATAATAGTCAAGAAAATTCCGGTATTTTTTTTTAGAAATTCTCGTACATCCCCAATCCAAAAAGGGCAAAGTCGTACTTCACAGGGT
>NPID01000707.1_pt1 | contig 13187 bp, 9 predicted proteins | sample 8637491 | NCBI WGS metagenome assembly NPID01 (sample SAMN07420843, study PRJNA396082) | bioreactor metagenome | isolation source: sample BA6 brine-fed electro-methanogenic bioreactor BA | place: Japan: Kochi | collected 2016-06-14 | reverse complement strand
GCCCGCATCGATCTGCCCGCCAGCGAGCGCCCCTATGGCGACAATCACCAGGCATGGTGCCTGTGGCATGCGCGCGGGCAGTGCGGTGCCTGCGTGCGGCGCTGCCCGGCCGACGCCATCACGACCGTACATGGCCATGACAAGGATCGCTGCCGTCAATATATCCGCGAGGTCACCACTCCGCATGCCACGCAAACCTACGGGACAGGTGCGACCCCATGCGGACTGTGCCAGGTACGTATTCCCTGTGAGGATCGGATTCCGGCGGCGCTGCGCGCTTAGCGCACTAAGCGCGGTGAGGGGTGAGGGGTGGGGTCAGCCGCCGATGCCGTGCATGTGGCGTGGCCCCTGCTTGAAGTCGCTCTCGCCGATAAGATGCTTTTCAGGCTTTGCCGCGACGGCAGAAGCCAGCACGGCTTTGAGGTGAATGTCGTCATCGCTGCTGCGTAATACGGTCCGCAGGTCAAGTTCCTCTACCGAGAAGAGGCAGGGGCGCACCCGTCCATCCGCAGTGACGCGCAGGCGATTGCATTCGCCGCAGAAATGCCGCGACACCGCCGAAATCACGCCGATGCGCCCCAGCCCTCCGTCGTACCGGTAGAGGCGTGCCACACTACCCGGCCGTGAATCGCTGATCGGCTCCAGCTTTCCCTGCTCCGCCAGCGCGCCCAAGATCCGATCCGCCGCAAAGCGCTGTTTCTCACCGTAGTCCAGATCTCCCGCCACCGGCATGAACTCGATGAACCGCACATCCCAGGGATGCTTCAGCGTCAGACGGGCAAAGTCGGCCACCTCGTCGGCATTAACGCCGGCGATGGGCACCATATTGATCTTGAGAGGCGTCAGGCCATGGCGCTGGGCCGCCTCAAGCCCGGCCAGCACAGGCTCCAGACCTTCACGCCGGGTTATGGCAAGAAAGCGCTCCGGCCGCAGGGTGTCGAGACTGACATTGACGCGGGAGAGGCCGGCCGCTTTGAGATCGCAGGCATAATCCGCCAGCAGCAGGCCGTTGGTGGTGAGAGTGATTTCAGGGCGCCCCGGCAAGGCACTCAGGCGGGCGATAAAATCGATCACCCCCTTGCGTACCAGGGGCTCGCCCCCTGTCACACGGATTTTGCGAACGCCCATATCCACAGCCACCCGCGCAACACGCAGCATCTCTTCATAAGTCAGAATGTCGTGATGGCTGAGATCCGGCACCCCGGCGTCGGGCATGCAGTAGCGGCAACGCAGGTTGCAGCGGTCGGTGATGGAGAGGCGGAGATAATCGATTTGACGACCGAAAGTATCGCGCACGCTGAATTTCCTATTCAAAGGGGAAACAACACCCCCAAAAGAAAAAACCAAATAGGATCCCACCTGACGGTACGGCATCAGGGGGTTGCACTCACCCTCGCCAAGGGTGTTTGTCGCCAGGACGGCGACAATCAAGCCCCAGGGATGGGTTCATGCGTCCCTTGGCGAGGGTGAGTGCAATCCCCGGCCACCAACGCTGAACAACCCCACTTATAGCACGTCCGCCGACTCCCGCAAAACCCCTGTCACGCACGCGGCGATTCCGCCTTTTTCTGCAGCATCGGTTCGAAGGTGCGCTTCTCCACCGCGCAGCGGTAGGCCTCCTCGACCGTCACCTTCTCCTGCTTGAGCAACTCCATCAGCCGATGGTCCATGAGCTGCATCCCCTCGCCGCGCGCTGTCTGCATGATGGAGGGGATCTGGAAGGTCTTGCCCTCGCGGATCAGGTTGCTCACCGCCGCATTGCCTACCAGGATCTCGTGCGCCGCGATGCGCCCCTTGCCGTCGGCGGTCTTCAGCAGCTGCTGGCAGATGACCCCCTTGAGGCTCTCCCCCAGCATGGTGCGGATCTGCTCCTGGGCGTCCTTGGGAAAGGCGTCGATGATGCGGTCGATGGTTTTGGCCGCCGAGTTGGTGTGCAGGGTGCCGAACACCAGGTGCCCCGTCTCCGCCGCCGTCATCGCAAGAGAGATGGTCTCCAGATCGCGCATCTCCCCGACCAGAATAACGTCAGGATCTTCACGCAGCGCAGCCTTGAGCGCCGATGCGAACGACTGGGTGTGCTGACCGATCTGCCGCTGGTTGAGCAGCGACATCTTGTTTTCATGCACGAATTCCAGGGGATCTTCCAGGGTCAGGATATGCTCGCGCCGGGTCGTATTGATCAGGTCGATCATCGCCGCCAGGGTGGTGGACTTGCCGCTGCCGGTAGGGCCGGTGACCAGCACCAGCCCCTTTTTCAGGCGGGTCAGCTTGCGGATTCCTTCAGGGAGGTCAAGGTCGTCGGCGGAGAGAATCTTGTCGGGGATGATACGGAACACGCCGGCGATGCCGCGATGGGTGTCGAGGATATTGCCGCGAAAGCGGGCGATGCCCTCAAGAGGGTAAGCAAAATCGAGGTCGCGGGTCTCCTCGAACTGCTTGCGCTGCTCGGCGGTCAGTATTTCAAACAGCAGCACCTTCGCCTGGTCATGGCTCAAGGGCGGATAGTTGAGCTGCTGCATTTCGCCATGCTGGCGCAAAATAGGCGGGGCTCCGGAGGAGATGTGCAGATCGCTGGCCCCCTGCTGTTTCATCAGTTTAAAAAGGGCATCGATTTTGGCCATGACGGCCTCCTGAATAGCGGACTGGTCGTAAAAATAAAATAAACCTAATATTCAACGATTTTCATCCCACTGTCAAGCTTCAACCTCGCCAAACTTGCTCAGGCCCGTACGCATGTGCTAATCTTCCGCGCTTACACTAAATGACAGGACAACCCGGAGGAAATATCATGAGCAAGGCACTCGGACTTCTGTCCGGCGGTCTCGACAGCAGCCTCGCCGCCATGGCCCTCAAGCGCCAGGGCGTGGAGGTCACCTGCATCGCATTCGCGACCCCTTTTTTCGGGGCCGGGCGTGCAGAGAAAGCCGCACAAAAAATGGACATCCCCCTGAAAATTCAGGATATCAGCGAGATTCACCTCGCCATGCTGAAAAATCCCCGTTATGGCTACGGCAAGAACCTCAACCCCTGCATCGACTGCCACGCCCTGATGTTCCGCCTCGCCGCAGAAATCATGGAAGCCGAGGGTTTCGATTTTCTTTTTTCGGGGGAAGTGCTCGGCCAGCGCCCCATGAGCCAGAATGCCAACGCCCTCAAGGCGGTCGCCAAACACGCCGGCTGTCCCGACCGGATTCTACGGCCGCTCTCGGCCCGGCTGCTGCCCATCACTCCCATGGAGGAACAGGGCCTGGTCGACCGCGAGCAGTTGCTCGATATCCAGGGGCGCTCGCGCAAAAGACAGGAGGCGCTGGCAAAAGAATGGGGGCTCGAAGATTACCCGTCGTCCGGCGGCGGCTGCCTGCTGACGGAAAAATCGTTTACCGGCCGCCTGCGCGACCTGCTGACCCACCACCCCGAATGCACGCCCAATGATGTGGAGCTGCTCAAAGTGGGGCGCCAGTTCCGGCTGTCACCGCGCGCCAAGCTGACCCTGGGGCGCAATGAAAGCGACAATGACGCCATCCAGGACCTGCTGCGCCCCGGCCATGCCCTGGTCCGCGCACGCGGCGTCGCCGGCCCCCTCGGCCTGGTCAGCGGCCACCCCGAAGCAGACGACCTGCAGGACGCCTGCGCACTGGTGGCCTCCTACGGCAAGGGGCGAGATTATTCGGAAGTGAATGCTGAAGTACGCCAGGGAGATGAGGTTTACACGTTGACCGTGGCGCCGATGGACCGTGCACAGGCGCGGCAGATGCAGGTGGAATAGGCCGCAGATCTAATGCTCCCCTGGGGAAGAGGTTTAAGGCCGCACAGTAAACGACCGCACGGCGCTCTCAACAACCTGGCCATCGGGCCTTTCCACTTCAACCTTCCAGAAGTAGGTTATGCCCGGTTCCAGCTCGCCCAATGTCACCGATCTCGTCACGAACTGAGATGGCGTTTGCCCTTCAATGACATCCCCGTCACCTCCCCCTCCTCCTCCACCACAGGCCGGCATACCGAACCCCAGCGCGATAACAATCAAAAGAGTCCGGACGATACGCCCGCTGCGCGTCCGGCGACGTGACAAGGGGGAACAGAGAAACAACCCTGCAGCTCCCGCCCACAACAGGGAGGTCGAAGAGGCTGCAGACGCCGTCACATTGGTTGCATCGCTGAAATCGTCATCGGTCGCGATGCGCACCTGGGCACTCAGCGGGTAGCCGAGGGAATCATGCAGCTGCTCCCAGCGCAGCGTCACCTCCGGCCCGTCGACCATGGCGCCATTGGTTGGCGCCGCAAGCACCGGCGTCAGCAGATAGTCGTAGGCCGCGGGCACATCGATCAGGCCGTGCCCATAGCTGTTGTCGGGTCCCGAAAGACCAAGATCAACGGCGGACACCAGCAGAGCATCTTCGATTATGGCCATGTCGACATCGGGAAAGGCACCGCGCAGAAGAGCCAGGGCGCCGCTGAGGTGCGCGGCGGAAAAAGAGGTGCCGGCAACAGTCACATAATTTGATGTCGCAGTGGCATTGGTGGTGGTGATCATGATACCCGGCGCAACCAGCTGCGGATAAATACCCTCGTCACAGGCGGAAGGACCGCGTGCGCTGAAATCGGTCACGCGATTTTCATCATCGGTGGCGCCAACCGCCGTCACTTCCGGGTAGTTCGCCGGGCTTTCGCTGGTGAAAGGATTTGGACCGGTGTCAACATTTCCAGCTGCCGCCACCACCGCAACGCCGGCAGTTTTAAGCACCTGAATCGCCCCCCGATATGTCTCAACACACTCACCCTGGGCACTCAAGCCCCAGGAATTGTTGACGATATCCGCCGCATCTGCCGTATTGCCATCCCCGTTGGGGTCAAGAGTCCACCCCAGGGCTTCAATGATCCTGGACGGGCTGGTTACGTTGTCCGGTCCGAAAATCCGCGCTGCAATCCAGCGTGACTCCGGCGCCATCCCGAGAGGAAGACCGAATTCGTCACCGGCCACAATGATCCCTGTAACCGCAGTCCCGTGGCCCAGTTGGGAGTCAGGGTCCATCGGATCCGCTAAAGAGATAAGATCGGTCGGGAGATCAGAGATTTGATAGGGATCGAACCAGCTGACGCCGTCCGGTCCATCATAATTTCCGCGCCAGCTGGGTCCGAGATCCCGATGCGCCAGATCAACGCCGGAATCAAGCACGGCTACCACCGCCCCTGCGCCGCTGTGCCCCATGTCCCATAATTCGTAGGCACCCACCTGCGAAATATTCCAGCCGTGAACAGGAAAAGAAAGACGCGGCTCAGGACTCAATTGCCGTGTTTCATCGAAGTAAAGCGTATCCACTGCCGGATGCTCGCTGAGCGCGGCCAGCGTTTTCGGATCGGCTTGCAATGCGATCCCATTGATCAACCAGAGTTCCGTGGCGTCTTCGATGCCGTACTTCCGCAGAAAACCCTCCAACTCCGCCCGTCCCCGCTGCGAGCGCTCTTTCAGCTCACGCACCAGAGAATCCCGATGCTTTCTTCCGAAGCCGCGCGCCTGGGCGACGAGCTCTTCGCTACGGGACAGCGTGGCTATAACCGGGATCTTCTCATCCGGCACCGATCGCGCCAGCACCGCCCGCAGTTGAGGCGCGACCTCGGCGGCCTTCGCGGAGACAGGCAGCGCGGAAACAGAAAAGACCACACACCAGAGAATTGCTGAAATAATCTTCGCACCCATCGCCATTGGCACTCCTTGACCGGAATCGTTATTCGCTTTTATCGCCTTTGGATAGATCCGGCAGCGCCTCCATCAGCAGTTCAAGCACATGCACCACACGCGCCTTACCGCCGGCGTGGTTGATGCTGTCCTGCAGCTGCATGATGCAGCCCGGGCAGTCGGTGGCCACCAGCTCCGCGCCGCTGGCCCCGATATAACCTGCCTTGCGCGCGCCGATTTTTTTGCTGGTGTCGTAGTGATACACCGAATAGGTGCCGCCCAGCCCGCAGCAGGTACCGGCTTCCTCCATCTCCACAAAGTCCACCTGCGGCAGCGCCTTGAGGATTTCGCGCGGCTCGCGGGTGATCCCCTGGGTGCGCAGGTGGCAGGGGTCGTGGTAGGTGACTTTCTTTCTCTTCGCCGCTCTGGGCAAAGCCGCAAGTTTTTCCGGCAATCCGTGACGCGCCAGGAAAACGAAAATATCCGCGATGCGTTCCGACAGCGGCAGATACTCTCCGCCGAAATCCGCGTAAATTTTGCCGATGCCGGCGTTGCAGGAGGCGCAGGCGGTCACCACGTAATCCACCGGCCGCCGGGTGAGAGCGATGCGGTTGAGTTCGGCCAGCTTCTCCACCGTCTCCTGCGCCCCGGCACTCACCGCCGGCAGGCCGCAACAGCCCTGATCCTTGGGGATAATCACCGTAACGCCGACAAATTTCAGCGCCGCCAGCAGCGCCTCGCCGATGGCGGGGTACATGTAGTTGATGCCGCAGCCGGTGAAAAAAGCGACCGTCGGTTCACCTTCGCGCCCTTCGATCACCTCCGGCACCCGGTCGCGAAAAGGTTTGCCGGCAATGGGCGGCAGGGTGCGGTCGCTCTCCAGAAAGGGTGCCGGAAAGCGCAGGCGCAGGCCGCTGTCCTCCGGCAGCTTCTTGAACAGCAGCGAGGAGAACTTGCCGCCGGTCTTGGCCAGAAGATCCATCAGCTTGGGGCGCCCCAGCACCGCGGCCACGCCCTTGCCGAAACTCGACAGGCCTTTCTGCTCGGCGATGCGGCGACGCGCCGCCGCAACGATCTCATCGGTGGGCACCTTGTTGGGGCACTGGGCACCGCAGCTGCCGCACAACAGGCACTGGCTCATGTCCTCGAGCACTTTCTCCTCAAGGTCGATCTCGCCGTCGAGCACCGCCCCGGCCAGCGCCACCTTGCCGCGCGCCACCCGCCCTTCATGCTTCTCCGCGCCGAACACCGGGCAGTGGGCACGGCAGGCGCCGCATTTAACGCACTGTTCGATCTCTTCACGGAAGTCTTCGAGTTGTTTCATCTTAGGCATATTTTTTATGTGCCACTAAGACGCTAAGAACACGAAGAAAGTCAAAAGCTTCAACGCAGAGGCGCGGAGAACCAGAGACAGAGAGAAAAGCATAAAAGCATTTTTTGGTTTTAAAACCTAAAAAGCTTTGGTTTTTGATTTTATTCTCTGCGCCTCTGCGTAAAAAACTCCGCGTCTCTCCGTTAAAAAAGATTTTCTTCGCGCTCTTTGCGTCTTTGTGGCCTCCTAATCCTTATCAGTTGTCGAGGAAGATCTTGCCGGGGTTGAGAATGTTGTTGGGATCGAGGGCCTTTTTGATCTTCTTCATGTAGGCGGCCGTTTCCTCGGTGAGTTCGAGGGGGATGTAGGCGGCCTTGGCGATGCCGACGCCGTGCTCACCGCTCATGGTCCCGCCCAGCTCCAGCGCGCCCTTGAAGACCTCCTCGATCGCTCTTTCCGCTTTTTCCAACTCGCCGGGGATTTTTTTGTCGATCATGATGTTGACATGGATATTGCCGTCGCCGGCATGACCGAAGTTGACGATTGGCACACCGTGGCGGTCGGCGATCTGGTCAATCTTGCGGATCATGTCCGGAAGCTTGGAGCGCGGGACGCAGATGTCCTCGTTGAACTTGTCGGGGTTGACCTTGCGCAGCGAGGCCGACACCGAGCGGCGGATCTGCCACAGCGCCTCGCTTTCGGCCGGCGTCTCGGCGATGCGCGTCTCAACCACGCCGAGGGGCTTGATGATCTCGGCAATGCGCTGCGCCTGCTTATCCAGAAATTCACGGTCGCCGTCCACCTCGATGATCAGCACGGCGCGGGCCCCTTCAGGCACCTGCAGGTCGGTGGCCTGGCGCACGCAGTCGATGGTGCGCCCGTCCATGAACTCCAGGGTGGCCGGGATGATCTTGTTGCGCACAATAGTCGAAACGGCCTGGGCTGCACCGTCGATGGAATCGAACAGCACCAGCATGGTCTTTTTGGCCTCCGGCAGCGGCAGCAGCTTGATGACGATCTTGGTGATGATCCCCAGCGTGCCTTCCGAGCCGCACATGAGCTTGGTCAGATCGAGCCCCACGACCCCTTTCATGGTGGAACCGCCGGTCGTGATGATGTCACCGGTGGGAGTCACGATCTCCAGCCCGAGGATATAATCCTTGGTCACGCCGTACTTGACGCAGCGCGGCCCGCCGGCGCATTCGGCGACGTTGCCCCCCAGGGTGGAGAACTTGAGGGAGGCCGGATCGGGCGGATAGAACAGCCCCACCTTCTCCACCTCCTTCTGAAACTGTTCGGTCACCACGCCCGGCTCAACCACCGCCACCAGGTTGTCCTGGTCAATCTCCAGAATGTGGTCCATGCGCTCGGTGGTCACCACCATGCCGCCGCCGGTGGGCAGCGAGCCGCCGGTAAAGCCACTGCCGGCACCCCGCGGAAAGACGGGGATCTTTTCGGCATTGGCCAGTTTCATGATGCGGCTGATCTGTTCAGAGGTCGAAGGGTGCACGACCACCTCCGGCATGAATTTCTGCTGGGTGGCGTCGTAGCTGTAGCAGAGCAGGTCCGCTTTGTCGTTAGTGACATTGTCTTTGCCGACAACCTCACGCAGTGCATTGATGATTCGGGAATCAAGCATCGAGTATCTGTCCTTGTTTAAGATAAAGGGAAAGTCTAAATCAGATTCTACCGACAAGGTTCGAGGGGCGAGCACAACGCCTGCTGCTCCGGGCCTGACAAAATAACCACCCTGTTTTTCCCGCCCGATTTAGCCTTGAGCAGGGCCTGGTCGGCGCATCGCAGCAAACAGTCAACTCCCAGCCGGTCAGAGGCCGGCCGAATAGCTGTGACCCCGAGGCTTAAAGTGATCTGCCGGAAATTGCCATCAAAACAGAACTTATGTTCCGCAATGGAATGCCGCAATCTTTCGGCAAGACCCTCGGCCTCTTCCAGAGTCGTTTCCGGCAGGACAAATGCAAACTCTTCGCCGCCGTAGCGTGCAATCAAATCGTAATCACGCACCACTTTTCGGCAGACGCGGCAGATTTCCCGCAAGGCCTGGTCGCCGGCAACATGACCGAGGCAATCGTTAAGCGCCTTGAAATCGTCGACATCGGCAAGGATCAGCGCGAGGGAGTTATCTAAACGTGTGGCGCGACTGTGCTCACTACACAGGAAGGTCTGCATAAAACGCCGATTGTAGACTTCGGTCAACCCATCAAGGTGAGCCAGCCGCTCAAGCGAAGTGGTCTTGTCCAACAGATCACGGTTGGTCCGCAGCAGCTTTCGATTGCTCTGTTCATAAGCCAGATTGATCTCGCCCAGACGCTGGTTCGCCTCCTGAAGAATATCCTCGATGGAGCGTTCGAGGTGAAGGTTCAACCCAAAATAACCCGCCGCCTCATTGACTTCGTCGTGAATTCCGGCGCTCAGTTCGCGACAGGCTTGTGCATTAAAGTCAAGCAGCTCCTAAGCACGCCGTTGAAACTGCTCCTCATATGGACGCGGGTCGGCAGCAAAAAAAACTTCCGCCAGCACGGCGGCCAAATGACAGACCCGGATCAGACGGTCCATATTGGGATCATCCACTGCACGAGGCGGATCATGATGGTAGCGCACCGGTTGCGCAATCTGCGGCGGCAGCCGCCAGCGCCGCGCCGCTTCTGCACCGACTTCGGCATGGTCGACTCCCACCAAGGTCCGTTCGACCTCTACCCTCTGCAAACCGTGAACCTCCACCCGCAGGTCCACTTCACGCATGCGCTCCGGGAAACTGAGCTCCAGCAGCATTTCTCCCAGATTGCCGAGCAGACCGGCGATAAAAGCCTCCTCCGCACAGCTCGCGTCGCATCGCATTATGAGCTGACGGGCGGCCACCGCCGTCGCCAGCGAGCGCTCCCAGAACCGGGTGTAGTTGAACCCCTGGGATCTGCCCCGTTCTCCCAGGTCGATAAGGGAAAACGAAAGTACCAGGCTGCGCACCGAGTTGGTCCCCAGAACCGACACAGCCTTGTTGATCGTCCCCACGGGTGTGGAAAAGCCGTACAATGGCGAATTAGCGACCCTGAGAATCTTGCTCGACAAGGAGACGTCCTGCGAAATGACCCGCGACAGCTCGCGCAGGTCGGTCTCCTCTCCGGCAGACAATGTCAGCACTTTGGCCGCCACCGCCGGCAGGGTAGGAAGCGACTCCGCTGAAAAAATATGGTTGAGAATAGTATCCGTCATTTATAAAACCGCCCCTCTAAAAAAAATAACAACAATCTATCCCGGCCAGATCCGATCCAGCCAGCGGTTTTTCTCACCGAATGCCAGCACCCGGTTGCGCCCTTTGCGTTTGGCCTGCAGCAGCGCCTGGTCAGCCTGACCGATCAGCTCATCCGAGGTCGTCGCGCGATCGTCCGGCGAAAGAGTGGCGACCCCGAGGCTCAGGGCCACCTGGTAGGTTTTGCCGTCCTGCTCGAAGCGGGATTCCGCCACTTCCAGGCGGATTTTTTCGGCCACATTCAGTGCGGCATCAAGATCGGTTTCCGGCAGCACAACTGCGAACTCTTCACCGCCATAGCGGGCAATCAGGTCGTACTCCCGCAGAACGCGGGTCATCACCTGGCACATCTCGCGCAGGATGAAATCACCGACCTGGTGCCCGTGATGGTCGTTGAACCCCTTGAAATGGTCCACATCAGCCATGATGAGGCTCAAAGGGTGGGCGTGACGGCGCGCGCGGCTGATTTCCTTGCGCAGGGTGGACTGAAAGTAGCGATGGTTGTAAACACCCGTCAAGCCATCAAGGTTGACCAGCGCCTCAAGACGGCGATTTTTCTCCTGCAGCTCGCGAGTCAGCCTGTGCAGCTCCATCTTGGCTTCGGTCAGCTCGCGGTTCATCTGCTCGTAGGTCATGTTGATCTGCGCCAGCCGCGTGTTGGCTTCCTGCAGAATCTCTTCCACCGAGTGCTCTATATTCACCTGCATGCCAAAATAGCCCGCCACCCGGTTGACTTCGGTATGAACCCGCGAGGCGATGTCATCGACCAGCGTCGGATCAAGACCCAGCAGTTTTTTCGATTCAACGACAAACCGGCGATGGTAAACTTCCGGCCGGTCCGAGTAAAAAATGCCGGCCATCAGATAGGAGACATGCACCACCTTGTTGAGACGATCGGCCGCCTCGTTGCCACTCAGGTAGCTCTGCGGTTTGTGATGATAGGCGATCGGTGTCACCAGCGAAGACGGAAAGCCCCACTTCCGGGCAATCGCCTGCCCCAGGACGGCATGGTCGACCCCCAGGACACGCTGTTCAGCCAGCATTTCCTCACATCCCTGGTCAATCATCGCCCTGATGCGTTCACAATCTTCGGGGAATTCAATGGCCAGGATCATCTCCCCGATATTCTGCAGCAGCCCTGCGACAAAGGCCTCCTCACGTTGGGATTCATCGAGATACCCCATAATCAGGCGCGCCGAAACCGCCGAAGCCAGCGAACGCTCCCAGAATATTTTGTGATTAAAGCCCCTGCACGGCGTCCGGGTCAGGTTGAGCAGGGAGAAGGAGAGAACCAGGCTGCGCACTGCCTGAATGCCGAGAATCGTGACCGCCTGCTGAATGTTTCCGACCTTGGAGGACAGGCTGTAAAAAGAGGAGTTGACCACCCGCAGCACCTTGGCGGACAGCGACATGTCGTGGGAAATCAGCTCGGCGATCTCGCGTACCGTCGTCTCCTCATCGGAGGTGATCGACAACAACTTGGCCGCCACCGTCGGCAGAGTGGGCAGGGAATCGGAACTCAGCACGCGCTGAAGGATTTCGCGTCGGCTCATTTGTCCTTGCGGCTCAGCTGTTTCGCCCATGCCTGATCCTTTTCTCAGAGTCGGGCGGTCACCGGCAAGACGGTGCCGCCATCGGGAATGATTACGGTGAATGGGTTCTCGGGCAGATCAGACTGAGCCAGGTGCAAAGCCTCATCCAGATTTCGCGCTTTTTCCATTCCCATTTTCTCGGTTTCCACCGGGCCGAATTCGCTCACCAGAATCACGCGATGGGAGCGCGCCTTCATCAGGGTAGAATAGGCGGTCTGACCGTTGATTTCATAGCCGGAACGCAGCGCTTTTTCGAACGAGGCCGGATCGGTATACTGAAACCAGTCGAAAAAAGTCTTGTTGCCGAAACCATCGGCGCAGGCGGCCAGCAGAATCAGCGTGCCGCCGGGCCGAACCGCATTGACCCCGTAATCCAGTGCCTTGTGCGCCTGGATGAAATTGATGTCTTTGGGATAGCCCCCGCAGGAGACCACCGCAAGGTCGGCCGGCCGTTCCAGCGGCACGCTGTAGAGTTCGCGGCACAGCTCGCAGCCGGCAAGGTGGGCCGCTTCCAGTCCCCCGCAGAACACGGCGCTGATCTGCTTGTCGGGGGTCAGCACCGTATTGAGCAGAAAATCGGGTTCGACAAGGCGGGCGGCCTCCAGAATAGCTTCATGCACCGGGTTTCCGTCAAGCACGCCGGTCACCGCCCGCGGATGCTTGCCACCGACCTCCGGTGGATTGAACACGGCAAAATGAGTGGCCATGCAGGTTTCCCGCGACGCCACGCCAGGCACCAGCCCTTTGCGTCCGCCGCCGAAGCCGGCAAAATAATGATAACCGACTGTGCCGGTGACAATCACCCGGTCCGTTTCGACCACGTGGCGGTTGACCGAAACCGGCATACCGCCGGCGGTGGTGCCGAGAATTCTAAGCTCTGCCGGGTCGTCACACTCATGGTCGAGGATGCGGATGCGCCCGGACAGCGGGCCGAGAATCTTGCGGTGTTCGGCATCACTCTGCTTGCGATGAATCCCCAACGCTACAAGAACGAGGATGTCCTCATCGGCGACGCCGCACGCGTTAAGCTGTTCCACCAGAATCGGAAGATAATGCTCGCTGCCGGTATATCGCGTGATATCGGAGGTCACAATCGTGACCTTCTCGCGCGGGCGCACGATCTGATCCAGCGGCGGACTGCCCAGCGGTTGAGCAAGCGCCTCCCGCACCAGATCAGCGGCCGATATCCGCGGCGGTAAGACGCTCGGCGTGAGGATCCTTGCCCCGGGCAGATCGCAGCGGAACACCTCGTGTCCGTATTTCAGTTCGCATCTCGTCATAAATCGTTCCAAAACAAGATATTAGCACACAAAGAAGGTTAAAGGAACATTCATAAAGGTAGTT
>NPID01000616.1_pt1 | contig 13193 bp, 10 predicted proteins | sample 8637491 | NCBI WGS metagenome assembly NPID01 (sample SAMN07420843, study PRJNA396082) | bioreactor metagenome | isolation source: sample BA6 brine-fed electro-methanogenic bioreactor BA | place: Japan: Kochi | collected 2016-06-14 | reverse complement strand
TGTCAAATGAAAAATGTGAAATCTATCCAATCCTGCATATTGTGTGGACACGCGATAAATCTAATTCTAAATCTGCAAATATATTACAAAATGAAGAAAAAAATCAAATATTTTCACTTCCATTTAAATATGACTTCAAAACTTCTGGAGCAGATATCGATCCATCAGCATTTTGATACGTTTCTAAAAGAGCAATAAAAGTTCTTGGAGTAGCCAATCCAGAGCCATTTAGAGTATGAACATAACGAACTTTTCCATCTTTATCTCGAAAACGGATGGAAGCTCTGCGAGCCTGAAAATCCTCGAAATTGCTGACAGAGGAAACTTCCAAATATTTTCCTGTTTCTGGCGCCCAAACTTCCAGATCATAGGTCTTTGCAGAAGCGAAACTAAGATCTCCTGTAGCGAGTTTAATAACACGGTAATGCAGACCCAAAACCTGCAAAATATCTTCAGCATCCTTCAGCATCTCTTCTAAAACTTGATAAGAGTCTGCTGGATGAGTTAATCTTACCATTTCGACTTTATTGAACTGGTGAATACGTTGTAAACCTTTAGTATCCTTCCCGTAGGAACCTGCCTCACGGCGAAAACAAGGAGAATATGAGACAAGTTTTTGAGGAATATCTTCTGCAGATAGTATCTCATTTGAGAATAAATTTGTTACAGATACTTCTGCAGTGGGAACAAGAAAGAGATCATCCAGATCAATATGATACATATCTTCTTCCAGCTTGGGCAATTGGCCGGTTCCTGTCATCGTTTTCCGATTAACCAGAATCGGCAGCGTAACTTCTTTGTAGCCATGATTCTTTATGTGGAAATCAAGCATAAAATTTATCAATGCTCTTTCTAAAGCCGCACCATTACCTTTATATCCCACAAAACCACTTCCGGCAATTTTGGCAGCTCTTTGCAATACAAGCAGATCAGAATTTTGTGCTAATTCCAAGTGATCTTTCGGTTTAAAATCAAAGTGCTTTTTTGTTCCCCATTCGCGAATAAATACATTATTCTCTTCTCCACCTATGGGAACATCCTGAGCAGGCAGATTGGGTATGGTGAGTAGTTGTTTTTCCAACTGAGAATTCAAATCCGCAAGTTCTGCAGAAATATCTTTCACTTTTTGAGAAATCTTCTGCATTTGCTGTAAGATAACAGTAACATCCTCACCATTTTTTTTCATTTCTGGTATCTGTTTGGAAACCTTATTCTGTTTAGCCCTCAGAGTATCGAATTCGAACTGCAGTTTTCTTTTGTTTTCATCCATTTCCAAAACATGATCAACATCAGCACTTTCGTTCTTTTTTGTGATTGCACCTTTAACAAGGTTAATATTTTCTCTAATAAATTTGATATCAAGCATCGATTACCTCTTAAAAAAACCCACGACCTAAGCCGTGGGTTGTAAATTTTTATCAGTTATATTATAATCGCACGGCTGTATCGATAATATCTGAAAATTTTTCGAAATCAAGTGCTGCGCCTCCGATGAGGCCGCCGTCTATATCTACCTGTTTAAGCAATTGCTCAGCATTTTCCGGTTTCATGCTGCCACCGTATAAAATTCTAGTTGAATTGGCAATATCTAATCCATAATTGTCATTAAGCCATTTTCTGATGAGAGCGTGTATTTCCTGAGCCTGCTCCGGAGTGGCAGTTTTGCCTGTTCCTATCGCCCAGACCGGTTCATAGGCAATTACTATATTTTGATCATCGAACACCACATCCTGAAAAGCTCCTTCTAATTGTTGCAGGATGATCTTTTCAGTGTTATTTTGTTCTCGTTGTTGTAATGTTTCTCCGATGCATACAATAGGATCGATGGCATGTTTTTGTAGCATTTTGATTTTTTTATTCACAACATCATCGGTTTCTCCGAAATATTGACGCCTTTCGGAATGACCAACAATACAATAATCAACTTCCATAGAAGCCAGCATTTCTGCTGAGATTTCTCCTGTATAGGCTCCCATTTCATTCTCATTACAGTTCTGTGCACCAACAAACAAAGGTGAATCCAGAGCAAGATCGGTAGCCATTTCCAGATAAACAAACGGAGCACAAACGGCAACTTCGGTTTTATTCAGTTCCATTTCTTTTAGTTTTTCGTTCAATTCGGCAAAAAATTCATCTGCTTCATTGAAGGTTTTATTCATTTTCCAGTTACCGGCAATCAAAAAATTTCTCATCTCTGCTCCTATAACTCTGATTCAATGCTTTCAATATAACCTTTTGCTTGAGTATTATACTTTGTCCCGATCAGTTTGTTAAAATCAGTTTTAGCTCCGTTCAACTCACCTCGATTGTATTTGATCAATGCCCGGAAATACAAAGCATCGGCATCATTAGCTTTATTGTTCAATCTCTGCTGAATTTTTTGTAAACATTTATCATATTGGTCCAGATCGTAATAACTGGTTATCAGCAGAAGATTTATGGTTGAATCATATTTCAGTTCCAAAGCTTTTTCGAAGTAGAGATTGGACTTATTGTATTCCTGCATGTCTTTATAGAGAGTTCCCATATTTTTATAAGTTTGGATAAGAACACTTTCTCTGGGATTCGTATCAAGAAAATCTTCATAAGCTTGCACAGCTTTAGCATTGTCACCCAGTTTCACATAAAGAGTTGCAATGTTTTTGATGACTTTAGAATCCTGTTTCAATTCGTACGCATTTTCATACCATTTAAGGGCATTTTGATAATCGTCAACATCAGCATAATAATCGGCGATTTTCTTTTCCGTCTGAAAGCTTCTTTTTTCTTTATTATAATCTATCAGAACGTCGATGGCTTCCTGCACTTTGTTCAATCTTGTCTTCAGAATGATAGCTTTATTATTGATAATATCCCAACTTCCGGGATTAAACTTCAATCTTTCATCCAGAGCATGAACAGCTTTTTCATAATCCTCACCTCGAAAGTAACCATTGAAAGCATAGAACCACCATTGATTTATCTTTTCTTTGTCTAATGGGATGCCGTCTGTATCGGCGGCTTCCTGCAGTTTGGCAACAGCTTCTTCAAATTTCTGAGCTGCTTGCAGGAATTTGCCCTCATTATAAAGCGTTTCGCCTTCCACTCCCGTTTCATTGGCAATACGTTCCAATGATTTCTGAGCAAAAAGGGGAACACTACATATTATCAGCATTATCAGCATTATCAGCAGTATTGATCCAGTTTTTCTAAACATCCTGACCTCCATATTTTTTTAGAATTGCCATTTTTTTTATCATATTCCATATGTCAATATTTAAGATTCAGACAGCTTATCAGTAAAGCAATTGCTATTTCATTGAACATCAATTCGTTAAACTTCTTAATTTCTGGGATGATAGAGTCGGTGTTCTTTGCAAATGAATCTGTTGTCGATGTTCGTGTAGATCTGAGTTGTGTTTATGCTGGCATGTCCCAACAATATCTGTACAGCACGCAGATTAGCGCCGGCTTCCAGCAAATGGGTGGCAAAAGAATGGCGCAATGTATGAGGTGAAATGTGCTTTTTTATACTGCATTCCAAAGATAGTTTTTCGATGATCTTCCAAACTCCCATGCGACTGATCTTGCGACCAAAACGATTCAAAAACAGAATATCTGTAAGATTTGTTCTGCGCAGTTTGGGTCTGGCTTGCTGACGATAATTCTGCAAAAAATCAAATGATTGGGCAGCAATAGGAACCAGGCGTTGTTTGCTACCTTTTCCCAGAACTCGCACTACACTTTCTTGCCAATACACATCATGAATAGAAAGATTGATCGTTTCTGAAATTCTGAGTCCGCTGGCATACATCAATTCCAGCATAGCTTTGTTGCGCCAGCCGATTGGATCATCGGTGGGAATGCTGTCTAAGAATTTCAACATCTCTCTCTGGGTGAGCACATCGGGGAGTTTTTGAGAATACTTAATGGTGGGAACTTCATCGAAAACCAGGCTCAGATCATGATCTTCCTGTGAAAGAAAATCAAAAAATGCTTTGATAGCACTCCTCTTACGAGCAATACTGGAAGAGGAAATTCCCATTTCCTGCAACTTTACAAAAAAATCGATTAGATCTTGCACGGTAATCTTTTCGGCAGGTTTATCGAGATAAAAAAGACAGTCCTGAACATCACGATAATAACTTTCCAGGCTGTTTAATGCCAACCCCTTTTCCACTTTTATATAATAAAGAAATCCGTTGAGCAGCGATTCATTGTGGCTGGAAAAAAATTTATTCTGACGACTCATGTTTAAAAAAAGCTAATCTCCGTCTTCTACATTGATCTCGGGATCTTTTTTCAGTTTTACTTCTTTGGAAGGATCGAGACCTGTTTTATTGTGGAATTTTTTAGCTTCACGTTTCTTTCTGGAATAATATCCGATAATGAAAACTGCCGGAATCACGATATACCAGAATTTGAAGACATATAACATGATGAACCCGAAAAATCGAAATAGAAGAAAAATAATGAAAAAAGTTATCAGATACCAGTATAAGCCTCTCATAACACCTCTCTAATACCCCAAAATCCTGCGAAATGCTGGAGAAAATACCGACTGAGGATTTTCCTGCAAAAAAGTGCGGACAAGATTTTCGTTGTTTTCCAGTTCTGCCAGCTTAAGATGAGCATAGTTCTGCAAAATAGGATTTTTAAAATCCTGGGAAAATATCGATTTTGCTGTTGAACTCATGTATGCCTTATGCGCCCATTCACCCGCCAGGATAAGCATTTCTTCATTTTCCGTTTCATCGTACAATGCCAGAAGCGTATTCACGGCTTCTTCATACCGGAAAATCTGCAAGCGCCGGTAGGCGTGAAAAAACTGTTCCTTCTCAGAGGAAGAAAGTAAAGAGGATACTACAAAAAGATGCAAAGCGTCATTCGCTTTCTCATTTTGCGGCAGATTGATCAAGACTTCTCCCAGAAGGCTGTCTGCAGCAGGATCGGATTGCATTATCGCCAGCAGAAAAGCATAATAAAAACCCATTTTGTAGGAATCCGAGCCCTGTTCTTCCTTTCGTAATAGTAATTCCAGTCTACTTCTACTTTTTTGGAAATCATCTGTCAGCATCAGATAGCGGATGATCTTAAACTCAATATCATTTATATGATTCTGATTGTACGCAAAAGATTTTGCATCTTCCAAGTATTGGATGATGCGAGAATCGTTCTCGTTTCTCATTATTAAGATTTCTGCCAACATCAATCGAGCTTCGCTATTGGCTTGAGTTCGATATCGGAATTGTGATTTCTTAAGGTTTTTATCGTCTACTATCTCTTGTAAAACTTTTTCAGCAGCCTCCAATCTGCCTGTGATGATCATGATCTCCGCTAATTCAATTGTAGCTGTTGCTTTTTTGGAAACATCATGTTCACGCTGCAGATAACGGGAAAAAGCTTGAAGAGCGATTTCATAATTTTCCTCGGCTTTCATGCTGCGGGCAAAGTTGCTTAGGGCGGTCGTCGATAACTGTTCATACTTTGTCATTGCGCTTTCGAAATCACCGATTTCTGCATAACATTGCGCTAGAATTTGAGTTATACTATCATCATTATACTTGTTTCCAGTCTTTTCAATCTTGCGCATGTAAGACCGATCTTCCTGCAATATCTGTTTCATTCTGCTGAAAGCATAATTACCGTAACTTTTTTGCTTATTAACCAATTTGAAATATTCAATGATGGCATTATCATAATCTTTTATACTTTGATAATTTTGCGCCAACTCACGCGTGTAGAGAGTTTCATCTTTGGCTGTCTGGCGAGCCTGAAGCAGAATTTCGATGGCAATTTCATATTGCTTGAACTGCTCAAAAATTATCGAGAGATCTCTGTAATAGCGGATATTTTTGGCATTTCGGGATAGAAATTGATTGCTGATCGAATCAGCCTTTTTTAATTCACCTTTACTTAACAAAATCGAAATGCGTAATTTCGTCCAGGTTATCTCCGGCAAATAGCTGCGATGATCCTGCAGTTCACTTTCAGCTTTGTCCAGTTTGGACATCCTGACCAGATTTGTTATGAACAATTCCGCAACGCCCGCATCCTGCGGATTATCCTGCAGGATCTGCTCGTAGATTTGATTAGCTTTTTCATACTGCCTTTGCATCAGATAACGGTTTGCCTGACGCAGCAGGATTTCTTTTTCATCATATTGAGCCAGAAGTACGATTGGCAGCAGAAAGATCAGCAGTATTTTGATTTTCATAATTTTGTTTCCACTATTTTTTACCTTCGAAAACTTCTTCCGCCCAGATTTCGCGACGGTTACCTTCGTTTATGGATATTTTGGCAAAATAGACGGCACCGCCCACCAAAGCCAAAAAGATGTAAAGAGTGATAAGTGGTGTTACCAATACAGTTAGAACCGAAAAGAATTTACTGAATAAGGTCAAGATTATTATCGCCAATCCGCTGATAAGAACCGTTTTTAAATATTCATTGAAACGCTTGTAACCGATATCCTTGACAAATGCTTTGGAGGGTATGTAGATTTCAGCTTCTTTCTCTTCTACACTGCGCTTGATCAATGAGATCACAATTGCTATAATCGGCAAAATGATTACAAGCAGCCAGCCAAAAATTATCGCTGAATTGGGATAACCTTCGTAGCCGTCTCTGATCAATTTTATAGCATCGGTTAGCACTAGTGCAAATACAGCGATCGGAACGTAAAATTTTAATACATAATTCCACCATTTTCCAACCTTTACTTCGGAATAATCATTGGAATATCTGCGCAGATGATCAATTTTGAAAAACCAGGTAAGGACGATACATTCAACCAGTACTATCATAGAAAGCCCAAAGACTTCCAGCCATTTATCTACCACATCCAACCAATACAAACCGGCACCAGTAGTAAATATTATGCCAAACATAAAAGCCAGACCGGCAATGAGAAAATTGGATTTTTTGTAACCCCAGCCAAATTTATCGCGCAGAGCAGAAGCCAAAGACTCTACCAAAGAAAAAGCTGAATCCACCGCCAGAGTCAGCAGCATCAGGAAGAACAGGATGCCAAATATTTTGGAAAGCGGCAGCATATTGATAATAGCCGGATAGGTAACAAATGCCAGACCGGGTCCCCCTTTTAGAACTTCGGTCACAACCTGTCCTGTCATGGTGGCATAATAGCCCAAGGCACCAAAGACGGCAAAACCGCCGATAAAAGCTGTAGCGCCATCGCTTAAGGCAATGATTAGTGCGCTATTGATTATATCACTCTTTTTGGGCAGAAAACTGGCATAGGCAATCATAATGCCAAACCCGATGGAAAGCGAAAAGAAAACCTGTCCGTAAGCAGAAATCCAGATACCGGGATCCAATAATTTTTCAAAGTGGGGGGTCACGTAGAACTTCAATCCTTCCATTGCGCCGGGTAAAGTTATCCCGCGAATCACAAAGACGATCAGTAGAAGCCAGGGTACAAAAACAGTGACATAAACAACTTTAGATACAGTCTTGGCACCTTTCCAGATAGCTCCCACAATCAGTATCCAACTCACGATCAGTGCAATCAGAATGGGCAGTTGGATTCCTCCCAATTCAAAATGACCGTTGGTGAGATTCAAAAATTTACCATAGAAAAAAGCACCTGTATCCTGCCCCCAGGCTTGTGTTGTGGCAAACACTGTATAATTGAGACCCCAAGCCATGACGACTGCATAATATGTGGTTATCATGAAAGCTACGAATACTGCCCACCAGCCTATCCATTCAAATTTCTTGTTTACTTTGGAAAAGGCAGACGGTGCAGCGAGTTTGAAATGATGACCAAAACTCAGCTCTAAAATCATTAACGGAATACCGGCAGAAAGCATAGCGATAAGATAGGCGATTAAAAACGCACCTCCGCCGCTTTCATAACATTTGAACGGAAATCGCCAGATATTTCCCAAACCAATGGCAGAGCCGATTGCTGCCAGAATAAAAGCATTTCTGCTGCTCCAATGTTCTCTTGATTCCATTTAAATTCTCCCCTAAATTTAATTCTTATATTTTTATTTCATCCTTCGACTATGCTCAGGATGACACATCTTACTAAAAAAGTAATAATTACTTACAAGTCCCCCTTCGTAAGGGGGAAAAGAAGGGGGTTTAATAAACTTCATATTTAACACTATTTTAACCCCTCTGACTCGAAATTCTTCGAGTCTTCTCCCCTTTCAAAGGGGAGCTTGAATTATGCTCTTCGATAAAAAATAACTGTTCAAGTCCTCCTTCGTAAGTGGGAAAAGAAGGGGGTTTAATAAACTTCATATTTAACACTATTTTAACCCCTCTGACTCGAAATTCTTCGAGTCTTCTCCCCTTCCAAAGGGGAGCTTATTCCAAGTTCTTTTTCTCGGATAGCAATTTTATCTAACAAATCAAGTCTAATATCATGAAGTTGTTTTTTGGTTTGAATATTTGGATACCGAATAACTTTTATTCCTAACTTTTTCAAATTTGAAGTTCTGTCTTCATCATAATCGATTTTACCGGAATGTGTTATTCCATCTACTTCAATGCATAGTTTTAGTTCATTACAATAAAAATCTAAGATATAGTTTTCGACTGGCTTTTGTCTGAGAAATTTATATCCTTTCATTTTCTTATTTCTAAGAAGTTCATACCAAACGATGCACTCTGGTTTATTCATATTTTTTCGATTTTCCCGAGCTTTTTCTTTCAGGTCAGAGCGATATGAAACAAATGATTTTGATGAATTCATTTATCTTAGAAAACCCCTCTGATCAGCAAGCTGATCTTCTCCCCTTCCCAAGGAGAGCCTGGATTAATTATTTTCGCCAAGAAAAATCTTTGAAGATCCCCTTTAATGAATCGGTCAAAATTTTTCAATTTACTTATCAACAGAAAAATGCCAAGTCCACCTTCGTAAGTGGAAAATAAATTTATCCCGTGGAATCCTATGGATATTCCACTGGGAGGGGGTTCAATAAGCTTCAAATTTACCACTATTTTAATCCCTCTTACTCGAAATTCTTCGAGTCTTCTCCCCTTCCAAAGGGGAGCTTATTCCACCTTTTCATTCAATAACCTCAAATATTCTCTTATCAGCTCTCTATACTCTTTAGGATAAGCTTCCAAATCTTCGTTAAGAAGTGCTTTGCGGCGCATTTTGTCAAACTCTAATTGAATTTCTTCCGGCAGTTGCCAGTTTTCGATTTCACTCTGTTCAGCTTTGCGTTTTTTGCTGAACTCACGTTTATGGATCGATTTTTGAGCATCCAGCAGTCTGGAAAGAATCCGTTCCTGCTTTTCGATGAGCTGGTTGTCTATGCGTCCTCTTTTAAGATCGTGGGCTATGGCTTCCAGATCTTCGATGATCTGATTAAGGGCATTTGTCTGTTTCTGAGCTTCGCGGTCGTTTTGCAAAATACGTTTCAGATTTTCCGCCAGCCGTTCTTCATCCCGCGCCAACCTTTGTGCCTGCTGCATCATTTCCTGACTCAACCTGCCTTCCTGTCCTAATTGCTGCATGAGCTGCTGCGATATCATATTGATCATCATCTGCTGCTCGCCCATCTGCTGCAAAGCCTGCATCAAACTCTGCATTCCGCCGCTGCTGCCCCCTTCCTGCATGTTTTTTGAACTCTGTAGAAGGTCGTAGATCATTAAATTGATACCTTTTTGAATATCGCTGAGAAACTGATCGACTCTGGCAGATTGGGCTTCATTGATATACTGGAACATTTCCCGGTAGGTAGAAGAAGTGAAATTGGCATCATAGAAGAATTTGGGACCAAGCGCTAAAACGATCATCGGCGTTTGCAGAAGTTCGTTGATCGTCAGATTTACGCTTTCAAAAACAGCGATTTGATCGGGTAAAATAGCGTAAGGATCTTTGTAATAGCGTTTATGAGAGGTTTCATGACGCTGAGAAAAGATCAAAAGGCGGCGTATGGCTGTTTGAATGGCTTCCATCATATCCATCTGAGCACCGGCACCAAAACTTTCTTTCATCTGCTGCAGCATCTTCATCATCTGTTCGATCTTCTGCTGGGCACTCTGCTGGGCCTGACTGGCTTTCTGCCTGTCACCGGACTGCAAACTTTCCATGCTCTGCTGCATATCGCCGCGCGTATTATCCTTCTCCATCTGCTGACGCAGTTCATTTAACATTTCCTGTAATTCCTGGTCGTCTGCATCAAGCATTTCATTGATCTTATCCAACTCTTCCTGCAGAGTATCCAATTTTTCGGCGATCTGCTGCTGCTCTGCTGCCAGTTGTTCATTTGCAGATTCACCAGTTTGAGTTTTTTCACTCAAAGCTTTCTGCATTTCTGACATTTCCTGTGCAATTTCCAAAGCTTTCTGAAGGGACTGCTCCTTCTTGATGTCTTCCAAAAGTTTAATTGTCTGTTCCAATTTCTGGGAAAAATCTTCTAAGGAAAATTTGAAATCTTCCATTGCTTTTTTCAAAACATCCGGATCAAGATTTTCCAGACTTTCCCGCATCTTTTCCATCGCCTTTTGCAATTCCTCGCTGGATATCTCTTCCATCAACTCCTGAATGCGCTGCATCTTATCCAATGTTTCCTGCGAGAGTCCCCGATTATCATCAAGCTTATTGATCAATTCCTGAAAATCTTCTGCAACTTTTTCTACATCTTGATTCAATTCAGATTGTTTATCAAGAATGTTTTCCAGATCCTTTTTATCCTGCCAATCAACTTCTTCCTTTTTAAGAAGTTCCCGCCTTTTTGCTTCAAAATCCTTTTGCAGTTCCTCCGATTTTTGCAAAGTGCTTTCCATGATATCGCGCTTCTGCTGTTCCTGCTCTTCGATCTCACGGTAAATTTCTTCGATGGATGGAAAACGAGCCAGATAACGCCGCGAGGCAGCTTTCTGTTTCTGGGGTGAATTGTCGTAAATCTGTACCCAGTAGGTAACCTTATCGCCGGGTAAAAGCGACATCTCCGCCAGATCAAAAATATAATCCAGATTCAGGGAAGTTCCGCTGATATTGCTGCGGATCTGCAGAGAATCGATGTTGCCCTGATTAACAAAGGAAAAAAGCTTGAGATCCTGCAAGCCAAAATCATCATAGGCAGAAATCTGAAGCGGCAACAACATGTTTTGGGTAATGAGAGTATCTCTACCGGGAGAAGTGATCTTGATCTCGGGAATTTTATCCTGAACCACGGTGATAGATTTTGATAGCTTGCGGGAAATATTTCCCAGGATATCTTCCAGATTAAAATGATAGCTGCCATTCTGCTCAACTTTAAAATCTGTTTTGAATGAATTTTTTCCGGTGCGTTCCAGGTCTTTCAGATCACCGGAAGAAAAGATGATCCTGCCTTTTTCTATCGGGTTATTGGCTGCGATGTTCAAAGTGATCCTGGTTCCCTGTAAAGCACGAATATTGCCCGAAGCATTCTGTTCAAATTCCGATTTCAGTTTTGTATAGTCAGGATAATCGTAACGCACATCGATATTTGTAACAACTGGCAGTTCAAACACTTGCACATGGAATGTATCGGAAACAGCGAAAGGAGTTTGCACAAAATAGGAAAAGGAGAAATCCAGATTTTCAAAGATTTTTTTGTAATCAATAAGTGGCTCCTGTCGCCAGTTATCTTCAATCTTATAAAAGAATTTATGTCCAACTTCCGGCTCGGGATTCAGAACTTCTATCGTTACTTTGCTGTTGCGCGTTACGGAAATATTTCCCGGCTGCAGTTCCACGAATTCTTTGTGTTGTATTTCCGGCATTTTCCGCAGAGCAAAGAATTCTCTGGCTTGCAAATATTTCTGCGGATTTATAATAAAAAGCAAAGCAGAAGCCAGATATAGCAAAATCACGATCTTCCAGATGGGAGAAAGAAAACTGCTGATCACTTTTAGTTGCTGATTTCCTGCTTTTCTATCTGCTCTTTGCAGAATCCTTTCCAGAATTTGCGGTTCGATCTCTTCCGACTGCAGCTCCAGAGCATTTTGGTAAGTATCCGCTTTATCCTGGTTAAATTCATCAAGTTGCCTGGCAATCTCCAACTTGGTTTTCAGGGCTCGATTTACCTGCAGAGCCAGAAAGAGGAAGATGAGAAAAATAAAAACCTTGAGTGCCAGGGCAAAGAGAAAAAGCTTTTGCAAGTGATTGCCGGCAGCAGAATGAACCACAAAAAACAGATCGAAACAGAGGATGAATACGACCAGGGCGATAAGAGCAAACTTCAGCCCGATCACCAGATTCTGTCGAAATTGCAACTTATGTATCTTTTGTTCAAATAGTCTCATTAATTTATCCAATTGCAAAAGAATATTACTTTTACAACTCCCTAATATTTCATTAAGTGAACTGTCTAGTGCGGGTTTTGCTGTCAAGTGGTAATTGTTTGAACAGCATTTCAGAAGATCAGCCAGACAGGATTTCAGCTTGTCAGAATTTCAGCACTTCAGCTGGTCAGCAGTTCAGGATTTAAGCATTACAGCCACGAAGAACATCCGCCTTCGTACACTTCGGCGAGACAGGCAAAGCAACACGAAGGAAAAAAGAGGTTTAGGGTTTAGGGTATAAGGTTTTGGGTATAAGGTTTTAGGTTTAGGGTTTTGGGTTTTACAAATCTTCCAAGCTTCCCATTTTCCCATCTTCCATTTTTTCAACCTCTCAGCCTGTCAGTAAGTTAACCGCAAAATACGCAAAGACGCAAAAAAGAGGTTCTGAATTGTTATGAGAATTGAATTGCCACGAGATCCTTGACCTGTGAAATTCAGCAGGAATATTTTACTTGGTCAGCTCGGGGAAATGGATAACAAACAAGTATTGGGGTTTCAACCCTTTCAAAAATTGTGGGATAAATCCCGGGAATGATTATCTTGATTTTTTAATCCACGAGCTAAAGCACGTGGCTAATCAAAAAGATTTCCACTTACTGGTTGCTGGTTTTCTTCGTCGATTGCCTTTGAAGAGTTTCTCAGAATGACGGTTGTTTCCTTTTTCTTTTGGTCTTTTTTTTTCTTTGACAAATATTATCCTGATAACCACTTTCGTTTCAGTAAGTTTTTAAAGGAAACAGAAAAAGGCCGGAAGGTAAGATGAATGATTGCAGTATCAGAGGGCAGAAACGTATTGCCATGATTTTTGATGACGACACAGCTTCGCAACCCATTTGCTGGAGCAGGGAGAAGATTTGAGATATATACAGAAAATACTTGGTCATAAAAACGTAAAAATCCCGATACGTTTTTGCAAAACT
>NPID01003160.1_pt1 | contig 13197 bp, 15 predicted proteins | sample 8637491 | NCBI WGS metagenome assembly NPID01 (sample SAMN07420843, study PRJNA396082) | bioreactor metagenome | isolation source: sample BA6 brine-fed electro-methanogenic bioreactor BA | place: Japan: Kochi | collected 2016-06-14 | reverse complement strand
TCGGCTGGGCGACCGTGCAGGTTCTGCGCTTATCGAGAATTCGCAAATCGGCGAACTCGAAAATGCAAAAAAGAGTGAACTCGCCGCAATCCTGCCCGATACCCTTCGGAAATACTCCGTAGCACCGCCGGAAAGAACTTATATCGTCTTCGGCGATTTTGCCCGGGAAAACTGGGGGCACGATGGCAAAACCTTTGCGGAGTAACCTATGATGCTTTTCTGGGATCCGACATTCATCCTTCTCATTCCCGCCCTCATTCTGGCGATGTGGGCGCAGGGCAAACTCTCACGCACCTATAACGAATATTCGCGAATAGGCACCGGCAGAGGTCTCACCGGCTCTCGAGTCGCTCGAAAACTCCTCGATTCCGCGGGCCTGGGCGATGTCGTTATCGAACGCGTCGGAGGAAACCTCACCGACCACTACGACCCGCGATCCCGCAAACTCCGCCTATCTCAGGGTATCTTCGACTCCGACAGTATCGCCGCGGTGGGAATTGCGGCTCACGAGGTAGGCCACGCGATTCAGCACGCCAATGGCTACTTCCCGCTCAGCATACGCAACTCCATCGTGCCGGTTGTGCAAGTCGGCACATGGATGGCCTGGCCGCTGTTTATCATAGGCTTCCTCATGCGCACCCCCCTGCTGATTCAGATTGGCATTCTGCTATTTTCGGGCGCGGTGGTTTTCCAGCTAATCACCCTGCCGGTGGAATACGACGCCTCCCATCGCGCCGCGATTCACCTTCACGAAGGCGGTTACCTATCCGAAGGCGAACTCGAGGGGGCGAAAAAAGTCCTCTCCGCCGCCGCGATGACCTACGTTGCCGCCACCGCCATGGCTGTCCTGCAACTTCTGCGAATGATCCTCCTCTCGCGAAGACGCTGAAACATTTCGAGACCACAAGAGGTCCAAAACCAAGCTTAACGCCTGCAACTGGCCTGAGACATTCTTCATTATAGCCATGATATTTATTGATTAAGCATAGATATACTTTCACATAGTTTATCTATTTTAATACTTATAATTATTTACTATGAGCATAATGTATATATTAAACTAATTACTTACTATATCTATATATATATCTAATATATTCTAAATTTATTTGAGTCTATTATAAATTTAATCTTGACTTATAAATATTAAATCTCTATTTTACTATTTAGATATAGTTAATTTAAAACTATATTTAATAATTTTTTAAAGGAGAATATTATGGAAATTCAGAATAACTCTTTCTCTCTTGATAATATTGCTTCATTGATGTATAGACTAAGGTTACTAAAAAATAGTATTATATCTTTTTCAGATGAGTTAGCTATAAGTGATGATGAGCTTGATAATATGATGAATGTCATCGACTCGTTGTTCGATCTTGCGGGCACGGAACATGTTGAAAAGGCCGACGTGAAGAGTATATACGCCGGTTTGCGGGAAGAGGAGGCCAAGGCGAGGAAGGCTCTCTTCTCTTGCAGAAAGCTTCTTCGCGGGGAGTTCCTTTTCGCCGATAAATCGACGGTGGATTATATCGAAGAGAGGTTTTTGCTCGCCAAAAAGGTGCCCAAAGGGCGTTCGGAGTTCATCGACATGGCCGAAAATATGATCGAGTCTTTCGATACTATCGGCGAAGAGCTTCCGGGATTGACTTTGCCCGCCCTCCCCTTCGACAGGCTTCGCGACCAGATGGAATCTATGAAAGGATTTCTTGACCAGGTTCAGCGGGAGCGGGCGGAAAGAAAAGCCGCAACCGCCCGTCTGAGGCATATTCGAGGGGAATGCGTCAAACTCTTGCGATGGGTTTATCTTCGCGCGGTCTCCCATTGGGGCAACAACGACCCGCGCCTGCTTCAATTGGGAATGGTCGATAAATCGGGCATCTGGACGAAAAAGAAATCCAAACCGCCCGAAGCCGAGGGTTAGCCAGAGCAGGATTTTGGAATTATTGCAGAGTGAAGGCCCATTCGCTCTATGTCTCAGGGCAATGGCACACGGTGGTCCAAGTTCAGGTAGGAATCGAAGAGCTGGCCGGAGGATAACTCCAGCTCCCAGAGATTGTCGAAGGTTCGCGCGACGCTGACCCGCATTATCTGCCCGGTGGTGCTCGATGTCGAACCAAAGCGGAGTTCGATGCCGTAATCGCCGATTATTCGGTCGTCGATATTCCTCAAATCGAAGTATTCCTGAGATGTGTCCCACGCCGCGCCGAAATCGAGAAAGGCACAGGCCCCCATTCGCACGGAGAAAAACTCGTATGGCGTGAATAGCCGATATTCGAGGTTGCCGAAAAGAGTGCGGTTGCCGGTCTGCATGTTGGTCTGATAGCTTCGCAGGCTTGTCTGTCCGCCAACGCGGTAGAAGGATTCCGGCGGGGAGTTTGAAACAGTGCCGTAGAAGAACCTGCCATAGAAACGGCTCCATAAGAATTTTTCGGAGAAGAACCTCATGGAGGCCGAATAAGCTTCCGTTTGCGCCTGACGCACAAAATGGCATGCGAAGGCTCCATAAACAGGACCTACTGGAATTCCGATTGTTCCGGAGAATCGAGCATAAGGGGCCATATCCGACGGCCCCGCACCGCCTTCGAGGCCTATAGCTACGCCGTATGGGATATCTTCCGTCCTTCCGAAGGCGTCAACATCCTCTGCCGTGTAAAAGTCCCGCCGAACAAGGCTTACTCCGCCGGTAACCACACGCAAATCTCGTTTATAATCCTCGACAGCGTCGGGGAAATCCTCGCCTATTCTCACTCTTCTAATTGCGGAATCATGGAATCCCGCGCCAATGCCTATTTTTTCGCCGAATATATACTTCGCGCCGAAATAGAGGTAGTGGTCGTCGGCGGTGTAGCTGGGGCCGCGGATATGGCCGTCGAGCCAAGTGTTGTATTCTCCGCCAACTACAATCCCACCGGCACGCCAGATAATGGGATCGCAATCGCTGAGTCTATCCCGGTTAAGTCCAATAGCCGTGCGTGTCGGGCCGATAAGTTTGGTCGCGTCGGTAAATGAAAAATATAGGTCGGACTGGAAGGGCAACATCTTTGTCAGCCCCAAACTGCCGTGCCAGCTATCATAATCCTCATCATGACGGTATCTGCCGCTGACTCCTACGCCATATCCGAGAAGATTAACCTCCTCGAATTCTATAGCCCACTCGTAAACTCGGCCTTCGTAGGATAAGGACGGCGAGAGTTTCGTTGTCCATAAGTCTTGAACTGTAATATGGGCGACATTGCCGCTATCCGTTTCGATTAGTCGAACGGCGGCCTCCCCGAAAAACTGGGTGCATCGAAGACGTCGCTCTGTTTCGCATGCGAGTTGGTCAGTGAGGTTATCCCCAACATCGAATGGCAGAAAACGCTTAACTGTAGAGGGTTTGGATTCAATATGAATGTAATTGCCGACATTGTATGCCCATCGATAATCATATGGCCCCCAATATGAATCGGGGTATTCGAAGGGCGGTTCCACAGCGACCTGAATATAATCGACAGTCTGAGCTGTCGCAAAAAGCGCCAGGCAGAAAAAGAAGACGGGGATTAGTCTATTCAACGGGCGGAAGGTCATCCAGTTTAAATTCTCCCTCTTCGTCGAGGCCGAGAGTTTTCAATTCGCCCTGAAAGGCGTTTAGTTTGTCATAACACCACGCGGCAAGTCTGCGGGCTTTCTTATAGACATCGATGGACTCCTTCAAATCAACGGTTCCGGATTCGAGTTTTATCACGAGGCTTTCGAGTTCTTTCATCGCGTCCTCGAAACTTTCCGGTTCGAGAAAATCGTCGTCCTTTTTCGATTTGTGTTTATCGTGTTTCTCTTTGTTTTCGGCGCTTTCTTCGCCAAAGAGGTTTTCGATTTCTGGTGTCATTTTATCACTTTTCCTTCTTCGTTCGAATGAATTTAGCATAATTCGACGGCAGAACTCGCTTAAGTTCTTCGATTGAAGACTCGCCGTCCCTGACTTTGCGAAGACCCTCTTCCCATAGGTTCGGAATTCCGGCCTGTCGAACAGCCTCTTTTAGAATCTCCGAATCAATAGTTCCTTGGGCGAGGTGCGGTCTGACGACATCTCCCGGAATCACCTCATAAATACCCACTCTGCCAAAATATCCGCCGTTGCATGCCGAACATCCCACGGCACGGAAGGTCTCTATCTCTTTGCCGCCGACTTCAAAAACGACTTTTCGTTTGCATTCGGGGCATAGCTTTCTCATCAATCTTTGAGATATGATGAGGTCGATTGTATCTGCAATAAGATAAGTCTCGATACCCATATCCGCAAGTCGAATCGGGCTGTCCGCGCCGGAACGGGTGTGGAGGGTGCTCAGAACAAGGTGTCCGGTGAGGGCGGCACGGATGCATATCTCGGCAGTCTCTGCGTCGCGCATTTCCCCGACAAGAATAACATCTGGGTCATGGCGCAAAATTGCCCTTAGCGAAGACGCGAAATCCATGCCGATGCTTGGTTTTACGGTCATCTGGTTAATGAGGGGAAACCGGTATTCAACGGGATCTTCTACGGTGAGTATCTTTTTTTCGAGAGTGTTAATCATCCTCAGAATGGAATAGAGGGTCGTCGATTTTCCGCTTCCAGTGGGGCCGGTTGTGATTATCAAACCGGAGGGATTTCTGCTGGCGGTCTTGATGACGTCCAAAGCCCAATCGCTCAGCCCGAGACTCTCTATATCGAACTTCATTGCGTCCTGAACCAGAATTCGAATAACTACGTTTTCCCCCTGAATCATGGGAATAGTAGAAACACGCATATCGACGTGCTTGCCCTCGTATTCTATCCGAAAAGCGCCGTCCTGAGGGCGTCGGCGTTCGGTCAGATCCATTGTCGCAAGAACCTTTATTCTCGCCACGATTCCCGTATGCTGCCCCGGTTTGAAAATAAAAGCCTCGTGAAGAAGCCCATCGACACGATATCTCGCTCGGGAAACACCGCCGTCCAGCTCGATGTGAATATCCGATGCTCCCCGACGAATGCCCTCGATGAGAAGCATGTTGACCGATTTGATATTGACCGCGGTCTTCGATTCGTATTTCAGCTTCTGCTCGGAAAGTTCGGAATCCTGGGTGATAACGAGGTCTTCGTCGAAATATTGAAGGAGAGATTCGGACGTAACCTGCTTTTTGGTGTAGTATATTTCCAGAGCTTTGCGGATTTGAGTTCGTCCGGCGAGGACAGGCACCACGCGCATGCCGGCAGTGAAATTAAGAAGCTCGATGGCGATGGAGCTTAGCGGGTCATCCATAGCCACGATAATCTCATTGCCGTCACGCCTGATGGGTATAAGGTCGTATTTCCGCGCAACCTTTTCGGGAATCAGATTTATTACTTCCGGATCGAGTTCCTCCGCAGTGAGATCGACATGGGGAACATTTATTTGCTCGGAAAGGGCATTGCCCAGCTCTTCTTCACTCAGGAATCCGAGCTTGATCAACAGTCTTCCGAGTTTATCTCCGGTAATCCGCTGTCGTTCCAATGCGGTGTCTAACTGTGCCTTATCGATTAGACCGCGTCTGATTAATATTTCGCCAACATGTTTTTTCAATCGTATCCTTCGTAAATATTCCCATAAATATGCAAATCCCCGCCCTTTAATCAAGGGTAAATTTAATGTATCCCGGCATAGTCCCATTCTTTTTTAAAATCTATACCTTGAATTCTTCGATATGAACTATATCTTACATTCGAGGTGAACAATGAAAGACACGACGAAATTCGACAGACTTGTAGAAATTATCGATACTCTCCGCTCCCCGGAAGGTTGCCCCTGGGACCGCGAACAGACCCATGAGTCTATAAAACAATACCTGATAGAAGAGGCCTTCGAGGTGATCGAGGCGGTTGAGGATGATAGCGACGAGGACATATGCGAGGAGCTGGGCGATGTCCTTCTGCACGTTATTTTCCACGCCCAGATTGCCTCAGAACGGGGAGCTTTCGACATAAACGACGTAATCGACGGCATCTCGGAGAAGATAATTGGAAGACATCCCCATGTCTTCGCTCAAGGAGACGCTAAAACCTCCGAGGAGGTCCTTCGGGAATGGGAACAGATAAAGCTGAGAGAAAAGAAAGAAAAAAAAGGGAAATCATCACTACTGGATGGTCTGCCGATGTCCATGCCCGCCCTTCTCGTCGCCCAGCGGATGCAGGAGAAGGCATCCCGTATCGGTTTCGACTGGCCGGACGCAAAATCCGTATGGGGAAAGGTTCGCGAGGAATTCGAGGAGCTGGACGAGGTCATCGAAGAAGGCAATCCCGAACGTATTCAGGAGGAATTCGGCGATTTCCTGTTCGCCCTCACCAACATGGCGAGATTTCTCGATTTCTCCAGCGAGATGGTTCTACGGGAAGCTATAGCCAAATTCAAGCGCCGGTTCGCCCATGTCGAAACTCGAGCTAAGGCGGCATCCCCAAAACCCCTCCCCCTCGAAACCCTCGACACCTTCTGGGACGAGGCCAAGTTGATGGAAAAAAGCGAGGAGTCGGATTAATATGACAATCATCGAAAATGTTAAAAACTTGCGCGAAGAGATAGCCGACGTCTGCTCTCGAGCTGGAAGAAATGAATCCGATATTACAATCGTCGCGGCCAGCAAATATGTCGGCGCGGAGGGGATACTCGAAGCTCACGAAGCGGGAATAAGACACTTCGGCGAAAACCGCGTGCAGGATGCTCTCGACAAAATCGAAAAATGTCCCGACAGCATAACTTGGCACTTTATCGGCCATCTGCAACGAAACAAAGTTACCAAGGTCGTCGGAAATTTCGCGTTCATCCATTCGGTCGATTCCTTCCGGTTAGCCGAGAAAATTCAGCAGGTCGCCGAGGACAACAATATCGTCCAAAAGATAATGCTCGAGGTCAACATCAGCGGCGAAGATTCCAAATTCGGCCTCGAATCGGATGTCGTGATGAAGCTGGTCGATGAGGTCATTTCCCAATCCAATGTCGAGCTGACCGGCCTTATGACCATGGCCCCCTTCACCGACGATGAAGCTCAAATTCGCCCCGTTTTCCGGGGTCTTCGGCGTTTACGGGACGATATTGAAATTAGATTCGATAAAAAACTGCCGAACCTATCCATGGGTATGACCAATGACTGGCGTATCGCCATCGAAGAGGGCGCGACTCATCTGCGTATCGGTTCGGCGATTTTCAAATAATGCAATGAAAGATCTGCGAATAGGCATAATCGGCGCGGGAAGGCTTGGAACAGCCCTCGCGGTTCATCTTTCACGAAGAGGTCGGCGAATCGCCGGGGTTTTCGATATCGTCCCCTCCCATGCAGAATCCCTCGCACGAATAATCCCGACGGGAACCGCTCCTACTAGTTCCGAACTCTCTTATCGCTCAGATATCCTATTCCTGACTGTTCCGGATTCCGAAATAGCCGGCGTCGCCGAATCCCTCGGCGAATTGGAAGACTACAAAGCAAGGTTTCTTTTCCATTTCAGCGGAATCCTCCCCGCGCGGATTCTCCACCTGGCTGGGATGGACAAAGCTGTATATTCCCTCCACCCCTTCGGCGGAATTCCTCCGAATGCAATATCCAAAAACCCCTTTGAAAACCTATATTTCAGCGGCGAGGGAGACGCCCCCGCCAAACCTCTCGCCCTTGAAATCGCAAAAACCCTCGACGGCAAATTCGTAGAAATACCATCGTCGAAAAAAGTGGCATATCATCTTTCGGCATGCCTTGTAGCTAACCACATGTTCGCGCTTCTGTCCGCTGGAGAAAGGCTTCTCAAGCAAACCGGACTTCCAAAATCGGAAATCGAAGCGATGATAACCGAACTCGCCCGAACTGCTCTCGAAAACTACGAGAAACAAGGCCTCCGCGGTGGTCTGACCGGCCCGGCCGTTCGTAAGGACGAACTAACCATTGCCGAACATCTCGTCGAAGCCGACAGGCAAAATCTTTTAGAGTTATACTCCGCCGGACTGGCAGAACTGCGAAGGCTAATTCGCGGGACTGACGAGAATATTATCGATTAACCGAGTGGAACCGATTCTCGCGGCGATCAAAACTAAAACCTTACCTTGGATTTTTTCGACAGGCTCTAAGCTATCCGGATCGGCAACCGCGATGTAGTCTATTCGAAAGTCTCCGGCGGAGAGGATTTTACTCCTTATTAACTCAATAACATCTTCCGAATCGGTCATCTCCCCCGCCTCGATTGCCGACTTTGCCTCGGAAAGTGCGCGATACAAAACTGGCGCAGTCTCTCTCTCCGCCACAGAAAGATACTTGTTACGCGACGACATTGCCAAACCGTCTGCCTCGCGGACTATGGGACCCAGGACAATTTCAACGTCGAAGTTCAAATCCGCCGTCATCCGCCGAATTATAACAGCCTGCTGGGCATCCTTCCGCCCGAAAACCGCAATATCCGGCTTGACAATATTGAAAAGCTTTGCCACTACGGTCGTAACACCGGCAAAGTGTGTAGGCCTGCTTGCTCCGCACAACACATCCCCCAAATCATGAACTCTAACCTCGGTTCGGAAACTTTCAGGATAAACATCATCCGAAGACGGATAGAACAAGATATCCACTTTTTCTCTTTCGCAGAGCATCTCGTCGCGGGCAAAATCTCGAGGGTAGGCGTCTAAATCCTCGTTCGGAGCGAATTGAGTTGGATTCACGAAGATGCTGGCAACGAGGACATCGCACTTACTCCGAGCAATACGCATGAGCGAGAGATGCCCTTCATGTAGATACCCCATAGTCGGCACGAACCCGATACTCTTGCCCTCGAGCTTTATCGACTTTGCGAAAGCCGACATCTCTTTTACAGTTCGAATAATCCTCATATCTCAAGAGTAACTTTCTTTTTCACCCGGAAATGCCTTGTTTTTGACATCACGAGTATATTCTCCGACAGCTCGCTCGATTTCGCTGGATAATTGGGCGTATTTTCTGACAAATTTGGGCGTAAACTCGTCAAATAAGCCCAACATGTCGTTGACCACCAATATCTGGCCGTCGCAATTAACCCCCGCGCCGATTCCAATCGTAGGAATACGAAGCTTCGATGTAATTTCCTTCGCCAGTCCGGAAGGCACCTTCTCGAGGACCAGGCTGAACACTCCGGCATTTTCCAGAGCAACCGCGGCTTCGATTACTCTTTCGGCGTCGATTTCCTCTTTGCCTACCAGCTTATATCCGCCGAATTTGTGAATCGACTGGGGGGTCATTCCGATATGCCCCATTACCGGCACTCCGGCGTTCACTATGGCCTTGATATGCGGAATAGCGGCCCTTCCACCTTCCAGTTTCACCGCTTGAGCGCCGGCGCAGATAATCCTGCCGGCGTTTTTCACGGCATCGCGCACCGAGGGCTGGTAGCTCATAAAGGGCATATCCCCCACCAAGAAGGCTCTGTTTAAGCCTTTCGCCACAGCCCGTGTGTGATAAATCGACTGCTCGATGTCCAGAGTCAGAGTCGTCTCCTCGCCGTAAACTACCATATTCATCGAATCGCCGACGAGGATCAAATCTATTCCCGCGCGGTCGAGGAATTTTGCAGTGAAGGTGTCATATGCGGTCAGCGCGGCAATTGGTTCGCCGCGCTTTTTGAAATCTACTATGTCGTGAACTGTCAATCGCTTAAGCATATTTTACTCCCATAGGGACGGATTCGCTGTGAAATATTCCGTGCCGTTTATTGGACGGCAGATTCTCTCGTAAAGGGTCAAAAACGCCTCCCGCTTCGTCAAATCGAGATTCTCCGTGTTCACAACGAGAAGGGGGCTGGAATCGTAATTGAAGAAATAATAGTTATAAGCCTGACATAACTTTTCGAGATAATCCTCGTCCATACGCTTCTCATAACTTCTTCCGCGTTTACGTATCCGGCGCATCAGCACTTCCGGAGTCGCCTGAAGATAAATCACCAAATCCGGACGGGGAACATCGGCTTCCAAATTCCGCTCTACCTCCTCGTAGAGCCGTAGTTCGGCCTCGGAAAGGGTGATATATGCGAAAATCTTGTCTTTGTCGAAAATATAGTCGGATATCAAAACTTCGTGAAACAAGTCCCCTGAGGTCATCTCAGAAAACTGCCTGAACCGGGAAAGGAGAAAATAAATCTGAGTCGCGAAAGCATGACGGGTTGGATCGATATAGAAATCCGCGAGAAAAGGATTCTCCTCGAACTTCTCTTTGATAAGCATACCCCCGAATTCGTCGGCGATTCGCTCCGCCAGCGAAGTCTTGCCAACGCCAATCGGGCCTTCGATTGCTATATGTCTGTAGAGTGCCACCGCTCGTCTTCCGTTGTGCCGTAAACCGTCCTATCCATCCTTGGAATCTCCGTGAGATGCGCGCTAAGCCGCTTTCCTGTAATAGGATGAACTGCATTGGGAACCAAATCGAGAATCGGCTTGAGGAAAAAATCCCTCATAGGCAGACCCTTATGAGGAATCACTAAATCGGGAGTCTCGATTGTCCTGTGCCCCCACAATGCGATATCGATATCTATTGTCCGCGGTCCCCAGTCGAATTTTTTCTGACGCCCCAACTCCCGCTCGATGATCTTTATCTCCCGCAGAAGTTCCCAGGGGGAAAGTTCCGTTTCGAGGCAGATAGCTCCGTTAAGGAAATCCGGCTGTTCGAGATAGCCGTAAGGCCGCGTGAGATATAATTTGCTCACCCCGATTACTCCACCGAAACCCGCGAGTTTATCCCTGGCCAAAACAAGATTCCCAGGCCTGTCGCCGAGGTTCGAGCCGAGAGCCAGGTAAACCCGCTCTATCATATCTCACCCCGCGTCGTTTCTATCTCGATGTAATCCAGATGCCCCGGGAACGGAGGATTGTTTTTGCGAACCTTAACCCGCAAGCCAACCGGCTCGAAAGTCTCGAACACAGTCTGCGCGATACGCTCGGCGAGGGTCTCCGTGAGATGAAAAGTATTCCGCGTAACAAGCTCCCCGACCGCACGATAAACGTCCTCGTAATTGATAGTGTCCCGAAGATCATCGGTTTCCGAGGCTTTGCGTGTATCGTAAGCCAGCTCGATATCCACAGTGTATCGCTTGCCGATTTCCTTCTCGGCCTGCGAAACTCCGTGGTATCCAAAAAAGGACATATTATGAATACGTATGACGCCCATAATTAGAATGAAAATAGAGTAGCATTTGACGAAAGTCAATAAAAAATCCGGAGATTCGCAAAAATGAACCTCCGGATTGGAAAAATAATCAGTCGGTTCTAACCGGAAGAGAGACGGCAGGTAACCACCACTCGCGCCGCATGGGGATAATCATCCAAAGAACCGCTTCTCGTTAGTTGAAGCCGGAAGTAAGAGTTTACCGTGTTCATGCCATCCGCGCTGAACAAAGATAGGGAAACGGCCCCTTCATGTTCATAAACGAGGGTCGAAGTGAAAGGACGAAACTGGCCAGACGCAGAATACCAAACCGGACTTCCAGGCCGGAGAATGTCATCGACCTCAAACTCCATGATGCCGGGGCCTGTCGTAACCGTTGGGTCACAGAGAATAAGTCCCAGGGCATACTCGGATGGAGTTACCGACCCACCCCAGTTATCTCTGCTGGTCCATGCAACAGCATCCGGGGCGGTAACTATGTCTTCGGCACCCAGGTGAAATGCGAGGTCGAGCACCGCGGCGCCGTCATTCATCAGCACAATTGGATCTTCCTGAGTAATGTCCTCGCCCATAGTCATATCCGAAACAGCCCAAACATCCGGCCCCGTAACTCTAAAACTGAGTTCCGGCGCGATTCGGAAAGATGCGTATATCGTTGCTGTGTTTGTGCCAATTCCACCTACGGTGTCCGGCAAAGCAGATAGAACGAAACTCTCAGTCGCACTCGGGGACCAGGCGAAAACCAGAGGCACTACAACAACAACCGCAATCAATGTTAGTTTTCTTACATTCATCGGATAATAAACCTCACGAAGCGTCCATTCGCATAATTGCCGTCAACCTTGATGTATATCAAAGATTCGTAAGTCGATCCGTCGAGGGACTCCCTCGGCACATCGACTTCGACTAATAGCTCAGCAGATTCTCCCGGACCCAATTTCACCTTGGGGTCGCTTTTGAAGAACAAGAATCCTGTCTTCTTCATTTTCACCCAAGCGGCCTCCGACACCCATGAATCGCCGCCGCCGATAAGGGGAACGATATCGAGAACCTGGCCTCTAACTTCGTCGCCGTAATAGGGGGTATAGTTCTCGAAAGTGTATGTATGGGGCACATCATCGTTATTCATCAAGCTGAAAGCCAATTCTCCGGTCGTAGGTTCATCTTCGCCTATTATAGCGGTCCAGAGACTTGGGCTTACCACAAGAGGCTCATCCAATGCGGCGGAAAGGTTGTTAGGAGTAGATTTCGTCTCGATAAACCAATGTGCCTGAGCACCGAGTTCAATAGCCGCGAATCCGACAGCTTCCTTCTTTAAGGGTTTCTGAGTAACAGATATTGTGAATCCCCACGCGCGGTTCATATTTTCGGGAGTATCGGGTATTGTGACGAAAATATCGACCTCAGCCGAATCCAAGGCTTCTATTACAGTATTCTCTGTGCTCAACCTGACCCATTCGATATCGGGGAGTGAGTAGTATCCTTTAAGACGGCACTCTGCGGTTACCTTGATTGTATATTCCATCGGGTTTTCGTTCACATTGATAAGAGTTAAGGGAGGCAGTTTCAGTTCGTCGCCCAGTTCGCGGACAAATGTCAGAGTTGCCCCCGGCGAAATCGAAATACCCATCGAAAACAGTGAGCCGACAATCAGGAGAAAACTCACTAATAATAAAACTCTTCTAACACACATTTTAATCCTCCAAATTAAACATTTCAAACGATCGTTCTAAATTGAATTTAACTAAGTGTATTTACAAAAGCAAGGGCTTTTTTCAATCTAAAGTCCAACGCTTCTTTTCCAGTTCTCATAGGGGCACACCCGGCCGCCAAATACCCCCCCTAAAAGGGGGGGCAGGGGGGGTTCTTGCGGGGGAAACGGGAGTGCATCCGTGGGATTTCCCTTCGGTCAACGGGGGCACCTCCCCTACGGAATAATTTCGAACCCTCCTCTCCCTGTCATTTCGACCGAAGGGAGAAATCTCCTGTGGTTATCGAAGAGATTTCTCGCCCTGCTACAAAGAAGAAACCCCCTAAATCCCCCTTCATAAGGGGGACTTGCTCTTC
>NPID01000845.1_pt1 | contig 13249 bp, 11 predicted proteins | sample 8637491 | NCBI WGS metagenome assembly NPID01 (sample SAMN07420843, study PRJNA396082) | bioreactor metagenome | isolation source: sample BA6 brine-fed electro-methanogenic bioreactor BA | place: Japan: Kochi | collected 2016-06-14 | reverse complement strand
TAAGGTATTCCGTTTCTTTTCATCAACTTCTCTATTACTTTTTATTGCCTTTTGGCTTTGGTAGTAATAAAAGTGAGTAATTTTTATTAAGATTCACAATCTTAAAAATTAATTATATCCCTGTATATTAAGTATATAAAGCGTTATTTTTTAAGAATAAAACCTTAATCGAGAATCTGCCACTCTGGTATGTAGTTTTGAGTCGTTTTAGAATTTCTTCAAACTCATTAAAAGCGAAGCATATGATACCAGAAAAATTGATTTCAGAAAAGTTCAGCAGGCTAGAAAACCTCCTTCTCCTTCAGAAGAAGAAGTTGACTCTTAAGGAGGCAGCACTTTACACAGGGTACAAAGAAAGCTACTTATATAAGTTAACTGCTTCCAAGAAGATACCGCATAGTAAACCAAGTGGGGGAGCAGTATTCTTCGATAGGGAGGAACTTGAGCAATGGTTAGGTAAAAATAGGGTTAAAACAACAGAAGATGTAGAGAATGAGGCAGAATTTTTTAAAATCTAAAAAGCTTAATTATGAAGCCAAGCTTAAGCTATTTTCCACATTCAACAAACACATTCTTTGAGAGACGCATCAGAAAACTACTGCTCGAACACCAAGCAAACGGATACCTTTTATATAATTATTTAAAAACTGAAATATTTAAGTTGAATGGGTATTATCTGGATTATGATGAGTTGCTTTATGACGACATATCTGATTGGTTTAAATTCTTAAGCAAAGAATCTGTTGGTGAAATACTTAATACTCTGTTTGAGATAGGTTTGTTCGATAAACAAATCTTTGTCAATCAAAATATTTTAACATCAGTAAGCATTCAAGAAGATTTTGTTGACATTATGAAAGGTATGAGGAGGCAATACTATATTCAACCAGAAATAAGGCTTTTAGGTAATGATTACTACGAAAGTAGCTTAAGAGTAAAAGATAAGGATGAAAATATTATGAAGTCTTCTGAAGATTTCGGAAAACTTCCGCAGACAAAAAACAACTCTTCGGAAAACTTTGGAAGAATTACTCAAACTTCGGAAGATTTTCAAAAAATGGAAAATGCTTCGGAAGACTTCGGATGCAATTCGGAGGTCTCTTCGAAGAATCACACAAATTACTTAGAAAGAAAAGGAAGGAAGGAAGAAAATGAAATAAAGAAATTAAAAATAAACAAACTCTCTTTCTCTTTAGAAGAAAAACAGAAACTTCTTGAAATATTTTTAATAGAAAAGAATTTCCCTTTTGATGAGTTTGAAAAGTTTATAAACTATTACTCGCAAAAGGGATGGGTAGATAAGAACGGCAATAAAATAACAGACAAAGTGGCGGCTGCCCGAATTTGGACACAGCTTGATTCGCCACACAAATTTTTTATTAGTCCAGATTATCATAAAGTATGGAGTGAAGTTTGGGCGAAATACAATAAATCTATTGGTTTTGAAAAGGCAAAGCACTTACTCTACGTTAAGCCACAGTTTAAAAATGATGAATTAATATTTATCTGTGAGCAGAAAGAAATTGACTTGTGTGAAGCAAACATAGAGTTTTTAAAACCAATCTTAAGGAATGTTTTCGGGCAGAACATCAAATTAGGTTACAAACTAGCAGAACGTAGTAGGGTGAATATTTTAACAGAGTAGTTGGATAGCGAGATAGTGGCCTTGTAGGCCTTTCTCGATTTTCGCACTTCGTTTGAAAATGGGATTTACTCCCTTTGGTCGTAAATCTGGAAGAGAAAATCAACAGCATTAATGGCAGCAATAAGACCTAAAAGGACAATTATATTTCGTGTTCGGCTTTCGTTTGCGGAGCAATCGCTCATCAAGCGAAAAGCAAAGGCGGCTGGCCTAACGGCATCGCGCTTTGTCCGTGAATCAGCTCTTGGGGTTAAGATTACGCCCAGGGTATTCACCGAGGAAGAGAAGCAGCTTTACAAAACCTTGGTTGGATTGGCCAATAACATGAATCAGCTTGCTAAGAAGTACAATTCAGGCGATAGAATGTTTTTGGAATTAACCACAACCCTCGAAAGTACAAAGGGAATAATTAAAAGGTTGCTAAACTATGATAGGTAAAACAAAGATTGGAAGGGGTTTCAAGGGTACCCTCCTGTATTGTCTAGATAAGGATAAGAACCCTGAAATTCTCGGTCAGAATGGGACTTGTTATAGCAATCCCAAGGAGTTAACTCGAGAGTTTGTGGCCATATCCTCCGAGAATAGCAATATCTCAAAGCCCGTTTGGCACTCATCACTATCATTTGCAGAGGAAGATGAGATAACCCACGAACGAATGGTTGAGATAGCTAATAGATTTCTTGAGAAGGCAGGTTTTGCTAGCCATAATCATCAATTTGTGATAATAAAGCATAACGATACAGGCCATACTCACTGTCATATTGTGGCTAACAGGGTTGGATTTGATGGGAAAGCCGTGAGCGATTACTACAGCAAGTCGAGAACCGTTCAGTATGCAAAGGAGTTGGAGAATGAGTATGAACTGGTTAAAACAAGTCAGATAGCAAAGAATAGAAGGCTTTCGAAAAACCGAGACATGGACGTTAGTGCATCAAAAGATAACCTCAAAATCATTTTACAACGTGCTATCTCTAATGGTAAGGTGAAAACGTTTGACGGGTTTGTTGGTTTGCTTAAAAAGGAAGGTGTAGAAGTAAACCTTGCAAAGTACAGGAAAAACGACAAAGCCTATGGCATTTCATACATTTATAATGGAGTTACTTACAAGGGGTCGGAAATTAGTAAGCAATTCGCACTAAAAGGTATCTCTAATCACTTCGATAATATGGGAGTATCTGTTGTTGCAAATATTGCCCCAACAATTAAGGTGATTCGAAGAGCCGCAAATATTATATCCAGAGGAATTGATTTTTAATACCCAAGACATTATGAATAACGAAGAAAAAATTTTGGCAGCCATTGAGGAGATTGCTCACCAGCTAGGTGAACTCAAGAAGAATTCAGGCAAATCAATCGACGATGAATCACTGGCCACCATAACATCAAAAATTGACGCAGTTTATGAAAGCCTTGAAAAACGTTCGTCTGAAATGGGTATTACTCAGGGGGCAGATTCCATTATCCTAAGTGAAATAAAAGCGATTCAGCAGCAAATAAAGGCTGAGCGCCCAGAGGTAACTCACCGCTATATCGAGGTTAAAAAGCCCCGTTCGTGGGTTATTGGGTTAGTATCCTACTTTTTGGTAAGCGTCGTACTGTGCTTTTTGCTTGTGCTAAGCAATATCAATTTAAAGCGAGAGCTTAAGGCCATAAGTCCTAACGACTATAAGTATCGCTATTTAAAGCTGAAAAGTTTTCGGTTCGATAACTTTAAGAGGGGCATAAAAACCACAACCGACCTTTTATACCTTATCGATGAGCAGTACATCAACAATGAGCAAGACCTAAAGCAGTATGTTCTCCAGAGGGAGAGTGAGATTAGGCGAGCCTTTGAAGCATCCGAAATTGCAAAGCAAAAGGAGGCAGAGGCTAAAGCCGCCAAAGCGGAAGCCGAAAAGTTAAGAAGTGGGCTACATCAAAAGTGATGGTAACTCCTATCCTAGGGCAAATTCATGTTGTATGATTTCGTAAGCACACGCATCATAATTGCCGTTTCGGTTTTATGGTCGTTGTACTTTTCTACTAAATACTTTTTAAACTCAAGGAAAGCAGTTGGGTACTGAAAGAAATAGGTTGTGTTGTTTTCAGTGCTACTCTTACTGATGTTTTCAAGTAATTGCATACCCTGTGGATGGTGAGTTTTTACCAGTTTACTAAACGTCTGGTAATCCTCTTCAATGTCCTCGTTAGTTAATGAGTACATTAAACTCCTAATCTCTTCCATCTCTGGATCCCTACCATCTTTCTCAATTCTCTTTGCGCTCATTGGTTTTGATTTATTATGTGAATAAAAAAAGGCGTGAACCCCCGCTATATAGTCACAGACAGGTACCGCCAAGCACCCAGAGAGAACTATAAAAGCGAAAGGAACACGCCCAAAGCTATTGAGCGCATTCACTTTCGTGCTTCTCCCTCTCAAAAATTGGCGGTTTTGTCTGTGGAGAAACCAAAAGTTAATGCTATGTTTCTTATGTCTTAATGCAAAGATACTACAAAAGGAGTACTACTACTATAACGATTCGTCAATAATTGTTGTTTTCTGATACTTGTAAATATAAAAGGTATCGGAATACAGTGAAATAAACTCCAAAAAAGGATAAATTTTGATAAATTCGAGGGTTATTTAGTTCGATATAGTAAACACTGATTATAAAGCCTTTCAATGAACAACTTTAAAGAAAAAGCCGACCTAATTTGGCGGGTTGCCGACCTTTTACGGGGCGACTACAAGCAGGCCGACTATGGCAAGGTAATATTGCCAATGACCGTTCTGCGCCGACTGGACTGCATACTAAAACCCACCAAAGATAAGGTTTTAGCATATCTACCCAAGATCGATAGCCTGGGCGAAAGTGCAAGGGATATTGCTCTTAACAAGCTGGCGGGTTTTAACTTTCACAACCGTAGCCAGTTCAATTTCGATAAGCTAATTGCCGACCCCAACAACATAGCTGCCAACCTGCGAAACTTCATAAATGGCTTCTCGACCAGTGCTCGGGAGATTATCGACTACTTTAAGTTCGATGATCAGATTGACCGTATGGACGACCCCAAGGCCGATATCCTTTTCCGTGTGGTGAAAGCCTTTCAGGAGATTGACCTCTCCGAGATGGAATCGATGGAGATGGGATACGTATTCGAGGATCTTATCCGTAGGTTCTCCGAGCAATCGAACGAAACAGCAGGGGAGCACTTTACTCCACGCGAGGTGATAAAGCTGATGGTAAACGTTCTGTTTAGCGAGGACAGGGATATGCTAACCCAAAAGGGCATTGTGAAAACCCTTTACGACCCCGCCTGCGGAACGGGTGGAATGCTCTCGGTTGGCGAAATGCACCTGAAGGAGCTAAACCCACAGGCCGAGCTAAAGGTATTTGGGCAGGAGATAAACCCCGAATCGTACGCCATTTGCAAATCCGATATGCTGATAAAAGGGCAGAACCCAGCCAACATAAAGTTTGGAAACACCTTTACCATTGATGGTTTGGAGGATGAGAAGTTCGACTATATGCTCTCAAACCCACCCTTTGGGGTCGATTGGAAAAAGGCACAGGTTACCATTAAGGACGAAGCCGCAAGCAAGGGCTTAAACGGTCGCTTTGGTGCTGGATTACCCCGCATTAACGATGGCTCGCTGCTGTTCCTGCAGCATATGATCTCCAAAATGAAAACCGATGGCACCCGCATTGGCATTGTGTTTAATGGCTCACCACTGTTTACAGGTGCAGCCGGAAGCGGCGAGAGCAATATCCGCCAGTGGATTATTGAGAACGACTGGCTCGAGGCCATCATTGCGCTACCCGACCAGCTATTCTATAACACGGGTATATCAACCTATATTTGGATAGTAACCAACAACAAAAGCCCCCAGCGCACGGGCAAGGTGCAGCTAATAAACGCCACAGGTGTAAAGGACGAGGAGCTGGTTAAGGATGGCAAGCTACCCTTTAACCGCTTTTGGGAGAAGATGGAGCGCAGCCTGGGCAACAAGCGCAAGCGCATAGCCGAGAATGGAAATGAGAAGGGCATTGGCTACATTGCCCAGCTATATGGCAATTTTGAGGTTAACGAGTTTAGCAGCATTTACCCCAACAAGTACTTTGGCTATTGGCGGGTAACGGTGGAGCAGCCGCTGGTTGAGAATGGCAAAGAGGTTAAGGACAAGCAGGGCAACCCCAAGCCCGATGCCAGCCTGCGCGACTACGAGAATATTCCTTTCCTGAAAAAGGATGCCAGCGGCAAGCTGGTGCCCCAAACCATTGACGAGTACTTTGAGCGCGAGGTAAAACCCCATCTGCCCAATGCGTGGATTGACCACACCAAAACCAAAACGGGCTACGAGATAAACTTTACCAAGTACTTCTACGAGTTTAAGCCACTACGCCCACTAAAGGATATTAAGGCCGATATCTTAGCCCTAGAGCAGCAAACCCTTGAGTTGGAGAAAAGAATACTTGACTAATGAAGAAATACGAGAAATATAAAGATAGCGGTATTAATTGTATTGCAGAAATCCCTAACCATTGGGGCACAAGAAAGTTCAACAATGTTTCATATATGAAGGGTAGAATTGGTTGGCAAGGATTAAAGCAAACTGAATTTACAACTAATGAAGATGACCCATTTTTGATTACCGGAATGAATTTCAAGGATGGTGTTATTAGGTGGAATGAGGTGTACCATATTTCTTATGATAGATTTAACGAAGCCCCTGAAATTCAATTAAAAGAAAATGATGTTTTAATAACTAAAGATGGTACAATAGGAAAGCTACTGTTCATAGATACAATTCCATACCCACATAAAGCTTCATTAAATAGCCATTTGTTAGTATTAAGACCTTTAAACAATCATTACTACCAGAGATATTTATACTATCAGTTACAAAGTGAATGCTTTACCCATCATGTTGAGTTGACTAAAACAGGTACTACATTTTTTGGAATTACTCAAGAGGCGATGGGTGAGTATAAAATGATTTTACCCCCATTAACCGAACAAACCGCCATAGCCACCTACCTCGATCGCAAAACCGCCGAGATTGACCAGCTAATTGATGCCAAGAAACGCCTTATTGAGCTGTACCACGAGGAGAAAACCGCCATTATTAACCAGGCGGTTACCAAAGGCATTAACCCCAATGCCAAAATGAAGGATAGCGGAATAGAATGGTTGGGTGAAGTGCCGGAGCATTGGGAGGTGAAGAGGTTGAAGTATGTTGTAGATATGAAAAGCGGGGATGGCATTACTTCTGATATGATAAAAGAACAGGGTGATTATCCTGTTTTTGGGGGAAATGGTATAAGAGGTTTTTTCAATTCATACACCCACGAAGGTGATTATGTGTTAATTGGGAGACAAGGTGCATTGTGCGGAAATATAAATTTTGCAACTGGTCGATTTTGGGCTTCTGAGCATGCTATTGTTTGTTCTTCTTTAATAGAATTAAATACCAAATGGCTTGGTGAATTGTTAAGAATGATGAATTTGAATCAATATTCTGTTTCTGCTGCACAACCTGGTCTTTCTATTGAAAATTTAAAAGTTCTTGAAATTCCTTTTCCTTCGTTCGAAGAACAACAATCCATTTTCCACCATATCGAGGCCGAGTGCAGTCGTATAGATACCAAAATAGAGCGCACTCAGCGGCTAATTGAGCTGCTGGCGGAGTACCGCACCGCCCTAATTAGTGAGGTGGTAACTGGGAAGGTTAAGGTGGTGTAGTAGTATCCCCGTCATTGCGAGGATGAGGAACGAAGACGAAGCGATCTTTATAAGCAGATTGCTTCTCCCGACAAAGAACGTCGGTATCGCAATGACTTTAGAACATTCGTCATTGCGAGGAGCCCTTTTTGCAACGAAGCAATCTGTTTAACCTAGTTAATCTAGAAGATATGGCAGAAAAAAAGAATTGAAAAAGAAGTTGGGAAAGAAACAGGTTAAAGTATTGTAGTACTGTTTTTTAATTCTTTTATAAATTTGTTGGTAACAGTAAAAAAGAGATACTATGGAAATGCAGCCCAAAACATTTAATATGTATTGCGACGAGAGCACTCATTTAGAAAATGATGGGATGCCCTATATGATAATTGGCTACGTTAGTTCGGCTTGGAATCAGGTGAAAATACATACGCAGCATATTATGATGCTTCGTGAAGAGCATCGTTACAAGGGCGAGATTAAATGGTCAAAGCTTTCAGAGTCGAACTACCCATTTTATGCCGACTTGATTGACTACTTTTTTGCAACGGATTTAAACTTTAGAGCGGTTATCGTAAATAAATCACAGATAGATAACTCGCGCGAAAATTTTACATACAACGACTTCTACTTTAGAATGTACTATCAATTGCTCCATCATAAAATTGATATGGAGAATACTTATAACATTTACTTGGATGTAAAGGATACTTGCAGCTATAAAAAAATTAATACACTCAAAAAGATACTTAATTACAACTACGGTAATATCCGCAATCTTCAATTTATTCGCTCTCACGAGAGTGTATTGCTTCAACTTGCCGATGTGCTTATGGGAGCCCTAAATTATCATTTACGAGACAAACTTGTTGTTACAGCAAAAATCAAATTGCTCGACAAAATTAAACACCATACCAAGAGGCCCTTGGACTATAGTACCCCCAAAGGAGTAAATAAGTTTAACCTATTTTTTATTGAACTGAAATAGCTAGCGATTTTATGAATATTCTTAAAAAATATCCTGATCTGCTAGAACTTGCTCATATGACTCCTGCAGAGAGAATGAAATCGCTTAAAAGTATTTTTGAGCGCGATATTGAACGTAATCCCAATCTGAATTTCCGAAGTAAAAAGATATACCCTATTAAAGGCGAAGAGCCTGCAATGCAGTTGCTTTTTAATCATTTAACCAGAGAAGAAGCAGAAGTTGATGATGGGGAACAGGTTGTAAAAAGAAGGGTTTTTGATATACACCGTTCGCAAAGGCTACATTGGGTTAAATACCACATAGAGGAAAATAAGAAAGATAAAATGGAGGTTTTTAGCTTAGAGGAACGTCACAGGGGACGAACTGTTTTAAGAACCTATATTTATGATATCCAGCAAAAATATGTAATTGTTCTTGAGCCTCAAAGGACTAAAAGCAGCTATTATTTACTTACTGCATTTTATCTCCATAAAAAATATGGCGTAAAGGAGATGCAGAAAAAATTGAAGAAAAGATTAGGTGATATTCTTTAAAAAACGCAAAGGACGGTGCATATCGTGATGCATCGTCCTTCGAAACTCTGTCTTCCTAACTAAGGTAAGATGAGCGAGACGAAAGTAGGGTATATATTTATATAAACAAAATATATAAACATTTTTTTGACGAAAGTGTCGTTTAAGGAACTGATAATTAACCTGTAAACGTAATGGCAACAATACATTCAGAGAACACATTTGAGGCAGCAATTGTTCAATCATTAATCGAAAACGGAAGTTACACCCAGGGCAATGCCCCGTCATCGCGAGGATGAGGAACGAAGACGACGCAATCTTTAGATAAACAAAGATTTGAAAGATTGCTTCTCCCGACAAAGAACGTCGGTATCGCAATGACTTTAGAACATTCGTTATCGCGAGGAGCGTTTCGCCATTATTTGTGACGAGACAACGAAGCAATCTTTAAAATAAATCAATAAAAAAGTTTTGCATGATAAGTGATAACAGAAATGAAAGAAAAATTATATAAGTTTTTCATATATTATAGGCAGTATACGAGCACTTTAATACAGTGCGATTGCACGTGTTATTTGTGTATTAGTATACTAATTTCTCAATAACTAATAATAATAATGTATGGCAAATTGTAAAAAAAAAATTAATTTCGTTTCCAAATAAAATGTCATTTAATAAGTTTTCTTTTTATATTCGATATATCAAAATTGTGACTAGTTGTTTAATTATTACAAAATTTATACACACTAATTTACTGAAAATTAAATCCCTATGATATTAAGTTATTCGACCGAATTCTTCGTAACTAGATGAAATAAGTGCATTACTCCAAAACCGTAATACGCACATCATATAGTCATTATACAAACTAATTCATCTACTTTATTATTCGCAAGTTATTAATTCACAACTAAATTTTATTAAAGTGAAAAAATTTTTTTTTACTGTTACAATTTTACTTCAAATAGTTTCTATTGGAAGAAGTCAAGAAAGTATTTTCAATATTTTTGATGGAATTCTCCCTCGAAGTACTGGCACAACACCTAACGTTGCGGCGTTAAAAAGTGATGTTGAAAGTGATATTAATTATCAAACTGGATCGATAAATGTCAAATTCCCTATTCATTATATTGATGGGGCGAATTTTAGTTTCCCTATTAGTTTAGTTTATAACAATTCTGGATTATTAGTTAATAGTTACGACACTCCTGTAGGTAAAGGATGGACATTAAATGCAGGTGGTTATATTTCTCGTATAATACGAGGGTCTAGTGATTTCAGATCATGGCGCAACCATTCTTCTTATAATTTTTATAATCTTGGTGGTCTTTTCCATAATCCAGACATTTATGTGTTTGGTTCACCCCTTGGAGTTAATGGATGTAATGTTAGGCTTTATCCCGATCAGGAATGGGAAGTAAATTGCACTCCAATAATGAATGGTTTAAATCTTTCATTGTTTGATTATGATACTGAACCAGATTGGTTTTTTTATAATTTCTCCAATTTTTCAGGAGAATTTTCATTAAAGCAAACTCAAGTTTTATCACCTAATAATATTCCTTTTAAAGTAATAACATTCCCTTCCAATGATGATTCACAATGGGTTTTAGAAGATTACAAAGGTAATAGGTTGTTTTTTTCAGTGCTTGATGAATCTACAAGACATATTTCTTATGAAAATCCTCTAGTTTCTGTTACGGCATGGAACCTATCTAGAATTACTACTCCCGAAGGTCAGTCTGTTGAATTTGAATACATTACTTCTGAGCATACAGAATCAATGAATTCCAATACAATCAATCAAAAGTATATTTTTAGTAACTCTAGTCATTCTGATATTTTAAAAAATCATTTAAAACAAATTAAGTTTTATAATGGTAATGAAGAGTTATTAGAAGAAATTGAGTTTGACTATGAGTTTGATAGAATTGACAATGATCTAATTCCAAGATTAAAAAGTATTAGTATTTCATTGAAAGGTAAGCCATATAAAGATTTTTTTACTATATCATCATAAGTTACATAATGGAATATGGTTATCATCAATTTCAGAGCAAGGGCAAGGGTTAAGTAATACAGAAACAAAAACTACTTGCTTTAGTTATGTTGATTATTTAAATTTCCCAAGGTTTAATGGTGCTCGCGATTACTGGGGTTATCCCAACGGTGCTGGTTGGAATTCTCCTCACCCAATACCAGAATTAAGTTTTCGAAGCCCTACTTATTACGATTGTTTTTTTTATTCTTTTAATCTAAGTGATATTAGTTTTCAAAACAATGGTTATCAATTTGTTTACGACATGAAACCTAATCCTTTATGGAGTAAGAAAGGGTTGTTAAGCAGAATCCAGTACAGTACTGGTGGATATACAGATTTTTATTGGGAACCAAATTTTTTCGATCCAATAAAATCGGGTTTACATGGCCTTAATGCTAACCAATTTAATAATCAGGAAGGTTACTATTATCACTTGTGTAGTCAAATCCCATCATATCTGATTCCCGAAGCTTTAGAGCCCCATTCTGCTGACACACCTCTTGAAATTAGTATCACGGGGGAAGGTAATTCAAATCTTTTTTTATCTGCAAAAGGTTTTAAGTATTATCCATTTACTGATAATGTATGCCATGGTTCTATTTGTGGTTCCAATTCAACTTCTACAACTAGCAGCTTGTTTAAAGGTAGTGGAATTGCTGAGGATAAGTTAGTAATTAGTACAGAAATTAATAGAACTAACAGCTGCGAACCTAACACCACAAAAGTAAGTGTTTCAAAAAACGGAAGTAATCTATATAGTTATAGCTATTCAGGTATTAACGAAATATCAATAAATGACAATATCCAACACGAGTGGGTTTTAAGCGCTATCTCAGGGGGAGGTGATTGTTACGCAAAAACGTTAAATGCAGGATTTGTTAAAAACCATACATATAATGTATATTGGCAGCTAAGAAAGCAACTTGATAACACCATTGTTGCTTATGGTTTTACCAATCAAGATACTGTAATATCATTACCTAATGGAGATTATTATTTGTATATTAACCGCATTAACCCTGATGTTGGTTACTATTTCAGGGTTGATTACAAGGTGTTTAAAGATTACAATAGTTTTGGCGCAGGGAACAGGGTTTTTTCAATAAAGCATTTTGGGGATGAAGGGAATTTATTCAAAGAGAGTAGTTTTGAGTACATTAACGAGGACGATAAAACAAGTGGCGTTTTAATTGCTAAACCTAAAAACACAACAAAGTATATGCAAGTAAAACCTAGTATTAATGGATATGAAACATTTATTCCATTGGATAATTATTCTTCTAATATATGCTTCTCTAATTATAACGCCCCTAAACTCTACTATTCAAGAGTTGTTGAACGGTTTAAAGGGAATGAAGGAGGTTATAAAGTATTAAACTTTAGCGATTTCTACCTTACGTCTAGGCTAGATGTTAATAATAGTATAATGCATTACTATTATTCTATTCCTCACGATCAATTTTTCATAGATTTACCAAAGATTTATAGTGGTGGTAAATTATCTAAAGAGAGTTATTTTGATAATAACCATAACCTGATTAGAGAAATAGATTATAACTATAATATCATTTACGAAGACGAAGTTGTTGGTTCTCAGTGGGGAGGGAGATATCACCCTATGAATAGTGATACGCAATTAGTTAACTATGTTCTTTATAGTTATATCTTAGAAAAACAGATATTGTCCGAAACCACTAGTACAAATTATTTTAATAGCAACTATAAAAGTGAATCAATAGTTAATCGGGTGAATCTTCAATACTCAGCGTTAAGTTCAGGGTATAAAATAGTTAACAAACGAATACTTACAAATTTTAATAATTCTTATACTACAACACTTCTTTATCCAATGCATTTTAAAAAACCACATAATGTGAGCCCTAACATTTATAATGTAATGATAGCAAAAGGGATGGAGGATTTTATTGTTTCTGAATTAAAAAGTTTAAACGGAACAATTACTGAGGGTAGAAGAATCTATTATAATCAACTAGCAAATGGTTTTGTAAAACCTTCATATATCATTGACAGTTTATCTGGTAAGAAATTGACAAAGTATATTGATTATGATGTACACGGTAACCCAAGCGAAATTCTTTATGGAAATGGTACGCTGAACTCAATTATTTGGGACTCATATGGATCAAATCCAGTTATTAGTGCCGTAAATATATCTATTTCTGATCTTATTGCTGCCGTAAATAAATCATTGCCAGAGGATGTTTTAAACTTCGAAGAGTATTTTTATTCAGAAATTAGTCCAACAGATACATTATGGAGAGAGTTCAATGAAAAATTAAGATCACAACCTGAAGTTATTAATGCCCCTATAACAACATATACTTATAGTTTTACGTATGGCCTAA
>NPID01004357.1_pt1 | contig 13292 bp, 11 predicted proteins | sample 8637491 | NCBI WGS metagenome assembly NPID01 (sample SAMN07420843, study PRJNA396082) | bioreactor metagenome | isolation source: sample BA6 brine-fed electro-methanogenic bioreactor BA | place: Japan: Kochi | collected 2016-06-14 | reverse complement strand
CCGAATTCAATGAAATTTCCCTGGACACCTTTCTTATGCTTTCATGGCACTACTTCGATGTACTGCAAGTCGGGGGTTACTCTGTATCTCAGGTCTACGATAAACTGATCGATTCGGCCAATATGACCGGTATGTTCGTTTGCATCTCACCAAATCCAGTATCCAGATGGGCCACTTGGCCTGAGCATCGTGTTGCTCGGTTATCATTTAACCTGTTCTCTGATACAACAGCTTTCGGGAGACCTGAATGGTATGGTCAAGAAGCTTTTGGTACAACATTTTCAAAAGATACAGTTGTTGATTACTTCTCCGCACCTGTGTTTGACGAGATTCTGGAAGAAGAGATCGATCTTATGGACACCTATTTCGGAGATGAAAGCCAAGTCTGGTTCTATAACGTTTTTGATGAAGCGCCCTCAAGGCAATGGCACTATATGGTGCATGATTCAATGTGGACTGGCACTGATTCGGTGGCAACTCTGATTGACGACTATATACCGAACATGTACACGCAGGATAGAGGACCTGATTCTCTGCCGACCTTGGAGGAAGTCGATCCGCAGGGAACATTCTCCTGGTTAAAGCATGCAGTTGATACAGGGGATCCTGATCATACCATCGTATGCCCATTTGGTTTGCTTCATTCTCTTGATTGGGCTGATGAAGAATTTGACTTCGGTACTTTCGAAGACCAGGCGAACTCGATTCGCTCTTATCTCAACATGAAGTACCAGGGATATGGCAACCCTACAATGCCCATCCCGACGGATAACTGGCCAGAGTACTTCCTCTTCGACTGCTATCCATTCAGACAGATTGGTGTAAACTATCTAACGCTGAACCCGGGAACAGAGAACTCCGTGAGTTCACCCATGGATACCTTATTGCTGGAACACTTCGAAGAAGGAATGGACTCAACATTCATCACGGTCAGAGAAGTAGCACTTGACCAGGAACGTGAGATCCCTGCACTCTACTATCCGCAGATTATTGGGAAATGCGGTGGAGATGTTATGTGGAATATCGATCTAACAGCCCTTGAATATGGTTCCTATTCCTATAGGGTCCCCACTCCCCAGGAATTCTTCATGAACTGCAACATTGCTCTGATGAGGGATATCAGGGCACTTATCCCATATTGCATGAAGTCATACACCAGTACAGAAGGACCATCTCAGGAATCTGTATTCGTTGCCGGTTTCCTCGATCAGAACAATATGCCCTTTGACGCTCCTTACGAAGAATGGGTTTACACCGATCGGTGGAGGAGTGACTTCGAAGTGATCCCTCCTGATTCATACCCGCCATTCTCCGATTCCTGCCGGTTATGCGATGATTTCGATCCTCTCTGGGACCTGCCGGATCGACCGACAACGACCGGGGAGCAGCAGCTTCAGGATTACTTCACATGGAAGTTCACTGCCTATGCCAGACTATGGAACAGCATGAGGGACACCTATGGTCAGGTGGCCTGGATCGCTCCTGAGTACACTGGCCTTCACTGGTGGGAGGATTACGCTGAGTGCCTGGAAATAGTCACTCTCAATGACCGGGTGGAGCCACATATACGTCTGTTCAACGATGGTGACGACAACGGCTACGCGTTCTATGTGAACAGGAACTGCTATGACCCTGAGGTAGCAATGAACATCATTCTCTGGCCAGACACGATACCGTCTGGTGTTCCCTACAATGCAAAGCTTCTGGACCACAGCAGAAGGTTCCTGATGGAGCTCGAACCCGACCTGGATTACGATTATCATTACTTCAGCGATACTCTTGAGGCTGGTCAGGCAAGGCTGGTTCAGTTCTTCCTGGGGAACCTTCCAGCGGATATCAGGATCACGGCACCGGATATTACGGCCAGCGGCGGTGGTGCCCTCAATGTTAGAGATTTCAGCTTTGCGGCAGAAACTGCTGTTTCGGTCAACGCCACCTTCTACAACATGGGAACGCTGGGTGCTTCCGACGTAATCGTGCACCTGTATGATGTGACAGAGGAAGAAGTGCTTGACTCTGATACGATAAGCTTCACCGGTTTGCCCAGCACAGGATACGAATGTGACGATGTGGAGGTAAACTTCACCTGGCTGACCGATTCAGATGACATAGGGATCCACATTCTTCATATCGAAGCGGAAAGCCTTCCAAACGAACCCGATACTGATGACAACAGCACGGAAGCCGTCTTTGAGATCAGGCCCAGGGACTATGCAGGAACCGTCCTTGATAACCCCTGGAACATGACAGAGGCAACCGGCCCCGGCGCTCCTGCATGGCATACAAATGACGTAACATCAACAACCGGCTGGAACTCCACATACACAGACTCCATCAGTGGGATGTTCGAGGGCACCATCGGTGATCCAACTGCTGCGAACTCACTTGTGCTTAACACCGGTGGAACAGGTGATGAGATCCAGACTCGCTTGTATGACCAGTTCAGCATGATAGCCAAGGCTGAAGACGAGATGACCGTCACCGTTCACTGGATCGATGAACGACACGATACACTCAGTGTCACGCTTGCGGAGACCATCGACGATGACTGGGGTGTTATCGGTCCCATTGATCTCAACACTGGCTCTTCCGGTTGGTCAAACAGAGATGCAGTCAAGTTCTGGCTTGAGTTCTCTATTGCGGGTCACAATACATCACAGGATATTCGTATTGGATGGATCAAGCTGACTGAATAGGAGAGAACGATGAGGGCGATTTTCCTCCTGCTTACACTACTCCTGCTGACGAGTGGCTATGCAATGGATCCTCCGGGTATAATCTGGGTAAGGAACTACTTCACTAATGGAAGAGCCTATTTCCTTTCTATAAGTGAAACCGAAGATAACGGTTTCATTGTTGCTGGTTTCAAGCATACCGGTCCTGGAGCTACTCCCGATTCCTGTCTTTTCAGGTTCAACAGCTCCGGTGATCTTCTCTGGTCTGTCGGTGTCGATGGATATACCTGGGATATTGCATACTGGGTCGAGGAGCTCCCCGACGGCACATTTATATCCACGGGAGCAACCAGGGAAGCGGTCAGTACCTCTAAAGGTGTGTTCATCCAGAAGGTAGATTCATCGGGTAATCAGCTCTGGGTGAAGTTCTATGATGATCCGACTGTCACCGACCAAGGGAATTGTGTTCTCCCTCTTGAGGATGGTTTCGCTGTTGCTGGAAACACTGGTTTAGATGTCTGGGTAATCCGAACAGACCTCCAAGGGGATTCTCTCTGGTCTGCAGTTTATGAGGGGCCTAGTGGGCTTAGTGCCAGACGAGTGTTGCAGGTAGATGACACGCTTGTAGTGTTTGCTGTCGGCCCGTTCTTAAGGATCCTTGGTTTTGATTCAAGCAATGGTCAGCTTCTCTGGGTTGTGGATGACCTGCCAAGCTTTCTTGGATCAGTTTATTTGGATGGTGGAGACATGATTTTATCCACAACCGACAATGGTTTTACTTTTGTTAACCATTATCATCCCTATATTGTTCATACTGATTCCATAGGGAATGTCCTCTGGTACTTTGAGATACCATACGACACTAGACCATTGGGTCGTTCAATCAGCAATACCATGGATGGTGGTTACATCTATGGTGGAGTTAACACGTATTTAGAACCTGAAGCAGCTAACTCTGCCTGGTCAGGTATGGTCTTTAAATACGACTCTGAAGGCCAGATACAGTGGGGTGATTTCGTGTACGAGTGCTATGACCTTTTCTGCATCAGACAGCTTTCACAGGGAGGATACATAGCTTGCGGCAGGGGAAATGAGGGAACACTCGTTCGCTATGCCCCGGAAACTGGAATAGCAGAACCTGACCCTGCCAGTGCGCTTTCTCTTGAAGTTTCGCCCAACCCATGCAGTTCTTTTCTGTCCGTAAGCTTCTGTTTAGTGGAGATGGGAAACGCCTCGGTCAGCATCTTCGACCTGTCGGGAAAGCTCATTTCCTTACTGGCTGATGGGGTTTATCCTGCGGGTAGCAGCTCTGTTGACTGGCAAGTTCCTGATGAAGTGAGTACCGGCTGCTACATGATTCGATGTTGTACGGAAAGCGAGTCCATCACCCAAAGCATTGTTGTTCTTAGATAGTCTCGAATGATATTGAGCGTTAAACAGAATGCCGCCTTCACGCAATGCGAAGGCGGCATTCAAGTGTGGTAGCGGGGACAGGATTCGAACCTGCGACCTTTGGGTTATGAGCCCAACGAGCTACCGAACTGCTCCACCCCGCGATCGGAGTGCGAATATAAGGGGCCTTGTGGCTTTAGTCAACCTTGGGTTAGAAGTCGATGCCCAGTGTGATCCTGTGGGTGTTGCCAAGGTCGGCAAAGGGCTTCCAGGCGTAGTCCAGGGTAAACTGGTTGTAACTGGTGCCCATTCCGAAACCCATGGCGTCGATGAAGCCGCCCCCGGCTGCATCGGCGGTGTCCATGGCCTTGAGGCTCCAGCCGGTTCTCAGGGCCAGCATGTCCATGGGCTTGTACTCGGCTCCCGCTGCGGCATCGAACTCCCCCTCGAAGGGCATGGTGGCGCTTGCTGCCAGGAGAAGGTCGCCTTCCATGAGCTTCTGGCTCACTCCGGCGGAGATTTCGGTGGGCATCGGGTCATTCTCACTGTAGAACGCCTTGGTCTGAACACCGGCGTTCCTTACCACCAGGGCTCCGGCGAAACCCTCGACGGAGGCGGGGCAGTAGATGCCGCCAAGGTCAACGGAGAAGCCGTTGGCGTTGTAGGTGTCGATCTGGGAGTATATGAACCTGCCGGTGGCGCCTATGGAGATCTCGTCGGTAAGCGGTTTGGCCCATGTGCCCGCAAGGGCCATGCTGGTGGTGGAGAACTGTTCTCCGGTTCCGGTGGGATCCTCCATGGTAGTGCGGTCGAAGCTGCCACCGTAAAAGTAGTTCAGGGAGACGCCTATGGTGCTGCCCTCCCTGGGGTTCACCCAGCTGAGAAAACCTGCCTGCATGTCCATCATGTAGCTGGTATAGGTGGTTGAAATGGCGCTGGTTTCAACAGAAGCAGCTGAGGCTGGGTTCCAGTACAGGGAAAGGGGATCGCCGGGCACCGCGGTGAAAGCTCCGCCCATGGCTACCGCCCTGGCTCCGGCGGGAACCTGAAGGAAGGTGAAGCCGGTGGTACCATTGCCTGCCATGGCAATGAACACCGTTATCAGCATAAGCGAGCAGGTCAGTTTCATATCACTCTCCCTGTATTGCGGAATCCGGCTCGGCCGGAGTCGTTACTTCCAAGATCGACGGCACCTCCCGCATGGCGGAGTACACGTAAACACTGTCGGTGGTTGCTCCGAAGAGAATGTCGGCAACCTCCACCACTATCATAGTGAGCGCTCCCGACTGGCCGGTTTCATAGTAAATCACCGGGAGATCATCGGGATACCCGTCTGTAATATTCACATCAGGGGTGGAGAGTTCCATGTTCAGGTTCAGAACGGAATCTCCCCCCGCGGCGCACACAACACCCTGGAGGTTTTCCGGGGAAAACACCCAGAGGGTGCATGGTTCCTCAAGTTCCAAATATAAGGCCCTGCTCCACTGCCGGGTGTATCCCTGAAAACTGTATTCCTCAAGAAAACCATCGACTTCATCTCCCAGACCCATGGTAAGCAGAACGAGAAGCAGCTCCGGGAGCATCAGTCCTTCATTCCCGACCGGGAGTAGCTGGCCACCAGCTGCTTCTGGGCGAAGAGGAAGAGAATGAGAAGCGGCAGAACACTGAATGTGGAGGCGGCCATAAGAAGCTGGTAATTGCTGGACTGCTCCTGGTTGAAGTAGCTGAGGCCGACCTGAAGGACCCTGAGCTCCTCGGAATGGGTTACCACCAGCGGCCACATGAAGCTGTTCCAGGAGCCTATGACATTGAACAGGGTAATGGTGGCAATGACCGACCTTGAAAGCGGCAGGGCAACCCTCCAGAGGTACCCGAACCTGCTGCATCCGTCGAGCCTCGCCGCCTCGTAAAGGGACTTGGGAAGGGTCTTGAAATGCTGTCGCAGGAGGAAGATGCTGAACACATTGGCCGTCCAGGGTACTATCAGGGCCATGTAGGTGTCCACCCAGCCGAGCTTGGAAAGCAGGACATAGCTGGGGGCCAGATATACCGGCTGGGGCACCATCATGGTGGAGAGAAAAAGGAGGAACATCATGTCTCGGCCGGGATACTCCATGGTGGCGAAGGCGTAGGCTGCCAGGGAACTGGTAATCAGTACCCCGATCACCGTAAGGCCGGTTACGATGATGGTGTTCAGGAAGTAGGTCTGAAAAGGCACCCTGTTCCAGGCCTCCACATAGTTATCGAATCCCCCCTGCTGGAAACTCGTTGAGACCATCCACAGGAAGGGCATCATCATTATCACGCTTCCGGCTATGAGCAGGAAATGCTTGAGTATTACCGGCGGCCTCATGAGTAGTGCACCCTCTTTTCCCCGACCCTTCTCTGGATGATGGTCAGGATAAGAAGAACGAAGAACAGGAAGACACTGATTGCGCTTGCATACCCGATGTCGAACCTGTCGAATGCCTTCTGGAAAAGGTAGAAGACTATCACATTGGTCGTTCCAAGGGGACCGCCGCCGGGGGGCGGGGTCATTACGTACACCAGGGCGAAGGTCTGGAACGACGCGATGGTGCTCATGATAAGAACGTAGAAGGTGGTGGGGGAAAGCAGGGGCCAGGTAACATGCCTGAAGGTGCCCCACTTCCCTGCGCCATCGAGCCTTGCCGCCTCGTAGTAGGTATTGGGAATGTTCTCAAGCCCGGCCAGGAATAGAACTGTGTTGTATCCTATGCTCTTCCAGACGCTGACTATCATCAGGGACACAAGGGCAAGGCTGGGGCCGGCAAGAACTCCCCGCGGCTTCAGACCGGTGGGGGCCAGCATCATCTCGAAGATGCCCCTGGGCTCCCTTAACCACATCAGAGGGTCTCCGCCAAGGGCTGTTATGAAGCCGTTTATCGGCCCCGCCTCCGGCTTGAAGAGCCAGGTCCACACCACTGAAACCGCCACAGCGGAGGTAACCACAGGCAGGAAGTATATGGTCCTGTAAACTGTTTTCCCCTTCAGCTCCCCACGGAGGAGCATTGCCAGGAACAGTGGTATTACGATTCCCGCGGGAACCACTCCGAGAACGAAGAACACTGTGTTAGTAACGCTGTTCCAGAACCTGGCGTCTGTGAACATCCTCTCATAGTTCCCGAAGCCGGTAAACCCGTGAAAACCGCCTATGTCATAATCGGTGAAGGATGCGGTGAAGCTGGCGAGAATTGGTACCGTGCGGAAGCAGATCACCACCACAAGGGCGGGAAGGATATAGAGGTAAGGCGTAAACCTGGAACCTTTCTTCATTTCCTCTCTCACCGGGATAGCGTATTAGTGAAGGTCATCGACTCTCCGTCGGTAACCAGGAAGATATTGCCATTGAGGTCCGTCCGCAAGATTTCAGCACCTGTTTCCTGCCAGGCCTGCACCACGTCCGGATGGGGGTGACCGAAGGGGTTCCCCCGGCCGCAGCAGAACACCGCTATGCCCGGGGAGGCCCTCCTTATCCACGGAGGGAAAAGCGAACTCCTGCTCCCATGGTGGGGAACCTTCATCACCGATACTGGCCCCTGCCCCATGGTCAGCTCCATGATGGTCTCGTTCTCTATGTCACCTGTAAGGAGCATGGAGAACTCACCGCAGGTAACCAGATATACGGCGGATGCCTCGTTGGCGGAACAGGCTCCTCTTCTGAGCCAGACCACCTCCAGAACAACATCATCGGAAATGTTCCAGACAGCCCCTGACTCAGCCTTTTCGTAGGCGCAGCCTGAATCCAGGGCGTACAACAGCAGGTTCTCGTACACCGGAGAGGAGTGATCGATCCCGGGATCGATGAGCCTTCGGCAGTGAAAGACCTCCATTGCATCGGCTATTCCCCCTATGTGGTCAGCATGGGGGTGGGTGAAGGCAACCGCCTCCAGGGTGGCGGATCCCACGCCTGGTACAAAAACCAGTTCGTCCACCGAGTGGAACTCCGATACCGTTTCCCGGTAGAGGATTATGGCCTCCGCGGTGGCCGGACCGATCCCGGCAATGGACTCGAGGTCAAAGGAGTCAGCGGTGTTGATGTCCACAGGAACAGGGTCCAGCAGACTTGACAGGAAGGAAATGGCCAATAATACCAGCATGCCCCTTGACACCCGCTCTTCCGTTGGTGAGAGTAGTATTCTCTGAATATAGAATGAAAGGGGTAACCCATTTGAGAAATACCGTAATGATCCTTCTCTTCCTGTTCTCCGGCATTGCCCTTGCAGGGCATCTCAGGCTGGAGAACAGCAGCTATGAAACCGTTGCCTACATAAGGGACGACGGCAGGATAGAGGACGCCTCCTTCCTTCCCCTGGGCCGTATCGTAATGGACGACGACCTTGAGATGCTCAGGGTAGAGGACGACAGCTTCAACGTGCTGGGCTATATAGACGGCGACGAGTTCCTTGACGCCGAAGAAGAACCAATCTACGAGATGGGCCGCAACGGAAGGCTCAAGAACCATCGCTTCCGCGACGTGTTCACCATTCGCGACGACGGCACGGTGGAAACCCCCTCCTTCAGCGTGGTACTTTATACCGATGGATCCCACGAAGACCTGAAGCAGCGGGTGGCCGCATACATCATCTACTTCAGCGACCTCATCGAAGAATAGACTGAACCGCCGTCTTCTTGACGGCGGTTTTCTTCACCCCTATAGTAAACATATGTTTTCAGAGGGGAGAGAGTCATGGGAAGCGACCTGACCAAGAGGCAGAGGCAGTTCCTGGATTTCATTTGCGACTTCATCGACCAGCACGGATATCCGCCTTCCATAAGGGAGACCCAGAAGGCCTTCGGCCTGAAAAGCACCAAGGGAGTGAAGGACCATATCGACAGGCTGGTGGAGAAAGGCTACCTCAACCGCGAAGACGGCTCCGCCAGGGCTCTGTCCATCTCGGGGGCAGGGAGGGAGAGGCAGGCTGACCTGTTCGCCCCGATAATCGGCAGGGTGGCCGCCGGCTCGCCCATTCTCGCCGAGGAGAACGAGGAAGGAACCATGCCCGTTCCCGAGAGATTCCGGGGTATACAGGGGCTCTTCTGGCTGAAGGTCCGGGGAGACAGCATGATAGAAGAGGGCATACACAATGGAGACCTGGTTCTGGTAAAACCCGCCCCCTTCGTAGACCAGGGCACTATCGCGGTTATAATGGTGGAGAACGAGGCCACCGTGAAGAAGTTCTACCGCTACGGAGAAACGATAAGGCTGGCGGCCGCCAACCCCGACTTCCCCGACATGGAGTTCTTCGGCAGGCAGTGCAGCGAGATAAGGCTCGTGGGAAAGGTGGCGGCGGTCTTCAGGTACCTTGCCTGAGCAGTAGATTGATTATCCCCGGAATCTCCCCGGGGGAACGAGCGGGTATCCCTCCTTCATGCTCTTCATCGGACCCATAGCCGTACTTGCATGCGATGGCCGGAACGCCTACTTCAATTGCCGCCTGAATGTCGTGATACCTGTCCCCTACCATCACCGTGAAGTCAGTGCCCTGGGCAAGCTCCCTTAACCTGGGTGTCTTCGAGGCTTCCTCTCCCCTTCCCCTGAGTGCGGTGAAGAACCTCCTTATTCCCAGGCTTGCGGTAACCTCTTCCATGTAGTCGGTGTGCGCGTTGGAGAGCATGGCAAGCTCGAAGCCCTTTTCCTGAAGGGTTCGCAGCATGTCCACCACACCTGGATACAGCTCCCCGGACTCGGGTATGGTGCGTGACTGGTGGTATCTGACCCTTTCCATGAAAAGCCTGAAGGTCTCTCTATCGGTCTTTCCTGTGAGCTCGCTGCAGAACTCCTCAAGGGGTTCTCCATAGAGGGCGTTGATCCTGTCGAACGGGGGCTCGGATCCTCCGGTAACATCAGACACAGCCCGGGCGATCGCCGGGGCCAGGGCCTTTTCTGTATGGTGAAGGGTGCCGTCCAGGTCGAACACCGCCAGTTTTCTCATGTTTTCCTCCAGTCCCTTGGGAAAGGGGAATATATTACACGCTATGAAAGCGACTTCCATTTTTGCCACCGATCTCGACGGAACCCTGATCAGGTCCGACGGCTCCTTTGCCTGTGAGGACATCCAGGCCCTGGAGGAACTCAGAAGCGCCGGATGCGCGGTGATACTGGCAACCGGCCGAAGCCCTTTCTCGCTGGAAAGGTGCCTTGCGGGAAGGATACTCCCCGTGGACTGGATGGTACTCTCCTCCGGCGCCGGTGTCGTCAACGCAGGCGGTGAGGTGAAGCTGAGCCGGGTGCTCAGTCCATCGCAGACGGAAAAGGCCCACAGGGCATTCTCCGCCATGGGTATCGAGGATATATCCATACAGGGACCCTTCCCGGATGCCCACCAGCTGCACTGGATTCGGGGAAACCACGGGGAGGACTTCCTCACCAGGCTGGGCCTGTACCGGGGTTATGCCGTCGAGGTCGAATCCCCATCCATGGAGGCCTCCGAGGTCATAGGTTTCGCTGAACCCGAGGAGGCCGACAGGGTCATAGCCGGGGTAGAGGAAGCACTCGGTAACGGATTCTCGGTGATACGGGCAACCAGCCCCATAAACCACAGAACTGTATGGATAGAGGTTTTTCAGGGGGGCGTTAACAAGGGGTCCGCCTGCGAGTTCATAAGAAGCGAGCTTGATGCCGACCCGGATATGACGGCTGCTGTAGGGAACGACTGGAACGATCTTCACATGCTTGAATGGGCAGGCACCTCCTTCATGGTGGAAGGTTCACCTGAAGAGATCGCCGGCAGATACATCCGTGTTCCATCCGTGGAGAGCGGCGGGGTAGCCAGGGCCGCGGAGCTCTGGCTGGAAAGGCTTTCATGAAGGTATTCGCCCTGTCGGACCCCCACCTGGGCTTCGCGGTAAACAAGCCCATGAGCGTTTTCGGAGACAGGTGGACGGACCACCCGGAAAAGATCCGCACCAACTGGGAAAGGCTTGTATCAGATGATGACATCGTGCTTGTCCCCGGAGACATATCCTGGGGAATGAACTACCTGGAAGCCGCCCCGGACCTGGAGTTCCTGGATGGTCTGCCTGGAAGCAAATACATCTGCCGGGGAAACCACGACTACTGGTGGACCTCAAAAAAGCAGGTTTCGGAGCACACCGGCCCTTCCATTACGGTGATGCAGCGAAATGCCGTGAAGTGCCCCGGATTCGTTCTGGCCGCATCCAAGGGGTGGAGTACCCCCCTTTGGGAAGGCTACAAACCCTCCAGCGACGATAAGTACTACAGAAGGGAACTTGCCAGGATGCAGATGGCCCTGGAGGAGGGCAGGGATCTCCTCGAACCCGGCATGCCGCTTGTTTATATGATGCACTATCCGCCGGTGGTGGACGGCAGGCCCAGCGAGTTCGCCGAGTACCTTGCGGAGTATGGGGTATCCCTCTGCGTGTACGGCCACCTCCACGGAAGCTGGCCGGAACTGGTGAACATGGAGTACAGGGGAGTCGTGTTCAGGATAGCCTCGGCGGACTACCTGAACTTTACCCCCCTGAACCTTACCGGAAAGGTCTTTCGCTGATGCTGCTCGCCGCGAATGGAATAGGGCTTGAGTTCGGGGCCGAAGAGGTCTTCAGCGGCCTCAGCTTCAACATAAACAACGGAGACAGGGTAGCGCTGGTGGGAGTTAACGGAGCCGGCAAGACCTCGCTCCTGAGAATACTCTGCGACGAGATCTCCCCGACCTCGGGCACGGTGAGTAAAGCAGGCGGACTGCGGATAGGCTACCTGCCCCAGCAGATCAGCGAGTTCCCGGAGGGAGGGCTTCTGGAAGCCGTCTGCGCCGGTTCCGGCGAGGTGGCCGAAGCCCTGAGCAGGGAAGCTGAACTCCATGCCAGGCTGGAGGAAGAGGGGCAGATAGACCGTCAGACAGCGAGGGAACTTACCAAGGTGCAGGACAGGATCCACTCCTCCGGCGGCTACAGCCTCCAGTCCAGGGCGGAGGCGGTTCTCTCCGGTCTGGGCTTTTCCAGGGAAGACTTCGAAAAGCCCCTGGAGGACTTCTCCGGAGGCTGGAAGATGCGGGCCATGCTGGGCACCATTCTCCTTGGGAATCCCGACCTGCTCCTGCTGGACGAGCCCACGAACCACCTGGATCTTGATGCGCGTCTCTGGCTTGAGGAGTTCCTGCTGAGGTTCAAGGGGGCCGTGTGGATCATCTCCCACGATCCGGCCTTCCTCGACCGTGTAATAAACAGAGTTGTGGAACTGGAGTTCGGCGAACTCAACTCCTGGGGGGGCAACTACTCCTTCTACGTCGAGGAGAAGCTCAGGCACAACGAGCTTCTTGAGAAGGAGGCGAAGAAGGTCCTGGAGGAGAGGGAGCGCCACGAGAGATTCATAAGGAAGTTCAAGGCCACCGAGAGCAAGCGGTTCCAGGTAAGGAGCCGGGAGAAGATGCTCGAGAAGCTCGAGGCGGTTCAGACTTACAGAAGCCCCAGAAGGATGATAATCAAACCCCCTGAAGTGCCAAGGAGCGGCACCAAGGTGCTGGACCTGGTGGATGTGGCCAAGGCCTACGACAGAACGGTGTTCTCCGGCGTGAACCTGGAGATTCAGCGGGGAGAGCGCATCGGCATCGTTGGCAGGAACGGCGGCGGCAAGTCCACCCTTTCAAGGCTGATCGCCGGCATAGAGGAGCCCACTGAGGGCACGGTCACCCAGGGCACCGGCGTGATGATCGGCTACTACTCCCAGGAGGTGGACCTTCAGCTCAACGGGGACAACACCGTTCTTTCGCAGATACACCAGGCAGCACCAGATCGAAGCGAGAAGGAGATAAGGAACTACCTGGGAAGGTACCTCTTCACCGGAGACGACGTGATGAAACCGGTTTCGGTGCTCTCAGGGGGAGAGACCAGCCGTCTTGCCCTTGCCGGCATCCTCATCAGGCCCACCAACCTCCTCATCCTCGACGAGCCCACGAACCACCTGGACATCTTCAGCAGGGACGTGCTTCAGGAAGCCCTTACCGGATACACTGGAACCCTCATTCTGATAAGCCATGATGAAAAGCTGCTCGCTGCACTGTCCGAAAGGCTGTTCGTGGTTAAGAACCAGACTGTCAGGCAATTCCCCGGAGGCTTCGCCGAATACGTGGAGAAGCTCCGGGAATACGCCGGCAGCCAGCTGGGAGGCCAGCAGTCGAAGACCCGGGAGCAGGAGACCTCCAGAGAGGCGGAGAAGGAGCGCAAGCGCCAGGAGGCGGCGAAGCG
>NPID01000093.1_pt1 | contig 13308 bp, 13 predicted proteins | sample 8637491 | NCBI WGS metagenome assembly NPID01 (sample SAMN07420843, study PRJNA396082) | bioreactor metagenome | isolation source: sample BA6 brine-fed electro-methanogenic bioreactor BA | place: Japan: Kochi | collected 2016-06-14 | reverse complement strand
CTCTCTTCTGCGGCGATGGGCGAGGCCCAAATCATCCATTTCGGAGATTATGACCCGGTTGGGCTCGATGAATACCAGCGACTGAAACAGGCGCGCCCCCTGCGTACCAGACTCTATGTTCCGGGAAAACTGGAAGACCTACTCAAGAGATATGGAAAAAAACAATTGCTGGACGATAGCCAGGCCATTTTGCAGAGAATCAGAAAGAGCAAGGATTCTGATGTGGCAAGGATTGTCAAGATGATGGACCGCTGGGGGGTAGGGCTGGAGCAGGAGGTGCTGTTGCGTGAAACATTGAAATTGTGCGAATAATCGTAGGGAGCAAAATCCTATTGGGTTGCCACCGACCGTTTTGATCTGTCGGCAGAGCAGATTGCCGTGATCTATAAGTTACGCTGGACGATAGAGTCCTTCTCTGCCTGGTGGAGGCGCCACCTCAAGGTGTGTCATCTGATCGCCCGCAGTCCCTATGGCCTGCTGGTGCAGATCCTCGCAGGATTAATCACGTGGGATATCGATTGAGATCCGACCCTTGCTCTCCCAATGGATTCGCCGAATCAATCTTTATGGCTTGGACTATCCATTCTTCGATGTAACTTGAGCCCGGGTGCTTGTATAGGTATCCTTAAAAAAGCAATCTGAAGTGCATTAAATCTTATGGTTGAGTATGTGAGAGATTGTGAAAATGTCCGATAAAAAGCGCTCCATCGATCCGGAAAATAAAGTAGAGCTTGTGGTCTCTGCGGCCCGCAGTCTTTTTGTTAAAAGAGGTTATTACCGTGTCACCATCCCTGATATCGTCAAGCAGTCAGGTGTCAGCACAGGGGCGATTTACAGTTATTTTGAAAACAAGGAAAGCTTGGCACGTCATATCCAACAGGAGACTCTTGCCGAGTTTCACCAGATGTTTCTGGAACGGCTGAAAGGGAAAGAGGGAACATATTCTAAACTGCGGGCCTTTGCCGAATTGATATTCGATCTTTGCGAGTCAGACCCGGACATGCTCGAATACCTTTTTTTCATGAAGCACGCCGAGTTTCTGCCGGGCAACCCGCCGATGTGTTTTTCGCCATCCCTTCGTCTTTTGCAGGCGATTGTTGCTGAGGGCATCAATGCGGGAGAGCTCAAACCTGCCACTCCCTTCATCTCTGCCGTTGCCTTTACCGGCGTTATCCTGCGAGCCGCAGAGTTGCGGATCATGTGTGTTTTGGAGACCCCTCTCTGCGAGCTATCCGAAGAATTGATCTCAGATGCGTGGGCTGCGATAAAGCCTTAAATGCCCTGAGCCAGACGGTTGCTGGACTTGTCAGAAAGCCAAATTACATTGATTTGACGGTCTATGAACTTGTTGTGCAAAAATGAAGACTTAAAACTGGCCATAGAAAATATCCGAAAGTCCCCCTCGTTACTGGTTCAAAAAGAAAGACTTCCTGCCAGTTTTCCCTCAACAAGTCTTAGCCTTGACGAAATTGTTTAAATTTAGTAGTTTTTAATTCTTTATTGGAATAGTTTGGCCTACACATCCAAAAAGTGGATTATTTCAGATGGGGTTGAAGCAAAAGAGGGCAACAAGAGACGGGGTGAGTTCCTCTTTTTTAAGCCCAGACCAAGACCGAAGAACCAAAACCAAGCCGCTTCACATCTATATGGCCCGGACTATAGGGTTGTCTGTCTTGCCGTTGTTGCTGCTGACCATTTATCTGGCAGGCAGTCATATCCACGGCTTTCAGGCTGAACGGGACCGCGAGGCCATAGAGCGGGTTGAGAACGCCGCAAGTTCACTCGACCATGATCTTTCAGCGAGAATTTCGGCTTTAGAGGTCTTGGCCGTCTCTCCGCTTCTCGATTCCCCCGCCCGCATCAGAGACTTTTACCGACAGGCACAAGGGTTTCATCAACGTATCGGCGGGCATGTCATTCTGGCCGACTTATCCCTGCACATGGTTCTCAATACGCAGGTGCCCTACGGTTCTGCTTTACCTGCTCTTTCCGAACCTGAAGGCCTGGCTGCCGCACCCGCTGCACTGGCAACAGGACAACCCGCTGTTGGCGACATGTTCCGTGACTCCATCGCCAGACAGCGCTTTGTTGCAATCACTGTCCCGGTTTTGCGCGAAGGACAAACCGTGGCGCTTTTGCTCAATATTGTCAGCGTCGACTGGTTGCAGCAGCACCTCGAAGCAATAACCCTTCCTCCCGATTGGTCACTCATGCTGCGTGACAGCATCGGCGATGTTATGGCCCAAGCCTTGAGTGTCGACAAGAATGAAGTTATTTCCGAGAAGGATGCTGCCCGGCAGTTTGCCTCTCAGATGAAATGGGCTCCCTGGACCGTTGTCCTTGAAATCCCGCGCGTGGCTTATTTCTCCTCGGTTGTGAAAATGGCCGGCACTCTGGCGGTGGCGATATTGACCCTGACCCTGGCCAGCATGATTGGCGGGCGACTGTCCAGCCGTCGATTGTCTGAATCGATCATCTCTCTTGCCCAGAATTCGTCAGGCCCACCTTCAACTCCAGCCATCTCGGAGTTTGAGGCGGTGCGCCGCATTCTCACCAAAACAAAGGCCGCACGGGATTTTTCAGAAAAGACCTTGAAGGAAAGTGAATCGCGCTACCGTGAACTCTTTGAAGCCAACCCTCACCCCATGTGGGTGTACGACCTGGAAATGTTGGCTTTTCTCGCCGTCAATGACTCCGCGATTAACCGCTACGGGTATAGCCGGGAAGAATTTCTCGGGATGACCATAAAAGATATTCGACCTTCGGGTGAAGTGCCAAGGCTCCTTGAAAATGTCAGAGGGGTGACCGAGGGGATCGATGATGCCGGCGCGTGGTGGCACATCAAAAAGGATGGCAGCGCCATTCTTGTCGAAATTACTTCTCATACGCTGCTTTTTTCCGGGCGGCCTGCAGAACTTGTGCTCGCGCACGATATCACAGATCGCAAACGCCACGAAGACGAATTGAAGTATTTGGCGACCCATGATGATCTGACGGGGCTCGCCAACCGCGCATTGTTGCTCGAGCGCCTGAATCAAGCCGTTTCCCACGCACGCCAGAGCGGTCAATCCGTCGCGCTTCTTCTGTTGGATATCGACCGCTTCAAGGTCGTCAATGAAAGCCTCGGGCATGACTTTGGCGACAAGCTGCTGTGCGAGGTGGGCAAGCGACTGCTTCAGATTGTCAGGGGGGCAAATACCGTTGCACGATTGGGGGGCGATGAATTCATCGTGCTGCTTACCGAGATTTCTGAAGTCGATGAGATCGGCCTGGTTTGCAGCCAGATCTTGAATCGACTTGCGGAGCCGCACCGGATTGACGGGCGGGAGATCATTCTGACTGCCAGCCTCGGTGTCAGCCTTTTTCCTCAGGACAGTGACAATGGCCCCTGCCTGATTCGCAATGCGGATATGGCTATGTATCGTGCGAAAAGGGGAAAGGGGAACGACTTCGCCTACTATTCACCTGAGATGGACCGGCGTGCGGCTGAGACACTCGAGTTAGAAGGGGCGCTGCGTAACGCCCTCGAGAAAACCCAGTTTTGCTTGTATTACCAACCTCAGATTGATCTGGTTTCCGGACAAATCATCTGTTGTGAGGCGCTGATTCGCTGGCATCACCCCCAGCGGGGCATGGTTGCTCCCGGAGATTTTATCCCCCTCGCCGAAGAAACCGGGCTCATCGTGCCAATTGGCTCCTGGGTGCTGCAGGAGGCCTGTCGCCAGGCGCGACAATGGCAGGAACAAGGAGCCTGCGGAGTTCGGGTCGCTGTCAATATTTCTGGCCGCCAGTTCGGTGACCCCGGGTTTGTCGACAAGGTCAGGGAGACGCTTCAGAAAAGCGGTTTGAAGCCGGACCTTCTGGAGCTGGAAATCACCGAAAGCGTGGCGATGGAACGCGTGGAAACCACCATACAGACCTGGATGGACCTTGAAGCCCTCGGTGTTTCACTCTCAGTGGACGATTTCGGTACCGGCTATTCCTCGCTGAGCTATCTCAAGCAGTTTCCGATCCACAGTCTGAAGATTGATCGATCCTTTGTCCGCGATATCACAAGCAACCCCAACGATGCGGTGATCGCTTCATCGGTGATTGCCCTGGCGCACAGCATGGGGCTCAAAGTGGTTGGCGAAGGGATTGAAACCAGGGAGCAGCTCAAACTTCTCGAGGAAAAGAAATGCGACATGGGGCAGGGGTTTCTGTTCAGCCGCCCAGTCCCATTCGATGAAATTCTTCAGTTCTTCAATGTGGCGAAAAAGCACTTTAACTAACCACGGCATGCTCCACCCGGCCCCTCTTCGATCATGGCCGCGTTCATTCTTGCCATCTCCGCCTGTATTTCGCCTCCCTGCACCACGATGCCACTTTTCTCTGCAGTCGCCAGAAGAACCTCTCTCTGCATCAATCTCTCCCAACTCGAACGCATAGCGCTATGCTCGCTGCCTTGGCCGCCGCTTCGTATGCGCTGCATCTCGATGGCCGTCTGAAAGTCCTCCCGCGCAATCAGCCGTGTTCCTATGCGGGCGATGAAATTCCCGGCGAGGCTGTTTTCATCCTCCCGCAGTGCACGATTCTCTTGAGTTGAGAGCACATAGTTGACCCGGGCCGTATGGCCGGAAGCGGTTATTTTGTCGGCAATGACCGTTTCACCCGTCTGCGTTAGATCAAAGGATACGCGGCTGTGACCGGTTATGACGCTGACTTCGACAGATCTTACGCTCGGCACATCTCTTTATGGATTATTTGCTGCGGCGCTCTTGTCCCCTTGAGGTAAGTAATGGCAGATGACCGATCCCTCGAAAACTTAGAAACGATTCGACAGTCATCTACAACCAGAGGTGCTTTTCAATCCTATTTTCAGGCAGAGCCACTTCTTGGTTTGCCCGGCTGTCTCTCGATCACCTTGACGGAACAGGCGAATAACAGACTCAGAGCCATGACGAGGTAGACCCTTTGGAGCAACCAGAAAGAACCCAGTTTAAGCAAGGCAAACTGAGGGTCGAAATCGCGAATCAGCCAGACAGCGGCTACTATGTCGCCCAGAATCGTTCTTCCCCTCCAGCAGCCATTCAAGATTGGTTTTGATCTGCTTCCGAAACAATGCCCTGATCTAGGCGGGTCAAGGGGTTTCAGGGGCGAATTTGTGGCCAGTTCAGGGATTGCCCGGAAACCTTCACACTCTACTTATTCCCTCCCCCCGTTTCTCTGAATTTGATCCGATAGGAAAAGGTTTCGGGATCGAGCCAGTCGAGTGGTTTTCCGTCTACCTCGGCGTAGGGGTAACCGAAGGTGTTGAGGGGGGCACCGGCTTGCGAGGGGTTCAGCTTCAGATCTCTCCCGACGGCAAGCTTGATTCGGTAAGCATCAATCCCTCCCCAGAAATACTCCCTGTAGGCGACCGCCCGGGGATCCTCCGGCTTCAGGTTTTCTTCGAGCATCATTTTGCGTACATCCCCCGGATCGACCGGCACCCAGCCGTGACCGGGCAGGAAGAACTCGGCCCAGCAATGCTGCCAGCCGGTGACATTCTGTTCGGCCTTGCGGCCGAGGCGGAGCCCGAAAACCTCGCGGGCCGGAATACCGGCGGCGCGGGCCAGGGCGACGTAGACGGAACTGATGTCTGTGCACTTTCCGCTACGGGTCTCGAGCAACAGGCAGACGTCTCCCTCGCCACATCCGACGACTTTCGGATTGCGGACCATGTTGTCGCAAACCCAGTCGTAAATCGCTCTCGATCTAGCCAGCACTCCCTGGCGGTTGGCGGTGATCCGATCGGCGAGCTTCTTGACCTCCCCGTCGGTCGGCCCGAGTCGGCTGGGCCCAAGAAAGAGAGCATAATCAGCGGCCGCCCACGACGCTTCGGAGTCAGGGAGGTTGCCTTCGTCTCTCTCCCGGCGATCGACTGAAAAGGAAAAGACGAGTTTGCGATTTTCAGCGCCTTGCGGCCAGTCTGCATAGAGAATCGGGGTCCCGTAAGTTCTCTCTGTATAGACCCCGGAAGAGGCAAAATCTCCCTCGACCCGTATATCGCCGATCCGCTGGTGGGCGTCGGATACCGGATAAGGAATCCAGAGGCGAGCTTCCGAGGCCTGGGGATAATGGGAAAGATCAAATTCCATGATGATTGTTCCGGAACGGGTCTCAGCGGCACTCGACGCAATCGCCCCGACAAGGATCAAAAAAAGGACAAACAGGACACGGGTGGCAGCTTTCATGGTCTCCTCCGGTTGAAAATGCAAGATACTGGGCATGCTATCAGCAAGGTCCGCCGAGGTCCAAGAAGTTTCTTCTGAAAAGCCTATGACAGTTATCAGTAAAAACTATGGAAAGCTACCTCCTGATAGGTCCGGATATGCGAGACGCAGCAGGCCGCGCTGCTCAAAGTAGGCTGACGTCAGCACATGATTTACGGCGGAAAGTCCGTCATGCCACCCGCGGTAAATTAACGCCGTCACCGATTGCGTTGCCAGAGTATTCGCGCCAAGACAGATCAGTCCCCGGTAGACAGCCTTTCAGCGTCGACATGAGACGAGACCTCCCTGAGTAAGGCCGCACTTCTCCATCGCACGACCCAGGATTTACTGTGTCAGGCGCACAAAAAAAAGCCCAACGGATACCGCCGGGCTGTAGGGAAGGAAAGAGATGTCATTTCGATTGATTTTGTCGCAGAATCCCAATTTTGGGGTTGATTGCCTCGCCCAATCCTCAGTGATGACCGGCGTGACCCTTGCCTCCATTTTCTTTGGTCGATTTCTCCTTGTCCTTCATCATTCTCATCATTGGACAATCCTTCATCATTTCACCCATCATGTCGGGGTTCATGTGTTCCATCATGTGGTGCATCATCTCCGGCCCCATTTTCATCATCATGTCGTGCATCGATTGGCGTTGTTCAATGAGTTCATTGATGACGGTCGCGATGGCTTCAACTTTTTCTTCGCCAGTGGCGGCATTCATTGCTTCGACACGTTCGTGAAGGCGCTCGTTTTGTTCGGCCATTTTCTGCTGCATGGCTTCATGTTTTTCCCCCATCTCCTGGCACTTTTCCATCATGGCCGCAGATTCATCGGCCTCCATGTTCGACTTATCGCTTTTTTCGGAGGCAAATCCGGTTGCTGCAAACAGACAGGCGAATAAAAGAACCAAAAAAACACGCGTTTTCATAGACTCCTCCTTTAGGTTGGGGAAGGGCTTTACGACTCTTCCTGCTTTGAAGAGAGTCTAGCACAAGCGGCACCGAAGACCAGGAAGCGGCCTATTGCACTGCGGAGTGTGCAAGAAAGAGAGGACTATTCGTCAACAGATTGAAGAATATTCTCAAGCTACGAACAGCAAAAATCCTTAGGTCAAAAAAAACATCATAAAAACGGTAGTTTATGTTTTGAGAAAAATTGGAACGATGTTTGAATTTTAAAGGGTACTTACTCACTTTGGCCGTCCTGAGCATGACAAAAAAAGGCTCATTTTTATCAGAAAGGAGGTGCGACACGAACAATTCAAGGATTTCGGCATCAGGCCGTCCTGGCCGAGCCCATGTTGTTTAATTTTCAGGAGGAATAAAAATGAAAAAGTTTTTGTTAGGTGCGCTCATTCCAACTCTGCTTTTCGTTCTGAGTTCTCCCGCCGCCGCCTGGACTCCGCGCATGGAAGTGGATGAAGACACTTGGTTGCAGCTCGGATTTCTCGCCCAGGTCCAGTACGAGACCATTGAAAACGCCGCCGGCACCAATAACAACAAATGGAACAACGAGTTTTTCACCCGCCGCGCGCGCATTCTCGCCTTGGGTTCCGTGCATGAAAAAGTGAAATTTTTCTTCGATACTGACGTGCCCAACGCCGGCAAGACCGGTGCGGACAACTCTCTGGTGTGGAATGACGGTCTTATCGATTTTCAATTCATGCCGGAACTCAACGTCTCCATCGGTCGACTCCTGCCGCCATTCTCCTTGGAATCTCAGGCCTCGGCCACCACTTTGCTGGGATTGGATTATAACCTCAATTCCATCAAACTGCCTACGCCCAACGATCGCTCCTTCTGGCGCGACGACGGTATCGAGGCGCGGGGCATTCTTGCAGACGGGCTTGTCGATTATCGCGTCGGTGTCTTTAAAGGTCAGCGGGAAAGCGACTTGAACCCTGATGACGAACTGCGCACCACGGGCATGATCATGATCAACCTGGCTGATGCCCAACCGGGTTGGTATTACAACATGAATAGCCTGGGTTCTATCGACATGATCTCCTTCGGCGCTGGCTACGATCGCATTCCCAACAGTGGCGCTGGTTTTTCCGACGGCAAGGCCTGGAGCCTGTTCGCCCAAGTAGATCAGGGGCTGGGCACCGGGCGCCTGACCGGCGCGGCGGCTTATTATGATTGGGATGGCGACGGCTGGGCCGGTGGGTTCGAAGGCAACACAGCCTCGGCTCAACTTGGTTATCTGATCCCCTGCATGCTGGTTGACGGTGCTCATTGGCAACCGGTAGTTCGTTGGCAGAATCAGGACCCCGATGTTGGAGCGACCCTGGATACCCTCAATTTGGGGCTTAATTACTACCTACGCGGCCACAATATGAATTTCAAAGCCGATTACGCCATTAACGATCGGATCATCGCTGGTGAGCGGGTTGATGCTTTTCGCCTTCAGGCGCAGATTTATTTTTAACCAGGGTTCTCCGGAGTGACCGGATGGGCGCTGTGCCTTTTTTCAATTCGAAATGAGACTGACTATATCTGGCGAGGGAGCCATCCCGGCTCCCTCGTTCATGTTTTAACAGGGCTAAGAGATGGCGCATCACAAAATTCCACGCTGCGCTTTTTTATCAAGCGTTGAAAAGCTCATAGCCGACGACAAGTGTCCGGATGGATCAAAACTTATTGGCGCCAGTGAAGCTTTTCAGGCTGTGGTGGCCATTGCCCGCTGCGCCGCCTCAAGCGATGCAACAATTCTTCTACAAGGCGAAAGCGGAACCGGAAAGGAGCTTTTCGCACGCCTGATTCACCGGCACAGCAAGCGGTCTCAAGGCCCTTTTGTCCCAGTGAATTGTTCGTCCATTCCCTCCGAGCTTTTGGAAGGTGTTTTGTTCGGGCACGTTAAGGGTGCCTTTACTGGAGCGGACTGCGACCATGCCGGAAAATTTTCTCAGGCACACGGCGGCACACTCTTTCTTGACGAAATAGGCGATCTGCCACAGGCGCTGCAGCCACGCATTCTTCGCGCCTTACAAGAGCGGGTCATCGAACCAGTGGGCGGTGAAGCACGGCAAGTGGACGTGCGGGTCATCGCTGCAACTCATTGCAACCTCGAATTGAATGTGGGACGAGGACTTTTTCGAGAGGATTTGTATTACCGCTTGGCTGTGGTGCCGATTTTTCTTCCACCGCTGCGCGAGCGGCGCGAGGACATCCCTCTTCTGGCGGAACACTTCACACGGATTAAGGCCCCTCGCAGAGCAATAGAAATCAGTGCCCGCGCCATGGATGACCTTATTTCCTACGAGTGGCCGGGGAATGTACGGGAATTGGAAAATGTTATAGAGCGAGTGCTGATACTGTCTCGTGGAGTGAAACTTGAGCAAAATGATTTCCCATTGCAGATTCGCTACCATGGAGCTCGCCATCAAACCATGGTGGTTCGCCTTCCCGATGAGGGCTATTCGCTGGATGACATCGTCAAGGACGCCATTGTTCAGGCGTTGGTGAAAAGTCACGGCAATCAGGTGCGAGCGGCGGAGCTGCTCAGGATCCCTCGCCACATCCTAGTTTACCGCATGGGAAAATATGGCCTGCGTGGTGATGCAGGATCGTCAAGGGGTAAAGCAGAGCAAGTGCCGTGATCGAGGCCCCATGGGGCAGTTTATGTGGATTGACTCTTTACTCCTGATTCATAGATCTTGCGGGCTTGAACTGACAGAGATTCCCCACACTGACGGTGTGTCCCGCAGAGGCCATTATCCTGGCCAATTCAAAGGCCAGATACATATCGTCAGCGTCAGCGACTCGAATCCGAACAAGTACATTACCGTCAACCTTATCTTCAAGCCAAGCAGCAAGAGCTTCGCCCCCCTTTTCCCGGGAGATGTTGGATCGCTGCGTATCAAGGCCGTTTACTTTGATGCACACATCAATTATGTCTCGCCGTAGGTCGACAGACAATTCTTCTGCATTCATTGTTGAGTCTTCTCAGAAAGAGGTTTTTCTCGTTCCCCCTCCAACAACGACCTGAAGCTTTGAAAAGTTCGCTTCGTTGAGGATTTGGCGAGATAAAACTGCGCCAGATAACTACTGTACAAAGTAGAGTCTTCGCTGTTCATGTCCAATAAATAAATTGCAAGAAATTTAATTGAGCGGGTACTCATTCCCGCAATGCGGGCAAAATGACCATTCATTGTTTGCAATTTCACCGCAGGAACAGCGGTGAAACCTCTTGCTACCCTGGCGCCGAATCCGCAGAACGGCATAGGCTAAAGCTGTGGCGAATATGCCGCCCAAAAGAATGCCGCCAGCCGGTCCAATCGTGAAGAAGGTGTCCAGAGTGCAGCGGCCACAGCAATATGACCAAGTGTTGTAGAGCACGACAACAGTCGCGCCAAACGTACCTAATACGGCAAATCCGCCCAGGGAGCGCAGTGCCTTCACGGGGTCGCCTCGTGTCGCTCTCCACAGTGCGGACAGTAAGCAAAAAGGGTTGAAACCATCTTCTGGCAATCACCACAGCGCTGACGTAATAGTTTCCTGCAGGACGGACAGACAAGCCAGTCATGGGAGACAGACTGACCGCAGTTGCCACAGCATCCCTTGTGGGTGTCAGGTCCCTGTTCGCGCCTCTCAAGCTCGCCGAGGACAGCATAGCCGAGTAGGCCGAGGATGATCAAAAATGCAAGAATCATTTGCGAAGCCGTTCTGATTGCGAGTCTATACCGCTGCCGCCAGCGGCGGCGTGACGAGAGTTTCGTCGTCGGCCACGCACCCATCGCGCAGTTCGACGATACGGTGGAATGAGCCGCGATTCTCGGGGTTGTGCGTTACCATGACGATGGTCTGTCCTTCCTCGTTGAGTTTCTGCAGCAACGCCATGATTTCCTGGCTGGTTGTGCTGTCAAGGCTCCCGGTCGGCTCGTCGGCCAGAATCAGTGGCGGCTGGTTGACCAATGCCCGTGCGATGGCGACGCGCTCCTGTTCGCCACCGGAAAGCTGGCTGGGCAGATGTCCGGCGCGGTGGGCCAGGCCGACCTTTTCCAGAACATCCCTGGCCCGTTCGCGCTTCTGGGCCGTCGGCATGCGCTTAACCGCCAGGGGAAGCATTACGTTCTCCTGCGCCGTCAGGTAGGGAACGAGATTAAAGGCCTGAAATACGAAACCGAGGTATTCGCGCCGGAAATCGGCCAGTTTCTCGCCGGAGAGGGCGTAGAGGTCGATGCCGTCGATGATTACTTTCCCCGCGCTCGGTCCGCACAATCCGCCGAGAATGGAAAGAAAGGTACTCTTGCCCGACCCCGAAGGCCCCATGACGCCGAGGAAGGTCCCTCAGCGACGTTTAAATCAACGCCACGCAGCGCCTGTACACAGTCGCTGCCGTTTTCGAAGTTTCTGGCCAGCTTTGCTATCTCGATAAATGCCATGAATTCATCCTTTTCTGCAGTATGGTTTATCTTCCCGCCTTTTCATCAACACCTTCAACCTTGTTTAAAGCGCCCTCAGCGCCTCAGTTGGCTCCATCCGGCTGGCGTGCAGGGCTGGATAGAAGGAGGCAAGCGCGCCGACCGTGACCGCCAGCAGCAGGGCTCCCCCGAGTAGCAACGGGTTGAAGGCCAGATGGGGATGCTCTTTGGCCAGAAACGGCAGCAGCCCCCAGGTTGCAGCTATACCGGCGATATATCCGAGCCCCCCGGCAAGCAGGCTGACCGTCGTGGCTTCAGTCATGATAAGTGACATGACGTGTCCGCGTCGGAAGCCCAACGCCCGGAAGATACCGATCTCGCGGGTGCGCTCGTTCACCGCCCCCATCATGGTCACGAAGACCACCAGGGCGCCAATAAACACCACCACCCCGGCGATACTCAGCGAGAGGACCCGAAACTGATCAAGGGCGTGCATGCGCGACTTGATGACCTGCTGCAGCGCCGTGACCCGGGTGTAGGGCAGCACGCTGGAGATCTGGCTGACCAGATCTTCCACCGGGCAGTCCGCGCACAGGGCGGCGATCTCGACCAGGCTGATCTTCCCCGGCATTCCGAAGATCTGCTGTGTGACCGGCAGTGCGGCAATGAGCAGACGGTCATCCTGCGAGCCCGTCGGCTCAAGGATGCCGGTCAGTGTGAAAGTGCGTCCGGCGACCTCGACCTGTTGCCCTATCTCGAGTCCGAGAGTACGGGCCACGTCATTGCCGGCCACCAGTTCGTCCGGCGACTGCAGGGCCCGGCCGTCAATGGTCCACCAGCGCTTGAGGCCGAACTCGATTTCGGGATCAACCCCCATCATGACAACCCGGTGCTCGCTGATCTCTACTGCGCCAAGCACCTTGGGCGCTACCGCCGCGATGTTGCGGGCATTGGGAATGGAACCGATTCCCGCCAGATCGTCTTCGCGTATCGGCTCGGGATTGACGGAGACCCCGCCCAGGGTCACCCCGCCGTAGGAGAGGGACAGATCGTCGCTTGCGGGCGTTACCAGTATATTGGCACCGAAGCTGTCGATCTTGTGCTCTGCCTCCATGGTCAGAGCCTCGGTTAGAGAGATCAAAGTCACTACAGTGGCGATTCCCACTAACAGCCCCATTACAAGAAAGGCCAGACGAGCCTTGCGGCGGCGCAGATTGTTCAAAGCGATCGTTTGTAGGTTCATCGAATCCAGTCCTTTGTCTGTTATCTGCCTGAGGGGGCGAAATACCAGGAGCCGGCCGCGAGGTCGGCAGCGGCGATCACTAAGTGATCATCCTGTAGTTTGCGGTTGATCGGTGCCGGGTTGCAGCCGCCTTTGACTTCGTTGATTCGCGCGGCAGCGAACTTCTGTCCGCAGTTGTTGCAGACCATTGCATCTCCGGCCTGAGAGTAGCCCCTTTGATCTCGGTAGCAGACATCGCAGGCATCAAAGGCGGCCCGAATAATCCCGTCACTGCTTTGCAGGACGAAGAACTTTACGGCATTTTCATCCGCTTGATAGCTAAAGAAGTGCGCCTTTCCGTCATTGATTTTGCTGACGGGGATTCTCACCTGTCCCCCATCGGCACGCAGCTGCGGAAAGTCAGCCACTTGGGGACCTGAAAATGCCCAGACAGCCAGGGACGCACAGTTAGTGCATCATCGTTTCTG
>NPID01002846.1_pt1 | contig 13322 bp, 8 predicted proteins | sample 8637491 | NCBI WGS metagenome assembly NPID01 (sample SAMN07420843, study PRJNA396082) | bioreactor metagenome | isolation source: sample BA6 brine-fed electro-methanogenic bioreactor BA | place: Japan: Kochi | collected 2016-06-14 | reverse complement strand
CAACGAAACCAGTCAATACCTGACGTTCAAGCTGGATGACGAGGTCTTTGGTCTGGAGATCGTCAAAGTACGCGAGGTTCTCGATTTTACCACGGTGACCAGGGTGCCGCAGACCCCGCCCTTCATGCGGGGGGTGATCAACCTGCGCGGAGGGGTGGTGCCGGTGGTCGACATGCGGCTCAAGTTCGGGCTGGCCCAAGCCGAGAAAACCGTCAATACCTGCATCATCATCGTCGAGATCGACCTCGATGGGGAAACGACGGTGCTTGGGGCCCTGGCCGATTCGGTGCAGGAGGTGCTGGAGCTCGACCCCGACCAGATCGAACCGGCGCCGAAGATCGGCACCCGGCTGAAAACCGAATTCATCCGGGGGATGGGCAAGCGCGACGAGCAGTTCATCATCATTCTCGATATCGACAGGGTTTTCTCCTCGGACGAACTCGCCTCGGTCCAGGTCGCGCAGGGAGAAGCCGCAGTCGGCTGAGGCCGGCTTGGAGCCCTTCCGTACACATCAAAAGGAACCCCGCCATGAAATGGAAAGATCTGAAAATCGGTAAAAAATTGACCATCGGATTCGGCGGACTGCTGCTGTTGATGGCTTTTGTCGGTTATTCCGGCTACGACGGGGTCCAGACCGTGGCCCATTCCCTGTTTGTCGTCGGTGACGAAGAGGCTCCTCTGGTCGACATGGCCAACGAGATGAAAATCTCGCTGCTGGCGGCCAGAAACGCCATGGAAGAATACAAAAGCGCCACCGCCGCTCTGGCGACCGACGACCAGGAGGAGCTGGCGGCGATCGAGGCGGCCTACCGGCAGTCGCTCGCCGATTTCGACCGGTTTGCCGGCGCCATCCTCGAAGGAGCCAATCTGGACGGGGGGACGGTGGTCATCAAGACCGACAACCTGGAGCTGGCCAACCTGGTCAAGCGCGCCGACCAGGTGCATAACGAGAAGTTTCAGCTCAGCGCCGCCAAAATGATGGCGAGCGGCATGGAGCTGCTGCGCAAAAAGGCCGAAGCCGACCTGGCCATGGCGGGCATGGAAAAGGTCTACGACGAAGTCTATGCCGACGCCTCGGCCGTCGAGGGGCTGATCAGCGACGAAATCGCCCGGCGGGCGGAGACTGAACAGATTTCGGCCAAGGCCATGGCGATCCTGCGCGAAGAGGTGCCGCTGGCCGACATGGCCAACGAACTCAAAATCAGCATGGCCCAGACCCGGCTCCAGCTCGAAGAGTTCGTCCAGACCCGGGAATTGACCGAGCTGGATGGGATCGAAGAAGAGTATCGCCAATGGGTGGGGATCTTCGACGGCAACGTGACCGCGATTCTCGACGGCGGCGAAGTGGACGGCCGATCGGTCGTGGCCACCGACAACCCGACCATCCGGGCGGCCGTCGAGGAACTGGACGCCAACCATACCGAGTTTCAGAGCCGGGCCGCCGCCATGATGGCGGCCCATCGGGCCACCATCGAGGAGGCGGTTGAGGCCAAGGCGGCCATGGCGCGGCTCGATGCCTTCGGCGAAGAGGCCGCCGGACTGCTGAGCTCGGTGGAGGAGATGGCCAGCCGGGAAATGGCCGGTGCCAAGGAAAGCGGCCGCGCCGCCAAGTCCATGGCGATCAACGTCATTGTCGGGACCGTGGCCGTGTCCCTGCTGGTCGGCCTGCTCCTGGGGCTGGCCATCGCCCGGGGGATCACCCGACCGCTGTCCAGGGGGGTGGCCTTTGCTGAGGCGCTGGCCAAGGGGGATCTGAGCGTCGACATCGAGATCGAGCAGAAGGATGAGATTGGCGACTTGGTCCGTGCCTTTCGCGGCATGAAGGAGACGATCGCCGCCGTGCTCAAGGAAATGGACGGCCTCACCGGGGCCGTCAACGACGGCCGCCTCCAGGCCCGCGCCGAGTCCAAATCCTTCGAAGGCTCCTGGAAGGAGCTGGTCGACGGAACCAACGGCGTCGTCGATGCCTTTATGGCGCCGCTGCAGGTGGTTCTCGACAACCTCGACCGCATCGCCCGCGGCGACCTCCCCGAGTCGATCAGCACCACCTACCGGGGGGATTTCGACAAGATCCGCCTCAACCTCAACGCCCTGATTGCCTCGATGAACGAGGTGACCGGCCTGGCGGAGGAAATCTCCAGTGGCAACCTTGATCTCGAGGTCCACGAGCGCTCGTCGCAGGACCGCCTGATGCAGAGCCTCAACCGCATGGTTCAGGGGCTGGACGGGGTGGCTGGCATGGCCGAGGAGATCGCTGGCGGCAACCTCATGGTCGAGGTCGAAGAGCGCTCGACCAAGGACAAACTGCTGCTGGCCCTCAAGGCGATGGTGGGGAGCCTGCGCGAGGTGGCGAGCCGGGTCAAAGGCGCCGCTGACAACGTCGCCTCGGGAAGTCAGCAGCTCAGCTCCACCTCCCAGCAGATGTCGCAAGGCGCCGCCGAGCAGGCGGCGGCCGCCGAGGAGGCCTCCTCGTCCATGGAGCAGATGGCCGCCAACATCCGCCAGAACGCCGACAACGCCCTGCAGACCGAGAAGATCGCCATCAAGTCGGCCGAAGACGCCCGACAGGGCGGCGACGCCGTGGCCCAGACGGTGGCGGCGATGAAGGAGATCGCCGACAAAATCTCGATTATCGAGGAGATCGCCCGCCAGACCAACCTGCTGGCTCTCAACGCCGCCATCGAGGCGGCCCGCGCCGGCGAGCACGGCAAGGGCTTTGCGGTGGTGGCCTCCGAGGTGCGCAAGCTCGCCGAGCGCAGCCAGCATGCCGCCGCGGAGATCAGCGAGCTCTCGGGCAACAGCGTCGAGGTGGCCGAAACCGCCGGCGAGATGCTCTCGCGGATGGTGCCGGATATCCAGAAGACCGCCGAACTGGTGCAGGAGATCGCGGCCGCCAGCAAGGAGCAGGACACCGGCGCCGAGCAGGTCAACCAGGCCATCCAGCAGCTCGATCAGGTGATCCAGCAGAACGCCTCGGCGGCCGAGGAGATGGCCTCCACCTCCGAAGAGCTCAACTCCCAGGCCGATCGGCTGCAGGAGACGATCAGCTTCTTCCAGATGGACGAACGGGGTCAGGTCCAACTCCGGCAGGCGCCGGTGCGGGTTGAAGGGCCGGTGAAAATAACCAAAGCCCTGACCCACGAGCAGGAAAAAGGAGCGAACGCTTCGGAAAAGGTCAAGGGGATCAAGCTCCAGATGGGCCGCACCGAAGACGAGCTGGATCAGGACTTCGAGCGGTTCTAGGTCATTTTTCGTCGGCCCTTCCCCAGCGCCGAACCGGCTGAGGAGCTTTGTCGATCATCGCACCGAAAAAGAGGTCATCGGTGCGGGCGAGAAAGTGTTTTGCAGTGTTTTGCAGTTAATTCCAACCGGAAGAGGATGAGGTCATGTTGCAAAAAATGAGGATCGGAACAAGGTTAGGCGCCGGTTTCGCGTTGGTCGTGGCATTGATGTCCGTGCTTGGCTTCTTCGCCATTTTGGACATGCAGCATATCAACCGGGAGGTCGAGGATCTCGTTGGGGACAAATGGCCGAAAACGGTCCGGGCCAACACCATGATCGACAACGTCAATGTCATAGCCCGTTCGCTGCGCGACGCTCTGTTGATGGCTGAAGGCGAGGGCAAGAAGATTGCCGGAGAACTTGAGAGGGTACGGGCGGCCCAGGTTGAGATCACCAAGAACCTTGAACTGCTGGAGCAGACCATTCATAGCGAGAAAGGTAAGGAGCACCTCAGAAACGTCGCCGATGCCCGCGCTGCCTATACGGCCCACCAGGACCAACTGGTCGATTTGATCGGCGGCGGCAATCACGCCGCGGCCAGGTCCTTGCTGTTGGGGGCATTCGGCAGCGCCCAAGGCGCTTACATGGCCGCGGTCAGGGATCTGATCGGCTTTCAGGGGCTGCAGCTCGAGGAGGCGGGGCAGGTGGTCTATGCGGAATATCACCGCGACCGCAACATGGTCGTCGGCCTGCTCCTGATCTCCATCGTCATCGCCCTGGGGGCGGCCTACCTGGTGACCCGTTCCATTACCCGGCCGATAGCGGCCTGTATGACCGCTGCCGACAAAATCGCGGCCGGCGATATGGATGTCGTTCTCGATGCCACCAGCAAAGATGAAACCGGCCTGCTGCAGGCTTCCATGAGCAAGATGGTCGAATCGATCAAGACCTTGATCGAGGAAATGAGCGGCATGTCGAAGGCGCATGACGCCGGCGATATCGACGTGGTGATCAACCCGGACCTGTTCCATGGATCCTTCAGGGAGTTGGCGGTCGGCGTCAACGCCATGGTCAACGGCCACATCGCGGTCAAGAAGAAGGCGATGGCCTGCGTGGCCGAGTTCGGCAGGGGGAACTTCGACGCCGAGCTCGAGCAGTTTCCGGGCAAGAAAGCCTTTATCAACGACACCGTCGAGGCGGTGCGCGCCAATTTGAAGAAGTTCAACGAACAACTTCAGGTCCTTATCAATGCGGCTGCCGATGGCGAACTCGATCGAAGGGCGAACGCCGATCTTTTCGCCGGGGACTGGAAAACGCTGATCCAGGGCGTTAACGATACGGTCGTCAACATCGTCAATCCCCTCATGGTTACCGCCGATTACGTGGACAAGATCTCCAAAGGCGATATCCCGGCCAGGATTACGGCCGAGTACAAAGGGCAGTACAACCTGATCAAGGGCAACCTCAATGTGCTGATCGATGCCACAAGCACCATCACCGAGGCGGCCAAGGAAATCGCCTCGGGGAATCTGCAAGTAGCGTTGAAAGAGCGCTCGGAACGGGATGAGCTGATGAGGGCTCTGGGCCGAATGGTTGAACAACTCGCGGAGGTCGTCAGCAACGTCAAAAGCGCCGCCGACAACGTCGCTTCGGGCAGCCAGCAGATGAGTTCCAGCAGCGAGGAGATGAGCCAGGGAGCAACGGAGCAGGCGGCCGCCGCCGAGGAGGCGAGCAGTTCCATGGAAGAGATGGCCGCCAATATCCGCCAGAACGCCGACAATGCCCTGCAGACCGAAAAAATAGCCATCAAGTCGGCCGAAGATGCCAAGGTCGGCGGCCAGGCGGTGAGCCAGACGGTCGCCGCCATGAAGGACATCGCCGGCAAGATTTCAATCATCGAGGAGATCGCCCGGCAGACCAACCTGCTGGCCCTTAACGCGGCCATCGAAGCGGCCCGTGCCGGTGAGCACGGCAAGGGTTTTGCGGTGGTTGCCGCCGAAGTGCGGAAACTTGCCGAACGCAGCCAGCATGCCGCAGGCGAGATCAGCGAGCTGTCCTCCACCAGCGTCGAGGTGGCCGAGAAAGCGGGGGCGATGCTCGCCGCGATGGTGCCGGACATTCAGCGCACCGCCGAACTGGTGCAGGAGATCGCCGCGGCAAGCAAGGAGCAGGACTCCGGCGCCGAGCAGGTCAACCAGGCGATCCAGCAGCTCGACCAGGTGATTCAGCAGAACGCTTCGGCCTCCGAGGAGATGGCTTCCACCTCGGAAGAACTGTCTACCCAGGCCGAAACGCTTCAGAAGGTCATTGCCTTTTTCAAGCTGGACGAAGAGGCGTCGGTGGCGAAAGCCCGGGCTCTGCCGGCCTCCTCAGCGAAACCTGCGGTATCCCGTGACTCCGAGAGGGAGAAAAAGACCAAAAATCCCGCCCCTGCCAAGGACGCGGGGCTGGTTCTGGAGATGGGCTCCGGCGGCGACAAATTCGACGAGGAATTCGTTCGCTACTAGGCCGATGGGATCGTCCTCCCGGCACCCTGTTTGCCCCATCGGCGGCAACGGGCGCCGGGAGGAGGTCAGAAGTTGGCGCGCCGCAAACAATGCCGGGAGAACCAGGGGACAAAGCTCCCGGATGGTATTTTAATGCGTTTCACCGAACCCCGACGAACCCTTACCCCGAGAACATTCCATGGACCTGTCGCACCGGGACTTCAACCGCCTGGGCCAATATATCTACACCACCCTGGGCATAAAAATGCCCGAGGTCAAGCGGACCATGCTCACCGGAAGGCTGGCCAAGCGGCTGCGGGCGCTGGAGTTGAAGTCGTTTTCCGAGTACTGCGATTTCCTTTTCAGCAGCGAGGGCCAGGAGCAGGAGCTGGTCCACCTGATTGACGCGGTCACCACCAACAAAACCGATTTTTTCCGGGAGCCCGACCATTTCGAATACCTGAACGGGCGGGCCCTTCCCGAACTGATCCGCACCCGCAACGCCGGGGTGAAAAAAAGCCTCAAAGTCTGGAGCGCCGGCTGCTCCACCGGCGAAGAGCCCTATACCCTGGCGATGGTGCTCAGCGAGTTCTCGGCGACCAACTCCGACCTGGGATTTCGCTTCGAAATCCTCGCCACCGACATCTCCTGCAAGGTGCTGGAGGTGGCCCGCCGAGCGATTTATCCCCAGGATCGCATCCAGCCGATTCCCGCTCCGTTGCGGAAGAAATACCTGCTGAAAAGCCGGGACAAGAGAAAAAATCTGGTGCGGATGGCCCCGGAGATCCGGTCCCGGGTGGCTTTCGGGCGCCTGAACTTCATGGACCAGGAGTTCGGCCTGCGGGACCCTCTGGAGGTCATTTTCTGCCGCAACGTCATGATCTATTTCGACAAGGCCACCCAGGAGCGCCTGCTGAAAAAGTTCTGCCGATTTCTTCAACCCGGCGGCTATCTCTTTCTCGGCCACAGCGAATCGCTGCACGGCTACGACATCCCCCTGATCCAGATGGCGCCGACCGTCTACCGGAAGCCCGACTGATGCCCGGACAAGGGCAGGTCGACGCAATCTACCTCCGGCCGGGAGAGCTCTGTTTTCAGGAGCAGCCGGCCGTCGTTTCGACGGTGCTCGGTTCCTGCGTCTCGGTCACCCTGTTCAGTCCGCGGCGGTCGGTCGGGGCGATCTGTCATGCCCTGCTTCCGCTCAGCCGGGGCTGCCCGGAGCTCAAATACGTGGACCATGCCGTCGACGTCATGCTGCAGCGGTTCCAGCACAAGGGAATTCGCCGCGACGAGATCCAGGCCAAGTTGTTCGGCGGCTCCGACATGTTCAACGGTCCGGAGGCCGGGCTGCGGCAGCCCAGTGTCGGCCACCAGAATGTCCTGGCGGCACGCGAGGTGCTCGACCGGGCCGGGATCCCCCTTCTGGCCCAGGACGTGCGTGGGGCGCAGGGGCGCAAGATTCTTTTCCATACCCATACCGGGGAAGTCTACCTGAAGCGCCTCGGCGATTGTTGTCGAACAGGTCTTGATATCACAGGAGCGGCGGCATGGGCCTGAACAAAAAAATCCGGGTACTGATCGTGGACGATTCGGCGGTGGTGCGTCAGACCCTGGCCGAACTGCTTGCCTCCGATCCGCAGATCGAGGTGATGGCCACCGCCTCCGACCCGTTCGTGGCCGCCGAGCGCCTGAGCAAAGAAATCCCCGATGTCATCACCCTGGATGTCGAAATGCCCCGGATGGACGGGATCACCTTTTTGCAGAAGCTCATGAGCCAGCACCCGATCCCGGTGGTGATGTGCTCCAGTCTGACCGGGGATGGCTCGGAGACGGCCTTCAAGGCCCTGGAATACGGCGCCGTGGAGATCATCCAGAAGCCCCGGCTGGGAACCAAACAGTTTCTCGAGGAGTCCCGGATCCGGATTTGCGACGCGGTGAAGGCCGCGGCTGCCTCCCGGCCCCGGGCGATCTCCCCGCGAACCCTCAAGGTGGAGGCCAAACTGACCGCCGATGCGGTGCTGGCCCGTCCCAGCAGCCGGGCCATGGTTCAGACCACCGAAAAGGTGGTGGTGGTCGGCGCCTCCACCGGCGGCACCGAAGCCCTGCGGGTGTTTCTCGAAGCCCTGCCGGCCGATGCCCCGGGGATCGTCATCGTGCAGCACATGCCCGAGCAGTTCACGGCGGCTTTTGCCCGTCGGCTCGACGGACTCTGCCGCATTTCGGTCAAGGAGGCCGCCGATGGCGACACCGTGGTGCGGGGCCGGGCGCTGATCGCCCCGGGCAACCGGCACCTGCTGCTCAAGCGCAGCGGTGCCCGCTACTACGTCGAGGTCAAGGACGGCCCGCTGGTTTCGCGCCACCGCCCTTCGGTCGATGTGCTGTTTCGCAGCGCGGCCCGCTATGCCGGCAAGAACTGCGTCGGGGTCATCATGACCGGCATGGGCGACGACGGGGCGCGGGGAATGCTCGAAATGAAGGAGGCCGGGGCCGTCAATATCGCCCAGAACGAGGAAACCTCGGTGGTTTTCGGCATGCCCAAGGAGGCCCTCAAGCTCGGCGGCGCGGAGAAGGCGGTTGCCCTGGAGGCGATTGCCGACGAGGTGCTCAGGTTGGCTCCGGCCTAAGGTGTCGTCCAGGATAAGATAAAAAAACTCTGCCATGATGAGGTTGGTATGTTTATTGAAAACTTTAATGGATTAGGCAGGGCGAGTCGCCTGCGACCAACCGAAAAATCGACGGGAGAAACCTCTATGTCCGCAAACACCAGGAAGGCCTCCAAAGGCCCCTGTCCTTACCTGAAGAAACCGTTCCCGGCCTGTTTCTGTGCGCAGCTGGGCACCGCAACCATCGACGATGCGACCCGGTACTGCCTCGGCAATTACCAGCGCTGCGAGATTTTCCGGAATCATGCCGACGACTTGGCCACCGCCTGCTGACGGGGGGGCGGCCGAGGACCGGGCCGCCAGCCATGAAGGCGACTGAGTCGCTTTGTAGCCCCGGCTGAACCAACGCCGGGGGAGGATGTTCTGCCAAATGGCCATGGATAACGCCGACCGTGCAGGGTCTTTCCCGCCAAGGGAACCTGCCGTCAAGCTGGGAGTGGGGATCGGTGCGTTCTACTGGACGGTGGAGGCCGCGGTCGATGCGCTGCTGTTAGGCCAGGGGACGTTCTGGCAGGCAGTTTTCGCGCCCGGCTGGCACGAAGCCTGGATGCGCCTGGTGGTGTTGGGGGTGTTGCTGGGCATCGGCGGTAGCGCGGTAAGCAACCGGCGCAAGCTGGAGCAGACCCGCGGGGAACTGGCCGATTCTCTGGACACCTACCGCACCCTGTCGCTGGCGATCGAACAGAGCCCCAGCGTGATCCTGATCACCGACGAACAGGGCCGCATCGAATACGCCAACCCGAGGTTCGCAGAGGTGACCGGCTATGCGGCGGAGGAGGTGCTCGGCAGAAACCCCCGGTTTCTCAAGTCCGAGCGGCAACCGGCCGAGCTTTTCGAAACCCTCTGGAGCACCATCGCCGGGGGCGAGGTCTGGCGCGGCGAGTTGTGCAACCGGAACAAGGACGGCTCCTTCTTCTGGGAACTGGCCACCATCGCCCCGGTGAAAGACTCCCAGGGGCGGACGACCCATTACCTGAAACTTGCCGAGGACATCACCGAGCGCAAGCAGGCCGAGCTGACCATTCAGAAGATGGCCTTTTCCGACCGCCTGACCGGGCTGCCCAACCAGACCCTGTTCGGACAGCGGGTAACCCAGGCCCTGGAACAGGTTCGGGGAAAAGATGAACTCCTGGCGGTGATGTTTCTCGACCTGAATCACTTCAAAAAGGTCAACAACACCCTCGGGCACGCCGTGGGCGACGAAATGCTCAAGCAGGTGGGCGTCCGGCTGATTCAGGCCCTTCGCGCCCGGGATACGGTGGCCCGGCTCGGCAGCGACACCTTCACCATCCTGCTCTCGCGCCTGACCCACCCCGACGACGCCTCCAAGGTGGCCCGGACGGTTCTTGACGCCCTCGGCCACCCGTTCGAATGTCTCGGCAACGAAATCTACATTACCGCCAGCGTCGGCATCGCCGTGTTTCCCGATGACGGCACGGATACCCCGACCTTGCTGCAGAATGCCGACACCGCCCTGGTGCGGGCCAAGCAGCAGGGCGCCAACGGCTACCAGCACTACGATCGGGCGATGAACGCCCGGGCCCGCGAAATGATGGTGCTCGAAAACCATCTGCGCCGGGCCGTCGAGCGGCGCGAGTTTCTCCTTTATTATCAGCCCCAGGTCGATCTCTCGAGCGGAAAACTCTGTGGCGCCGAGGCGCTGATCCGCTGGGACCACCCCGAACAGGGCCTGGTTTCTCCCGCCGAGTTCATCCCCCTGGCCGAGCAGACCGGACTGATCCTGGATATCGGCGCGTGGGTGATCCCCACCGCCTGTTTGCAGGGGGCGCTCTGGCAGCGTGAGCACCAGCCTTTGCGGATTTCGGTCAACCTTTCGGCCCGGCAGTTCCAGGTCCGGGACCTGGCGAAAAAGGTCGGCGCCTTTCTGGCGCAGACCGGTCTGCCCCCCGCCTGCCTCGGCATCGAGGTGACCGAAAGCGCCATCGTCAGCGACATCGATCAGGCTGCGGCCACCCTCAACCAGCTCAAGGAGCTCGGGGTTCATCTGGCGATCGACGATTTCGGCACCGGCCACGCCTCGCTGGTCTATCTCAAGCGTTTTCCCATCGACATGGTCAAGATCGACCGCTCCTTCATCCGCGAGGTCGATAAAAACCCCAACGATGCCGCCATCGTCACCGCCGTCATCGCCATGGCCCACACGCTGGGGATCGAAGTCCTCGCCGAGGGCGTGGAGTGCAGATCCCAGCTCGATTTCCTGCTGCAGAACCAGTGTCACCAGATCCAGGGATACCTGCTGAGCCCACCGGTCTCCGCCGATGAGTTCGGCGAGCGGATGGCCCGGGGATCGTTCATGGTTCAGTAACGCTCGTCCGCCAGGCTCGATAAGAGCCGCCCGCCTTTAGCGTGTCAAAAATCCAACCTTTCGCTGGTTTTCGTCAATGTCTTGACCAGAGGCCGCGGGATAAGCGCTTGCCGCAGGAGAGCCTTCCTCTCGTGAGCGGTCCTGAAGTTTTTTCGAACTTTTTTCCAACTGGCTGAAACTGAAGTTTCCTTGTTCGCGATAGGTGCCGAGTGCCGATCTTGGTGGTTAACGAAACTGCCCTGGTTCTTTTTTTTGGCATGGCCTTTGTATCGGCGGAGTGCTCAACAATTGAGGTGGGAAGGCTGCGATCTCTGGGGTCGGGATGAGTGCCTAAACATCCAAAAACGTGGAGGATAACACATGAAACAATCCGTCTCCGGTCTGCTCCGTGGTGGAAGAACCCTTGTGCTGCTGGTTGTCGGCACGATGCTGGCCTTCGCCAGCGCGGCAACGGTCTTCGCCGCCGATCCGCTCACCTGCTGGTTTCCGCCGGGCTGGAAGGCCAAGGCCGATGATGCCCGCAGCATCGTCAAGGCACTCTCCGAGGAATCGGGTGTCGCCATTCGCCCGCGCATCGCCAGGAGCTACCCGGAGATCCTCCAGGCCTTTGCCTCCGAGCAGCCCAACCTGGTCTACGTCGGCTCCTTTGTTCAGGCCATCATCAAAGCCCGCGACCTGGGCACTCCGCTGGTGCAGAACGTCAATGGCAAAGAACTCTACAGCGGGATCCTCGTCTATCCCAAAGGTCAGGATCCCGCGGGTATTCTGAAAGATTCTCCCGAACAGATTGCTTTTGCTCTCGGCGCCTCATCCGGCGAGTCGAGCGCCAAGGCGGCTACCGGCGGCAAGGCCTCCATCGGCGTGCCCAATCACGGTGCGGCCTGCGCTGCCGTCGAGGCTGGCAAGGCCAAGGCCGCCGTGGTTAAGAACTGGTGGTGGGCGGCCAACCAGGACAAGTTCGCTTCCCTGGCGAGCTATGAAATTCCGGGAGTTTCCGAAGCCGGGAACCCGGACAATGTGCTGACCGCCTCAAAAGCGGTTCCCGCCGAGGTGCGGCAGAAGATCGCCGCCGCCGCGGTGGCCCGCAAGGAGGCCTTCGGCGCCCCGGAAATGGTCCCCTTCGATGCGACTCGGCTCGAGTTTCCCCTGGCGCTGATGAAAAAGGGGCAGATCGATCCCCTGACCTACAACTGGTAATCGTGCCGGGGATGCCCCCCCTTTTCCCGTCCTTGGAAGGGGGGGGCGTCCTGCAACCCTTTTGCCGGTGGAGCATCCGAAATGGGAATTTCGAAAAAGCTGCTGCTGCTGACCTCCTTGACGTTGGTCGTCGCGTTCACCGCCATCCTCACCGTTACCAGCCTCGGCGTTCTCGACAACAACGGCCATATCGTCTCATCCATTCACACCCGCTTGCAGGCCGACGGCGAAAAGACGGCCGAGCTGCTCGATGAAAACTCTCTCGGCATCGAGCAGGACCTGAAGGAGGCCGGTGAGTCGACCCGGGAGATCGTCCTCGAACTCTACGACGATTCGTTCAGCACCCTGGTCAAGTCGTTGACCAACCAGATCTTCCCGATGGTGGAAAGTTTCGATTTCGACTCGCCGCGCACCGTGATCGACAAGCTGATGAAGAGCAACGGCGCCATCCAGGGCGTCCGACTCGTCACCAGCAAGGAGCCGACCTCCGGTGATATCTATGAAATGGGCAGCCTGGCCGTCGGCGCTCAGCGCCGGACCTATTCGAATGAGATCGAAGGGGATTTCGCCTACCTGAAAGTCGACATGCAGGTCAGCCTGGCCGGGCTTCAGGCCCTCGAGACCGTTGACCAGGTCTTTTCCCGGATCAACGAAAACAACCGCCAGCTCGTTGCCGAGTTGAAAAAGGCCGATCGGGAGGCCCTGGAAGGCTCTCATGAGTTCGCCGTCTCGGTCGGCGAGGCCGGCCAGCGCAAACTGATCTGGACCAACGTCGGGCTGATGCTCGGCGTGCTGGTCCTGGTCGGCCTGGTGCTGGCCTATTTCATCAACCGGGTCATCACCCGGCCGATGGCCAAAGCCGTGGCGATGATCCAGTCCCTGGAAAAAGGCCATCTCGACACCCGGCTGGGCCTGAACAGCCGCGACGAGATCGGTCAGATGGCCAAAGCGATGGACGCTTTCGCCGACAGCCTGCAGCGCGAGGTGGTCGGCAGCCTGCAGCAGCTGGCCGCGGGGGACCTCCGGTTCCAGGTGACGCCCCGCGACGGGGGGGACGTGGTGCGCGGTGCCTTGAAAAAGCTCGGCGCCGACCTCAACGCGCTCATGGCCGAAGTTCGCGGTTCCGGCGAGCAGATCGCCTCGGGCAGCGCCCAGGTCTCCGATGCCAGCCAGACCCTCAGTCAGGGGGCCACCGAGCAGGCCAGCAGCCTTGAGCAGGTTTCGGCTTCAATGAATGAAATGGCCTCGCAAATCAAGCAGAGCGCGGAGAACGCCGGCCAGGCCAATCAGCTTGCCACCGAAGCCAAGCGCGCGGCCGAACAGGGCAATTTGCAGATGCAGCAGATGGTGACGGCGATGGGCGAAATCAACGCCTCGAGCCAGAGCATTTCGAAAATCATCAAGACCATCGATGAGATCGCCTTCCAG
>NPID01000912.1_pt1 | contig 13324 bp, 7 predicted proteins | sample 8637491 | NCBI WGS metagenome assembly NPID01 (sample SAMN07420843, study PRJNA396082) | bioreactor metagenome | isolation source: sample BA6 brine-fed electro-methanogenic bioreactor BA | place: Japan: Kochi | collected 2016-06-14 | reverse complement strand
GATCTCGAAAGGCAAACGCTGATAACATCGCATCCTCAATTAGCAGATCGGTTCAGTGATAGCGCAATATCTCCAATGTTCAAAAACTATGCGGACTACTGCATTCAAACAAATTCAAAACTTGTCCTGGGTTATCTTGCTATTAACGAAAATACCTCTAAAGGATATGCTATGGGCTATCGAGCAGATAATTCGGTCTATACAACACCTGCACCTGAATCTTTTTTTCTAGAAGGAGTTGAATATAAGTATTGGCAGGAAGAAGTTGATTCCATCGTAAAGCCATTTATGAATTTCTGCCACTATCTCTTTGGCGATCCTGCTTCATCCGATCCAAATGAAAGCGCGTGGGCCAGCATACGGGAGGCGGAAGGATACTCGGAACCCTTTGATAATATTATTCATTCTATCTCCTTCGGAAACGACGGGGTTCCAAGGCTGGAAAGAGGGAGTTGGACAATCGATAGAGTATTCAGCTCAACTGATGATCGCATCGAAGAAATAGACACACTGTGTTACACCGAAAGAGATAGTTATAAAAAGTATGTAATAGTAAATTCATATATTCGTATATTTCGGATGTGTTATGATAGTCTGTATTCCCATTATCCAGACTTGGAGGTATCCTTTGCTCCGAATATGCATTATTTGACAAGCCGTCCTTTTGAATTCTTCGAAAGGGACCCACATTATCCTGATAGCTTAATGCGGAATGCCGATCTTGCGTACATCGCTACTCGTAGGATTGCCGAACTTTCGGACTCCATATCACCGATCACAGGCAGGAGCTACGTTGACCACTACAGTGGCAATATGTGCCATCTTGTTGGTGGATCTTGGCTCTGGGAAAGGGACAAATTCGACGATGGTTCTAAGAAAACTCTCCATAATAGAGCTGACAACAGTTCAACCTGTAATTGTGACAGTTTCCTTGTAGATACCTTGGGGAACAATATTCAGGATTTCATGGAGAAATACTTTCTAACAGCCTATGTTAGAGCAGATATGCCTGCCAATCTCACAGAATCATTTTTTCCTGCTGATTTGGTAGCAGATGGAAAAACCGGCAAAAGCAAGATGTATGACTTGCAGAGAAACATCGGCTTTATGCACCGTTTCTTCAGAGATAGTCTTGAAGTAGAAAATGTTCGACCTTTCGGTCTAACTGAATGGAGATTATGGGCTGACAACACAGCCGGTGCCAGTCAATGTGGGATCAGATTCAATAATACATTGGGAAATGCTCTGGGTAGTAGCGAGTTTCTGAAATATTTTACAAGGAATCCAATTGAGTCAGATTCATTCCCTCAGATTGAATATGCTTGCTTTCAGTTACTCCACGGAGGAAAAGGGATCAATGACGGGGCAATCTGGGGATATGGATGGCATAATGATACAATAGAATGCGGTATGGGTATCGATGATTTTGATGATAACACCTGTTCCGGTACCTGTTCAAATTCATCTATCCTCAAGTACCCGGAAACAACAAATACACTCTGCTCATCCGGTACCTACTTCAATGTACATGACCCCGCTTCCCCTGCCTCGGGATTGTGGAAGGAAGGCGATGGTATTTGGAAGTCGCCGAACTACTACCTGTATTATCTATATGGTAATCATTTCGGTGAGTACCTGCTTTCCCAGGATGAAAGTAGCATAGAGCCATGGGCTGACTCTTCTGATTTTGAATCCTTGATCACCTACATAGATACCCAATTCGTTGGCTCCGATACATTAGTTGATACACTTTTTGTGGAAGTGGAGGATGTCTTTAAAGAGTTTTCTGTTAATTCCTCTATAAAGGATGATGGCACAGTGTCAATGATAGTCATGTGTCGCCAGCTTGAACGCCAGGATACTCTTGAGATTATACTTGAAAATTCAGAGGCACAATCAAGTTATGATTCAATAAAAGTATGGTGTTTGACAGGAGAAAGAAATCGATATGCATGGGATACACTTCTCTGCAACCGCTACGGACAAACATATCCATCGGGTGTTTTTGCCAATTCCTTCTGGATGAGCAACAGTAGACCACAAAGCTGGTCTGACCATGAGTACTTTGAGTTTGTGGAACTTCTTGACGGCGTTTGGGCTGACTCCCTTATATTCACAGCTCGTACCGGTGATACCGTTTTCGCCTATGATGAATCTTTCCTTGGCTATCTCTATGAAGAACAAAAGCTTTGTTTGATCTCACCAAAGCATTCAATAACAGCAATAGAAATCTATCCTGGAACTGTCGATACTTTCAGTATTGTTCTTGATTCGGCATGGAATCTTGTGTCAGTCCCTTTGTTTACGGGAGATCAGAGGCTAAGAGATATATTTCCTATTGATTCGATGTTGGGGATTGATTCCATTTCTTACTGGGAGGTGGAATATCCTTATGATGACCCAAGGACAGAAGGATCCGAGGGGCCAGCGGTTCTAACTGAGACAACTATATACGATACTTTGTTTTCTATCGTAAGATATAACTCGTTTGCCAGACATACTATTGAAGGCAGTATACCGGAAGTTTTCTTTCCATATGATATATACTATGAATGCTATGCTGATTCCGTCAATAAACCTGGCGAGGGTTACTGGGTTTGGTCGGATGAAGTGGATACGCTTTACATCACAGGAGTCCCGTGCTATTCATTTGCGACAAAAGTTGCTGGAAGAGCACAATTTAGTAACACTGGCTCGGTCTATTATCCAAGTGCAAACCTCCCTGACCATTATGAACCAGCTGGTTTGATCATGGATAACGAGCACTTCTACTTTGATACAGAGATAGGTAATCTAAAAAGCTCATCTTGTGTAAAACAAGGGAGAGGCTACATTACTGTATTTGGAGGTGCTGATGATCATGTTTACATTTTTCCTGATGACTCTCTTGTAAACTGTGAGGTTCATACATCAACTCCAGGTGACTTCCGCGACAAACTGCGGAGACTCCCTGGTCTGCCAGGTACATGGGACACCCTCCGCTTCTCCCCCAAGGTCTGGGCGGATTCCATCAAGGTTCTTGATCTTGCAACAGGCAATCCTGTGGCAAATGTCATGGTCTTTTCATATACGGATCAGGACTACAATCTCGGCTATACTGACACAACCGGTGTATATTCCGATCCCCTTTGCAATGTATCCGATTCTGTGATAATAATGCTCAATAAACCGGGATACAGAGACTTTGTGCAATATCATATCGGAACCATGCACGAGTCTGATACCCTCTTCCCCGGAGATGTGAAGATTCCCGGCGATCTCATCATCTCCGTCACAGACACGCTGACCATCCTCCCCGGCACGCATGTCATCTTCGACACCACAGATGCCTATGACTCTACGACATACGGGCCGAGTCTTGTTGTGAAGGGCGAGCTTGAGGTCGTGGGCAGTGCTGCGGACAGTGTGCGCTTCACGAGCATATCACCGGATACAGCTAACAGCCTATGGTACGGCATAGTAATGGACGATGGTGGCACGGCGGACATAGAGTTCGCAGCCATCGAGAAGGCACGCTATGGCATACGCTTCAACGATGACAGCTCCGGTATAGCCCTCTCTCGAAGCCATATCTCCCACGTTGACTATCCCATATACAGCAATTGGAACAGGACAGTCCTCGATATTGATTACTGTGTCTTCGATGATTATGATGACTATGGTATCTATATCAACAGCAATCAATATTCTGAAGCGATCATCAAAGATACCGACATCACAGGCGGAGTTGGAGGAATGCTCCTCGATGGTGTGGACTCTGCTCTGGTATCCGGGCTTGAGATCAATGACACAAGAGACTATGGTATTCGATACAGGTCTAATAACGATGGCGAGCTTGTACTTCGTAATACTTCCATTACAAGAACAGATATAGGTATACAGTCTATATATCCCGCAGGTAGTATATGGCTCGGCGACACTCTTGCCCCCGACAGCCTGATGGGCAACAGGATAGACCATTGTTCAAGCTACTACATACATAACAACACAGCTTCCGACACAGTCTGGGCAATGAATGTTGTCTGGGACGATAGCATATCCCCAAATCCTGCCTTGTTTACTTACGATTATAAAGGAGCTGCCATACTCTACTCCCCCTGGGCTGGCTACAATAAATACGACTGCCGTTTGGCCAATGTCCATTGCGTGCCATGTGAGTATCCTACGATAGATTCGGCTATCACAATAGCCTCGGCCTTATCTGTTGATACGGTTTACATCTTCAAGGGGACATATGATGAGCGTGGAATCGACGTGAACAAGGCGATCTATATCGATGGTTCTGGTATGGACTCGACAGTTATCGATGGCGAGAAGATGCTTGGCAGAGTGTTCAATACAACATCCCTTGCATCGGGTGATACTATTTATATGAAGAACTTCACTATCAAACGTGGCTTCGATAATGGCAGCTCCACTTCAAGCGATGGCGGAGGCGGCTATCGGATCTATAATGTCAGTGGTGTACTTGATCTCTACAATGTCAAATTTGAATCCTGCACAACCAAGGTGCATGGCAGCGCAATAAGAAGCAACCAGGCTGCATTGAACATCGACAACTGCTACTTTATCGACAATCGCTCCCCGAATCAGGGAACGATTTGGGCAGGATATAGAGACTATGCAATCAATATCACAAACAGTGTTTTCAAGGGCAATGTTTGTCGAGACGGTGGAGCTCTGAGATCCTATCAAACGGATGGTGTAGTAATAGAAAACTGTGTTTTCGACCGTGATTCTGCAATCATCAGTTCAGGAGGTGGTGGAGGTGGAGCTGTATATCTCGATTATGCTGCTAACAGTGAGATCCAGAATAACACCTTCTACGGTATCTCTTCCGCAAGTGATGGAACATTAGTTCTTACAAGGTCTTGCGACGGTTCAGATGTAGTAGGCAATGTCTTTTACAACAACGACCCAGGCACTGGAGGAAATGAGCTATGGGTTTACACCTCTGATATCGAGATTGGATGGTGCAATCTGGATACCAGCTTGATATATACCTATAGTAGCACTATCGATACCTTTGTAGGCATTCAGGACACTATACCATGGTTCGTCAATGCGGACAGCAGCGATTTCAGGCTTCTCGCAGCCTCTACCATGATAGACGCAGTAACCGATACTACCTTCGGTCCATTGCCTGCAATCGACATAACAGGTGCCACAAGGGACTCATTGCCCGATATCGGTGCTTATGAATATCCCTTCGGTGGTTACAAGGTCTATGTGCCTCGTTATGAAGAGGATGAGGAGCTTGACCTGCCAAAGGATGCTGAGATCAGACGAATAGTCCCCAACCCCTTCAACTCGCTTGTTGAGATAGACTACTATGTTGCTTCAGAAGGCGATATTGAGGTCGCTGTATTCTCCTCCGATGGACGTAAGGCAGTAACCCTCGTGCAAAAGTCACAGGATTCCGGCGCGCACAGAACAGGCTGGGATGCACGGGATGCCAGGGGACAGATGGTTCCAACAGGTGTATATCTGATTCGAACGACCCATAATGGCAAGGTCTCCGACAAGCAATCTGTAACCCTTGTAAAGTAAGGAGGCAATCATGAACACATTCAAAATAACTACTGTACTGATAATAGCAGCAGCCCTTTTCGGCCAGTCCGTTTCCTGGACAACTATAGACAATGCAGGCAGTTTCAGCCTTCCAGAGACACCGCCTCCATCAGCGGAGGATCTGGCCCATGCAGCAGCCGTTGGCTCGACATATGTAGCACCGCCAGAAGCAAGCCCTGAGGCGAAGAGGGCATACGAGGCATATGTCGATTCACTGATGCAGTCCAAGCATCCCCCCGTCTATATCCTCGATGTAACGCTCCCTGCCAGCCGTGGCGCAATGGAGCGTGAGAGGCTGGAGGACGGACATATGATGCGTAGCGGACGGATATACCTCAAGCCCCGTGTCATATTCGATGACCCTGAGCTGCGTACTCCAATAATCAGGGTTGCACCTATAACAAGAGGGATAGTCACAGCAACGCTGACCACAGTTCAGGAGGCAGAGGCAGCTATGGACATCGACCTCGTAGCCCACTCCATGAAGACCCCCGAAGGCGAGCTGTACATCGATATCACCGAGATAGTCAATGCTATGGAATCCGGCAGAATCGGCACCAAGCTCCTCCTCTCCCCCCTCAGCCCAAGGGAAAGCTTCACCCTCCCCGAACCATCCGACATGGGCGGAATGCCCGGTTCAGAGGGTGACTTGGGCAGCCCCTTCGAGATAATCCTGACGGAGTAGCAAGAAGTACAACCCACAACCAACCCAATAAGAAAAGCCCCCGAAAGGGGGCTTTCATATCACTGCTGAATATTGAGAGTTACTTGATAAAGAATAACATGGATAATACTTATATCTATATGATTGTCAATTATCTCTGCTTCCCTATATTAGTGTAGAAGATAATTACATTAAAAAAGGGCGGGATTATGCTTGAATTCAGAGGCAAACTTGGAGGCAATGGCGATAGCCATCCAGTCTTGTTCCACATGATGGATACAATGAACGTTGCAGAGCATCTTTTAGCAGGAATGGCCAAACCTGCACGGGAAAAACTCTTTGGAGTGTTTGGAAATGAAGAGGCTCAGCGGAAAATGATCTGCTTCATCTCTGGATTGCACGATATTGGAAAGGTTACACCGCATTTTCAGGCTGAGAAAATGGGCAATAGGAAAGACCTTGAAAGGATGGGATATTCCTTCGGATTACCATGCAGGGAGCAAGGTTTCCATACAAAGGCAGGCTATAGAATAATATATGATATGCTTCTCTCCAAGAATCTATCGAGGAATACAAGCCAATCACTGGCTGTAATAGTTGGGTCTCATCATGGAGATTTATTGCTTAACTACCCACCGAGTAATAGATATATCGGTAGGGGAAAATGGCAGGAAAAAAGGGATGATATTTTCAACTTTTTGCTTGATGAAGTTGGACTGGTCATCGATGACTTTATGAATTTAGATGATACTCCCTTCTCAACTATTGCTGTTTTTATTGGTCTTGTAACTGTAGCGGACTGGATAGCGAGCAATGAAAGGTTCTTTCCATATGAGAGTAAATTGTCTGTTGTTGATTACAGAGACCTTTCAAGACAAAGATCACGCAAAGCAATCGAAACCTTAAGATTCGATGATCCTGTATTTTCTACCGATGTCCCAACACCGGCAAAACTTTTGAACGTTGAACAGCTTCGTAATCTACAGGTACGCTTTGAAACTGATGTTTACGGTGATCTAATCGTAGTAGAGGCTCCAACAGGTGAAGGCAAGACCGAGGCAGCTCTCATCGGCTATGCCAACTCTTCCTGGGATGGAATGACAAACGGTCTGTATGTTGCAATGCCTACTCAAGCAACAAGCAATCAAATGATAGGTCGAGTAAAGGAATTTCTCGATAGGAACAGCGATAAAAAACAACATGTCTCATTGATTCATGGCAATGCGCTTTTTTCAAATCCTCTGATTGAGGAGCTTATGGAAGCTGACTCTGAGCTTGCCGAATGGATGAGTGTTGGCAAACGGGCAGTATTATCAAGACATGGTGTTGGAACGGTTGATCAGGCATTTCTCGCAGTTCTTCCGACAAGGCACTACTTTGTGAGGCTTTTCGGACTTGCGGGAAAGATGGTTATCTTCGACGAGGTACATGCCTATGACACATTCATGAATACAATCTTGAAACATCTGTTGAAATGGTTGAGGGCAATTGGTTCAGAGGTGATAATGCTCTCAGCTACATTACCCGTTAGAACTCGAAAAGAAATAATGAAGTGTTATGACACAGAAGTAAATATCAACAGTTATCCACTTATATCAATGGCGGATAGAGGTGAAATCACCATCCCAATCGATCCTGCAAGAGAAAGAGAGCTGACAATCAAGAATACGACATATGACACCTATACAGACTTGATTGACGGATGGCGGGGTGGATGTACTGCAATAATTGTCAATACAGTTGCAAAGGCTCAGGAGTTATACTCATTCTTGAAAATGAGATATCCAAGAAAAGACATCATGCTGCTCCACTCCAGATTCCTACTTGGACAAAAGAATTCTATAGAGGAAAAATTGATACGTACATATGGTAAGGGTGTTAGAAGACCTTTGGACTCGATAGTGGTGTCAACGCAGATTATTGAGCAGAGTCTGGACATTGACTTCGATGTTATGTTTTCCGAATATGCACCTGTGGATCTCCTCTTGCAGAGAGCAGGAAGAATCTACAGACATGAAAATAGACCACGCTACCCCCACGATGAACCGACTCTGTATCTATTTGAGCCAGAGAAAGAAGGTACAGACTTTGGTGTCAGCAGCAGGATTTATGAGACTGAATTGCTTCGAAGAACATATGATACCTTGAATAAAAGACAATCTATACGCATACCTGGCGATATTCGGGAAGTTATTGAAGAGGTTTATGGCAGCATTGATTACAATGAAGGAGAAATTGGGAATAAGGAGAGATCACAGGTATTCAATGCCTCAAAAAATCTCATACCAGAGCCTGACATAGATATCTTCTCGACTACCGGAATGACTCTGTTTCTTGATTCTGATATTGAGAGCAATGCTGTCTTTGATGTTAAGACCAGAGATTTCCAGAGAACTCAGAGAATAATATGCATCATAGAAAGAGAAGGAGAGCTATCCTTTCCCATAGGAGACATAATACCGACCTTTTCAAAGAGGCCTACCAACGATGAAGCAAAGACCTATCTACTGAATTCTGTGACAATCAACCATGGTGGCATAATTTCATTATTGGAAAAACAAGGTATTCCTTCTGCATGGCAAAGAAATAGATTTACCCGTCATTGCACCCCAGTTATATTTAAGAATAATCGAACCCAAATAGGAAATTACACTCTATTACTTGATGAACAAGTTGGAATCCAATATGAAAAGGAGAATTGATGAAGTTCAATCTCATCGATGAAGGCTGGATACCTGTTAAAACACTATCCGGGCAGATGACCGAAGTTGGTTTCAGGGAATTGCTGGAAAGGGCTGATGAGCTTATCGAGATTTCTGATACCTCGCCAGTTGTTGAGGCTTCTATCTATAGATTGCTTTTCGCTCTTGCAGGAAGGATCTATGACCTGAAAACAAATGAAGACTGGAAAGCTTTATGGGACGCAGGTAGATTCGACATGGAAAAGGCAAATGCATACTTTGATAAATGGTATGACAGATTCTGGTTGATACACCCTGAATATCCTTTTTATCAGGATTATGAAGTAAAGACTCTAAAAAAAACTATCACTACTACTGCAAAACTATTTGTTGAAAAAGCAACTGGAAGTAATGATACTCTTTTTGATCACACTATGGATAGCAACTCTGAGCAAATTAATTTTGATGAGGCGGCCAGAGCTGTAATAGCTCTTCAGTATTGTGCTTTCTGTGGTGGAAATGATGGGGCAAGCGGAAGATTTTCAGACTCTGTAACTGCACGCTCAGCAGTCTCGTATATCTCAGCTAACTCTTTGTTTCACACCTTGCTTCTCAATCTTTTGGTACATTCAACCAAAGTACCGGTAATATATTCAGCAAAACAGGACTATCCCATTTGGGAGCTTGACCATGAGAGTAAACTAAAACTGAATGAAACTCCAATGGGATTTTTTGATTATCTGACTGTGCAGTCCAGAAGACTTTTGCTTGGCAACAACGACAATGAAATAGTAGGAGTGTACTTAATACAAGGAAGGACTCTATCTGGCGTAGATGATCCATATATGACCTACTATTTTTCAGATAAAAGAAAAACAGCGGTGAGATTTTCTGAAAAAAAGGCAATATGGCGTGATGCGAATCTATTGTTTGCATATGCAGAGAAAGATAGAAACTTTCCACCAAGAAATCTTTCTCAATTGCGGAATCTCAAACTCAAATATGGGTTGAATCTAAATATGAAACCCCAACTCTCTCTCTACGGTTTAGCGACTGTTCCTGGTAAAGCCAGTGTCTTCTCCTGGCACTCTGAAAGGTTGCACCTTCCTTTGAGAATACTCGAAGACCAGCAAGAGGGCATTGGATATATTGCCGATGCAATTGATATTGCCGAGAAAGCAGGTGATGTTCTCAGAAGTGCAACATTTTACCTTGCAAAATTGATTTTGACAGGAGCAATGCCAGAGGGAATACCCCCTGAAAAGGATACATCCGTGGCCTTGAAAACTAAACTTGATCAATCTGAAACATATTGGACAGAGCTTGGACAGCGATTCCAGCACTTCCTTGCTGATATCGACAGTGATCCTGACAAGGCACTTGCAGACTGGCAAAAGCGTGTTCGTAATGGGGCAATATCGGCCTTTCAAACAGTTACACAGTCTTTACCCCCTGATGCCGACCATCTCAAGGCAATCACACGGGCAGAACCATACTTTTATAAGAATCTAAATGAAATAATACCAAAGGAGGAAAAATGAGCAGTTCTTTTGTTTCCTATCTCCAGAAAAGGGGAAAGGACAGGGGATTTCTCGCATCATTGAGGCGGGGGCTTTCGGATCCCCTCGCCAGTGCAGAGCTTTTTCCGGCTGTTATCCCCCTCTTGCCAAAGGGGTTGAAAGCATGGGAAGAAGAACCCTATTTCTTCATTGCAGCCCTCTATGGACATCACCCCATGAATACTGACAAGGGCAATTTCGGCAGTGCATACAGGAGATTGAGGTCAAGCGGTGGTGAGGATGCAGCAGAGCGACGTTTTGTTACCCTGCTCGGTTGTGATAGAGAGGATCTTTATATTCATCTCCGTCAGGCAGTGGGAATAATGAAATCAAAGGACATACCTGTCAACTACGATGAGCTTTTCAAAGCCATCAGGTATTGGTCACATCAAGATAAATTCATACAAAAAAGCTGGGCCAAGGATTTTTGGGGCAGCAGAGAAAAGGAGTAAAAATGTTCATAGAGTTTCACATCCTTCAAAATTTCGCCCCTTCCAATCTCAACAGGGACGACACAAATACACCAAAGGACTGCATTTTCGGAGGCTACAGGAGGGCGCGTATATCCAGTCAATGCCTGAAAAGGGCGATAAGAGGAGATTTTCCCGAAAGTGTTACAGACCTTTCCGGCATAAGAACAAAATATATTCTTGATCTTCTGAAAGATCACATTGAGGATTTCGAGGAAATTGAGCCTGCCATTCGTAAAGTAGTGGAGGCATCCTATTCAAAGTTCGACAAGAAGCAGGATAGCAGAACAGAAGTCCTTCTTTTTCTTGGGAAAAACGAGATAGAAAATCTTGCAACCCTTATTGAGGAATACCGGGAAGACCTCAAAGATGACAAAAAGGGAGAGCTGTCCAAAAAGGTGTCAGATGAGTTCAAAAAAGCATACAAAAATCAGGTAAATGCACCGGATATTGCTCTTTTCGGCAGAATGGTTGCATCCAATGCAAATCTCAATATTGATGCCTCCTGTCAGGTGGCCCATGCCATTTCCACAAATAAGGTAGATATGGAATGGGATTTCTGGACAGCGGTTGACGATTTCCAGAAACAGGACGAAACAGGCGCAGGTATGATGGGCGTTCAAGGCTTCAACAGTTCCTGTTTTTATCGCTACGCTGTGATCGATACAGAGCAACTGAAGGCCAATCTGGAAGACACTGATATTGCATATAAGGCGATTGAGGCATTCTATCGAGCGTCGCTCTCTGCGGTTCCAACTGGGAAACAAAACAGCATGGCAGCCCATAACCCACCTTCATTTGTCTTTGCAGTTGTCAAAGATGGCAAGGCACCCTGGTCTCTGGCCAATGCCTTTGAGAAGCCAGTAATGAAGGATTATGTAAATGAATCCATACAAAGGCTTGACGAATACTGGGGCAAGCTGGTTTCAGTATATGGCGGGGATGGAATACTGGCCAAGGGAGCCTTCAGCCTTGCTGACATTGAGCTGTCGAATATTGAGCTTCTGCCCTCAAGCGATAGATTGTGGGATGTCATCTCTCAAAGCATGAAAAAGGATAACTGAGATGGCAGTTCTCCTGATGAGACTTTCCGCACCTCTGCAAAGCTGGGGTTCGAGGAGCAGATTCACAGAGAGGGACACAGAGGCATTTCCCACAAGAAGCGGTATTTCAGGTCTTATCTGTGCTGCCCTTGGCAGGAAAAGAGATGAGAATATGGATGATCTCAATTCCCTTTCAATGGCTGTTCGTGTGGATAAACCCGGTAAGATGCTGAAGGACTATCACACAGCCCTCCATGTCATAAAGGCAAGCGGCAGCCCCAATAAAAATGCTGTCGTGTCAAATCGCTATTATCTGGCAGATGCCAAGTTTCTGGTAGGACTGGAGGGCGACACAGCTCTTCTCGGTAAAATTGAGAAAGCAATCTCGGCACCCCGCTGGTTTCTGTTCCTGGGTAGAAAATCATGTCCCCCAGGTGAGCCTGTCTATATTCCCGATGCCCTATTCCCTGAGGGAGAGCTGATGGATGAAATCTCAAAATTTCCCATGCTTTGCGAAAGTGAAGAAGAACGATTGATTGTCTATAGAGAGAAAAGCGGACTGGGCGCAGCAAGAGTGAGGGATGTGCCGGACTCCTTTTCAGAGAGGACATTCTCCTACAGAGACATCAGCACAATGCTCATAGAAAAACCCGGAGAAATGCTATGTATCTGACAAAGATAGATATGAATCCAAGAAACAGGCAGGCAAGAAGGGATATGGCCGATGTGTATCAATTGCACAGAACCATTCTTTCTGGCTTTCCAGCGGATGGGAAACCCGATCGTATTCTCTTTCGGCGTGAAGAGAACACTGTATTTGTTCAGTCACCTGTGAAGCCTCAATATACCAATGACCACTTCAGCTACAGCGTGAAGACCTTTGACCCTATTCTGACAAAGGGGCAGGTTCTGAGATTCAGACTCAGAGCCAATCCAACGGTGAAAAGACAGGGAAAGAGGTTGGGGATTCTCAATGAAGAGGATCAGAAAAAGTGGCTGAAGCGAAAGCTCAAAGGAGCAGTTATAGAGGGTGTCCGAACGATACCGGAGGGTTTTACAAGGGGAAAGATGACATTTTTCTCTGTACTCTTCGAGGGCTACCTGAGAGTAGATGATCCCGGAGAGCTGAAAGGGGTTCTCCATAGTGGCATAGGCTCTGCAAAGGGCTTTGGCTTCGGGCTTCTCTCAATTGCCCCATAGCAAAGAACAGCTTGACAAGTGAATAGACAGTATTCCCCTCTTCTTAACATCGGACTTCTTTGAAGTCCGCAGGAATTGTTAAGAAGCTGGAGGTTTCCGCCTTTCAGGCGAAAACTCCTACCCGTGGGGGTGAACC
>NPID01002496.1_pt1 | contig 13326 bp, 10 predicted proteins | sample 8637491 | NCBI WGS metagenome assembly NPID01 (sample SAMN07420843, study PRJNA396082) | bioreactor metagenome | isolation source: sample BA6 brine-fed electro-methanogenic bioreactor BA | place: Japan: Kochi | collected 2016-06-14 | reverse complement strand
TACGTTTTAATTATAATCTGCAGCATGATAGTGGCTGTTTCTGGTTGCACCCAGGATGATTCCCCATCACTGAACTACTCCTCACCAGCCAGCAACACCACCAACTCCAGCACCACGGCCGTTCCTACCACTACCAGTAGCTCCACCAACCCCCAGACAGAGGTGAGTGGTAACTGTTACAAGGTGGTGGACGGAGACACCATCGATGTGGAGGGAGTGGGTAGAGTGCGTTTTGTGGGTGTTAACACCCCGGAAAGGGGAGAATCAGGGTACCAGGAAGCCAAAGACTACGTCAAGACCATGTGCCTGGGCAAAACTGTGGGACTGGACATTGATAATGCTAAAAACAAGGACAAATACGACCGTACCCTGGCTGTGGTCTACGTGGATGGAGTGAACCTCAACCAGGAACTCCTGAAGAAGGGTTACGCTGAGGTGATGTACATTCCCCCATCAGAGTTCAATCCTTATAAATGGACCTGAAATAAGATTAAAATTAACCAAAAAACAATAACGAAGTTTAAGGTGTGAATTTATAGTACTCCCCATCGGTAAGGGTGAACTTCCTTAAAACTCCCTTGTTTTCCAGTGAGGTTATGAGGTTGTACATGCTGATATCAGTCAGTTCCATTTCTCCGTAGAGGAGGTTTCCCTCCAGCAGGGTACGGGATATTTTTCCCGATTCATCCACCAGTTTCTTGATTATTTCCATGGATTCCAGTTCCTTTTCCGAGAACTTATCTTTTAATTCCTCTGTTTCTTCGCTCTCTTCCTCCCCCTTAGCACCCTCTTCCTCCAGGGGAACATCATCAGTTACAGAATCCATTTCACTCTCGTTATTAACTTCAACAGGAGTATCGGAAGGGTTAACATCCTCTGTACTGGTAGGGGTAGGGATAGCCTCTTTTGGAGCATTATCAACGTCTTCCACTGTATCAATGGTTTCGTTAACATTACCTTTCTCCGTTGAAGATACCTCACCGGCATTATCTTCAACTGTTTCTTTTGAAGATTCTCCTAATGGTGTTTCTGGGTGAATGGTTCTTTCATTTTCTTTACTCTTCCTGTCCTTTTCCAGGTAGATGAACCCCTCCCGGCGAGATATGTAATTTTCTTTCTCCAAATGTTCTAAAATAGGGTTAAGATCCTCTTCACTCATGTCCAGGTCGAGTTTGAGAATTTTATAGGGGATTCCTCCCTGGTACTCTGCGTGGAAGTATTTAATGCCGTTTAAGACCCTTTTCTGTTGGGAGGTGAGAAAGTTCATAAATATAGATTGTTCCACTTTAATATGCATTTTTTTAATAGACTCATTATTTTTCAGTAAATATTATATATATTATCAACTATTCGTAATATTGCTAATAAGTATTAAAATTGATATAGCCCAAAAAGTGCTATGAAGGTTGAAAAATGACAGACGAAAAGCCAATAAATATAGAATTTGAAATTGAGAATTTCGGCCCTATTACTAATTTACGATGTAATGATAAAACACGTTCGCTTAAAATGGGGATATATGCGAATAATGGGGTTGGCAAAACATTTTTCAGCCGTGCTTTCAGATTAGTATCCCAAAATAATCATAATACATCCAATAATCTTTTGACAACAGATCAATCAAAAGGCAAATTTACATTTAAAATTACAAACGAAAAAGACTCAGAAAAACCCTTAAGAAAATTAGAAATTGAATTAAACGAAAATTCTAAACCAATCATAAGAAATGATACAGGATACATTTTTCATGTGTACAACAGTGAGTATGTGGCCGAAAATTTGGAAAAAGAAAATTATAACCCAAACGATAATGACATTAAAGGGTATATTCTAGGCAAATCCAATATTGATTTGACCAAAGACAAATCAGAAAAAGAGAAATTCATCAAAAATCGGGACAAAATACAAGATAAAACCAATATTGCCATCATAAAAGTTAAAGAAGATTTAGTACGTCTTGGTGTGTCTCCAATTACAAATAATTACAAAGAAATTGATTTTAACAATTTATACAAAGGAATAGAAAAACAAGAAGACAAAAGTTTTGAATCCCTTGAAGAAATGTATCAAAAATTAGAATCAATGCCAGATGGAATAAACAACGTGCAAAAACCAAACTATACAATTAATAGTGCCGTTTTAAACGAAATTAAAACAATTTTATGTACTCCTTTTGAAAAATCTAAATTAAATGAAAGTTTCGTTAAAAAATTACAATCTAAACAAACTTTTATTAAAGAAGGTTTGAATTTATATCATTCTGATAACTCACAATGTCCATTTTGTAAACAAAAATTAGAAAAAAACGCGCTTGAAATTATTGAGTTATACACTCGATATATTGATGACAAGGAAGCTAAAATAATTAATAGTATTGAAACTGCCAAACAAAGATTAGAAAGGTTGAAAACAGATATTGAAACCCAATACAACGAATTTTATGAAATTAACACCCAATATAATGATATTAAAAAATATTTTCCATATCTAGAAGGTGAATTAAAAAGATTCCGTGACAATGAAAACGTGCTTAAAGAGATAAATGAACTAATGATAATGCTAAATGAAAAAAAAGAAGATATAACTTGTACTAATTTTGAATTTAATTACCATATAGAAAACATCCAAAAATTTTTAGAAAAATTAAAAACAGATTTACAAATCCAAATTGATGAGATCAACACACTTAATGAAACTAAAAACAAAATTAAAGATCAAAAACTTTTATTAAGGAAGCGGATGTGTAATGCTAAATTTATATCTCTCAAAAAAGATCAAAAAGACAATATACAAAAAATAAAAGAGTTAAATCAAAAAATTTCTGAAAAAGATAAGTATATAGAAGAAAAAGAGAATGAAGCTATAATAAATAAAAGGACAAAAGTTGTTGAAACCTTGAAAGAGCTTTTAGAATTATTTTTTGGAGATAAATATACCTTTGATGAAGATAAATTTTGTATAAAGTTTAAGGACAAATACTTGTATCATAATGCAACAAATGTGTTAAGTGACGGCGAAAAGGGAATTGTTGCATTTTGTTATTACCTTGCTACTGTTCACTCAATTATTGATAAAGAAGAAGACTATAAAAAGCTATTTTTTGTTATTGACGATCCAATCTCCAGTATGGATTATGGATTTGTTTATGCTGTTGCACAAAGTATAAACACACTAAATCAACATTTCGATCCTGAATTAAAAAGATTTAGATTTATAATACTCACACATAATTTAGATTTCATGAATATATTAATGAGTAACAGGATTATTTGTCAGAAATATATGTTTACCCATAATAGAATTAGTAAATGGAAAGAACAATTGATGTTACCCTATGAAAACCATTTAAAAGATATTATGCTAGTTTCAGAAGAGAGAAATCCATCACACACTACTCCCAATTCCATAAGACATGTATTGGAAACAATATGTAAATTTGAAAATCGAGAAAAAAACCTTGATAAATATATAGCAGAAACTCCTGAATTGAGAAAAAATGCACACATTCCTAAGTTAATACAAGATTTATCACATGGAAAACCTCGTTCGGATGGGCTGAATGAAGAAGTGTTGATTAATGCATGTAGCACAGTTATAGACTTTATTTCAGTCAAATATCCAGGTCATCTTCAAGGATTAAATTAAAATAAATGAATGAAATCTTAAATAGGGTATCTTAATTAATTTTAGATACTTGAGAAATTCCACCCACCTTTTCAATACTAAAAAGGTTATCAGCAAAACTCTCTAGCTCTCTTTCATGAGATACTAATATAATTTGAGGGCAATCAAGTTCGTTTAGGATTTCTCGAATTTTGTAGAGTTGTTCTTTGCTAAATCCATCTGTTGGCTCATCCAATATCAACAAATTAGATTTCATTCCAGTTGAAACATTTTTAACAACATTGTTTAAAGCCAAACGGTAAGCAAGTGCAACACTAGTCTTCTCACCACCACTCAAATAATTCATGTCTTGTTCAAACCTATCCTGTTGAACAATTGGAGAAAAATCTTTGTCGTTCAATTTGGCAGTTTTAGTATCATCATCAATAAGCATATTGAACCATTTTTGGAAGTTATCATTAAACTCATTAAATCGTTTATTCATCACATGATTTTCAATTAATCTAATCGTTGGAACGAAATAGTCGTTCAACCATAACTGATACTCATTTAATCTATCTAACTGAGTTTTAAGTTCTTCCTTTCTCTGGATTTCTTCACATAATCTGAATATATTTTCTTTAATACTCGCAATCAAAGTTTTAGTGGATGCTAATTCGTCATTAATATTCCTAAATTCTTCTTTAATTTTATCATAATTCAAATTCAATTCATCCATTTTCTGTAATAACTCATCCAAATTATCAGATTTCTCTTTTGCAGTTACCAGATCATTTTCATACCGCTGAATATCTGATTTGAAAACCAGTATCATCTGTTTATTTTCTTCAATTCTTTCCAAATTCTTTTTGAATTGATAATTGGCATTGTCAAGAATTTTCCTATTTCTTTCAAACTCTTTTAATTCATCGAGAGTTTTTTCAAGACGATACATGTACTCATCAATATTTTCAAAGTCTACTGAGTCATCTGTTAATGATAGTTTCTCATTCAATTTGTGTAAATTTATTTTAACAGAATCAATCCTGTCATTTAAAGCACATAAGTTGGATATTTTTTTGATAAGTGATTCTAAATCTTCTAACTTACTTTTAAGACGAGCTAATTCCCTTTCTTTCGACTTACTTTCATCATTTGTCTTTAATAACGACTCATTTAGACATTTAAGTTCATTATTGATTTTATTAATCTCATCTTCCATTTCATTTTTTAAGTCTTTTTTGTGCTCAAAATCTAATAAAGTACCACAGATAGGGCATGAACCTTCCAATTCTTCTAAATTTCCCATTTTTTCGAGAATATTATTCCTTTTAGCTTCCAATCTGTATTTCTTCTCTGAAATCAACTTTATATTCTCTAAATCAAGGTTTATTAGATCATTCTGTTTATTTATTCTAGAAATCAAAATTTCTTTCCCATATTGTAATTCATCAAGATTTTTGTTTTTATCTTCACCAAGATCACTTTCAATTTGCTGTTTATCCCCATTGAGTAAATTTAAATTAGCAGTTAAACCTTCACGATTTTTAAGCAGCTCTTTAACAAACTTAATCTGTTTGTTCAAATCATCCTGATTTTTATTCGTTGGCCTTGCCCTCTCACCCAATTCATTAATAATTGGCAAAAATCTAGATTCGTTTTCGTCCTGAGCTTCTATTATTTCTTGGTCATATCTACCCAAAGATTGATTTTTATCTGCTATTTGCTTTAACAGGTGAGGAATTTCTGCTTTTATTTCTTTAGTTTGTGAAATCAAATCATTTAACTCAAGAATTTCTTTCCTCTGCCCATTCACCATTCTTTCCGTGATTTCTTGAGTGTTAGAAAGTTCACGTAGAAAAACTTCTTTTTCTTCTTTTTTTGCCAGCAATTCTTCAAATTCTATGGTTTTTTCTATAAGATCATTGGTTTGACCAGACAAATAGCTAGTTTTATTTTTTAAATACCTCAAAATGAGATATGCATTATCTGCAGCAACCATGTAATCTTCAATACCAAAAGCTTTCCTAAGAGTTTGGAGTCTTGATTCTGGTTTTTGAGTGATAATTTGTTTCATCTCTTCTTGGGGAGTGTAAATTGCATACCTGAAAATATAACTATTTGCTCGAGGATTTGGATCTTCCTTAAAATCAAGGATTTCAAGAATTTTTTCTTTCATTTCAGAAGGAGATAACTGCCATTTAGCACCATCAAATACCAGTATTCCCTTATCCTGCTTTACGGGAGAGTCAGTATTCTTTCTAAGTAATCTTCTCTCGATTCTACCATGTTTTCCTTCAATTTCAAATTCTAAAATAACAGAACCTTTCAGAGTATTTTTACGTAATAAAGAATCTCCTCTCTGATTTCCAAGTCCAAATAATGCAAATTCAATAGCCATCAAAATTGTAGACTTCCCAGAACCAATGTCCCCCTCAAAGAGAGATATTCCCAATGGAAATTCTATCTTAGCCCGTTCATAACTTCTTATATTCCGGATAATGAGTGATTTGAATATCATTTAATAACCCTAAATATTTAAAATGTTTAAAGAATCTTTTAAAATCCTGTTGGAATAGTTTGCTTTTTTTTCATTGACTTTTTGACTCTCTTTTAAAATATTCATCAAATTTACAGCCAAATCAACGCCATTTTCATCATTCAAATCATCATCTAAAACGTCAACATTGGAAATGTTATCTTTAAACAAATTTCTTTCAATTTCAGAATCTTCTTCTCCTTTATAAGTTACTGCTTCAAATTCTTTAGAACGGAATGAAAAATGAGAAATACCCACATGAATAGCTCCTTTATCCCTAATTTTCATCCTTACTTCGTTAAAATTAATATCTGAAGTTTTTCCACTTGTCAAAGTACCTTGAACTTTAACAATCACTATTTTTTCATTAAAGTCTGTTACTTCGATTTTATTCATGATTTCATCATTAAGCTGATTTGAAGTTTTATTCTTGGCATTGAAATGTAAACATTCGTATTCGACCTTTTTAGATTTACAAAACTTTATATTTTTGACTTTTTCATCGAATTCGACTATATAAAAACCTCTTTTCAAAGTTTTGCCTTTATTTTTTTTACAAGCAGACATTTCCATATCCCGTGGATATCCTGCAAAAGGAGAACCAGGATAAACAATGGGACCATATTCCGGGAAATCTGCTATGTAAAGTTCCTCATGAACATCTCCACCAGCATAATAGTCAAACCTTTGAGGAAGATAAGATAGTTTAAGACTGTCAGTAGGTAACTTCCTAGGTAAAATATCCAGTCCTGCGTGGAAAACAAAAATCTTAAATCCCTCTTCAGATTCTAAACTAGTTCTATCTAGCATTTCAAAATACTCTCTTTCTAATCCGAGTTTTTTAGCGGAAATACCAACTAATTTAGCTTTAGTTTTGGGATCAACCGTGAATTTAAGCCCTAATTTCTCTTCACCTGTTTCTTCATCATCATAAATTTCAGGTAAGAATATTTTTTTCAATAAACCACTTTCAGCAATAATATCAATTATAGAAGTTGCATTTGGGCTGAAATCATGACTCCCATATATCACATAGATGGGAATTCCCAGTTCATTGATTTCTTTTAGTTTTCCCACAGCATCTTTAACTACACCTAAATCTGGTAGATTTGAGTGAAATAAATCCCCCGCTATTATTATAAAATCGACATTCTCTTCAACGCATGTGTTCAATATATATTCAAATGTTTCAAATTCTAATTTTCTTAATTCAGGGGTTTTTTGAGCCCCTAAATGAACATCAGCTAAATGAGCAAATTTATACATTTTTATCAGCCTGAAATCTGTGTACGTACTTTTTCCTGTTTACCCTCATTTCCGGTTTGGAACTTTTTAATATAATCATTGAAATAGGGGATTTTGATTGGAATAGCAAATTTAGTGAATACACTACTTACGATAGCTTCTCCTTTATCCAAACTAGCAATGATGCGATTATCTTCAGATAGATCTTGAGCAGCACTTTCAATTATTGCATGTCTTTCTACAGACATTTCATTTCCCAAAATTATTTTAGTGTTCATATTCGCAAGAATGGTTTTTGGTATAAGGCTTGACAACTGAGTAATAGCAATCAGTCCAATCTGGAATTTACGTCCTTCCCTAGCTATAGTACCATATATATTATTTCCACCAGGGGATTCCATAGCTTCTTTACCTAAAACACGAGGTGCTTCTTCAATTATAACACTAATAACTGGTTTTTTCCGCAATTCATCAGTATTGTACTCTTTATACTGGTAAAATAATTTCTCTAAGATCATGCTTCCGACTAATAACTCTTCGGGGTCATTCAATTTTGAGCTGTCAATAATAACGATCTTACCTTGTTCCAGAGACTCAGTTATGTTGTCAATAGTACTTTCACCAACAACTCCACCTTTAAAGAGGCTACTTCTGTAACCTAATTTGACCTCACCCTCTTCATCTTTTTTAACATAAATACCAAGAATATTCTCTAATTTTCGTTTCAAAACTTGCAAAGTTTTTGGATGAACTCCCTCAATATGGTGAGTATTAAATGTCTCAAAAATCCAGTTTTCTCCAAAACGATTGTGGATGAGGTACACTGCTTCACTTTGTGCTTGAGTTAAGTAAGTTAAGCCTTTGACCTGTTTAGGAGTAATTGATTTAATATTTATAATTAGTTTAGATTGGCCAATAGGAGGATCAGTTGAATAATACTCTAAAAAATCATCACTATCCTCATGATCTTTCAATCCAATATCATTCCGCCCATAATACTCATCGTGAGGATCTAAAACTAATATACCTGCATCTTTAGAACTTAAAAGACTGCACAACATCACTTTTACTAGATTACTCTTCCCCCGCCCAGTTGTGGCTGGAATTAATATGTGGTGAGTTAAAGCATCTTTAGCATTTATATAAACATTTAAATCTTCTAGAACATTTGAACCGCTTCGAACATTCCCCAAATATAATGAATTTTGTGTGTTTTTAGGTTTTAAAAATTTAAGATCTTCTGTTTCAATAGAAAAGAGAGGATTAAAGAAATTTGGTAATCTTTTAGGGCTCTTCGTTTCGTATTTATCTTTTTTTTGATGAACGGCTAACATTGGTTTAGCCGCAGCCACAGAATAATTAGCTAATTCAGGTTCAACAAATCCTAAATCAGGGTTATGGCCTTCTAATTCCATACCTGCGAGTAATTCATGCATTGCCGGAGATATCTGGCTTTTATATTCTATATCTTTAATTTGGAGGATCGTGTAATTTCTGTTGTTATACAAATCTTCGGGGTCAAAATTATCATTAACCACTAATAATTCACCAATCTCGAGTTTGTCGCCACTTCTTTCCCTAATTAAAATGTTTTTTAATCCACCACCAACAATTTGACCTCGTTTATCCATTTTATCCTCTCTTTATTTATTATCCAATTTTTCATGTGTGTCTACAATTTTCATCAGAGGATTAACTTTTGACCAAACCCCTTTTCTTGAAAGTTCAGAATATAATTTAGTTTTGTAACCTTCTAACTCATCATTTTTAACTCTAGCCCACATGTCAGCATCAATTAATCCATAAGGATATCCAGGTAATCTTATATCTCTTGAATTGTCAGCCACCAATGAAAGAACTTCTAAAATATCATCTTTATTCATTTTATCTGCTTGTTCTTTTAATATTTCAAATCTGAAAGAAGTATAAGCATGTTTATTTAACTTGACTATCATTATTAGAGCACGATGATTAGAATTTTCTTCTTTACTCTTCGCTACAGGATAATAACACCATTTATCATAAGACAAATTAGATTCCTCAGCTAATCTTTGAATAGAATCAACAAGGGAAATTTGAGTGTCAGTTGTTAATCTACAAGTTTTAGACAGGCCTGCGAAGATTACCTTTTTTTCTAAAGCTTTTTTAAATACATTATCAACATATTTGTATTCATTAGTATGACTTGTCTGTAATGATCCATCTTTAATTATTATATCCCCAGAATCTAACTCAGAATCGATCATATGTTCTGCGATTGTCCATTCTGAAAATCTCCGGGCCATTGACGCCATTCTTTCCATTCCCGCCTGTGTACCCGTTTCTATTTCCTCATCATGAGTGCTTGCTTTAAGATCTTTCTCATTTGGCAAATATTTTAGAAAATCCTCTTCAGCAGCTATTTTCGTTTGGAATTCTATATTTTTACCATCCATTTTGGAAGAAGTGAACGATAAAAACTCAATACGCTGTGAAATATTAGATCTGGGAGCTATACGCTCATTATTTCGGAAAATGTTGAAATAAACACGATTTAATTGAACAGAATATTCTGGAGCAGGGAGTAATTCTTGGTTTCCACCGTCAATAAAAGCAAGTTTCTTTTGGTTTTTTGAAGCTTTTATTTCATGGAAATTCTTTTCATCTAAAGGATAGGACTTGTAATTCTTTTCATTGAAGAAAGGATTTCCTAATTTCCTTTGAGATATGTCCGAACTCAGTATTTCAGCAATTTCTCTGATACTTTTAATGTATAATCCCCCATTGACTATACATAAGATTAAATTTAAGGGTAAATATTTTTTTTGAAGTTTTGTTACCTATCTTTCATAACTAACAGTTTTTCTTGAAGAATTCCAGGGTAAATTATTATTTAATTAACTAAAAACTATTGAATCCTCCATTCTGACTATATGATTATGTTAATTCATTTAAAAATAAAAATATGTGATTTGTATACTTAATCAATTAAATAATTCTATCTTCAGGTAAAAAAATAAGAATTTAAAGTTTAAAAAATAGATTTAAAAAATTAAATAGACTAACTCCATTTGTTACTCTCAGACTATGGAGAATCCACCGTCTACAAAAATGGTCTGTCCGGTTATATAGGAGGAGGCATCCGATGAGAGGAATAGGATTGCTCCGTTTAGTTCTCCTTTCCGGGCAGGGCGGTTGAGGGGTACGATCCTGCTGTACGCTTTTAGGAAGTCATCAGATTTAAAGAGAGTGTCGGCGGTCATTTCCGATTCAAAAAGACCGGGACCAACTGCATTTACGGTTATTCCGTATTTTCCGTAGGAGCAGGCCATTCCCATGGTCAGTCCACGAACCGCTGCTTTTGATGCATTGTAAACGTGGCGTATGAACATGTCATCCTTGTCTCCAGCAATGGAGTTGATGGAACTGGTGTTCACGATTTTCCCGTACTTATTTTCAATCATGTGGGGGATAACGTGTTTGGAGACCAGGAAAATTCCTTTAACATTTACATCCATTCCCATATCCCAATCTTCCACACATAAATCACACACTCCACCCCGAATTGCCACTCCGGCATTGTTCAGGAGGATATCTATCTTTCCAAAGTAACCAATCACTTCTTCAATGGCTTTTTCCACGCTTTCCTCATGGGCCACATCACACTGCACTGCCAGGGCCCTTCGTCCGGTTGATCGGATTTCCTCAGCCAGGGCCTCCAATCTTTCTTTTCTCCGGGCCAGAAGTGCTACATCTGCACCTTGTTGGGCGTATGCCCTTGCTGCATCTGCTCCCAGACCACCGGAAGCACCGGTCACCACGGCCACTTTCCCCTTTAAATCACAGTAATTTTCCATTTAATCCCTCCTATTACGTTTAAGTTAATCTGTACTTTTTGCCATATCTTTCCCAGTAATTATTCTGGGTTGTATAGTATAACCATAGGACTTATCCCCCTAAAAAACTAGCGATTGTTCTGTTTGTAACGATTAATTATTATAGTTAGGTCCAAATGATCTTATAGGAAGAACTAAAAAAACATAGATGATGATCTATGGATACAAAATCTAGGATTCTCCAAACCGCCTTCAATCTCTTTCTGGAAAAAGGATTTGCGAGTGTTTCCTTAAATGAAGTTATAAAAGCATCAGATATTACCACTGGCGGCTTTTATTACCATTTCGATAGTAAAGATTCCTTAATGGTCGCAGTTATTGAAAAATATATATTTAACTATTTTAATTCAACCATAGAACAGATAAAAAACTTCCAGGGGGATCCACAGGAAAAATTGAAAAGAGTGGTGCTGACCCTGGTGGGGGCTGATTTAAACACCAGTAAACAGACGGAAATTATGGAAAACTCCACCGGCATTGATTACAGAGTGTTACACATATTATTAATAGAAGGCGTCCACAAATACAACATAATTAAGGAACATTACATGAAATTTTATTATAATCTACTTGAATTCAACAAGGAAATCATTGCGGAAGGCATATCCCAGGGAGTAATAAGGAACGATGCTGACCCCACTGAACTCGCACTGATGACCCAGAGTGTTATGATTGGAACAATTATGATGTGGGTAGTAATGCCCACCATACCTTTAGAACAGATAATGACCTCCAACATAAATCAATTATGGGATCACTTAAAATATGTTCACTAATTTTTCTTTATTTCCCTTTAACTCTTACAAATTAGTTATTTACGGAAACTATGAATTTCTGAATCGTTTTAGAGGAATTGGTTTAGAGAAGAAAGGGATTATGTCTGGAATTACATCTCAACCCAAATTTCAGTACTAAAAATAACTTAACATTCTTCTTTAGTTGAACGAGATTTAATCCAAATACCATACCCACAATCATTAAAATTATACCTACAATTTGGAATCCTTTTCCATGAGTTTGATAATATCCTAAATAAACATCTATGGCATTGATAATGAAAAGACAAATCCCTGATAGGAATGAAGTTAGAGCCAGTTTAGGATAATTAGTTTCCATAAAGAGAATTAAGTTATTCAGTAATTAAAATTATAGTAAGAACCTTTAAAAATAATAAATTCAAGGATTCTATCAAAAAAAATAGAAGTAAATAATTGGGTCTAGTTGAATTTAGTTTAAATTAAAGAGAATTGATTTAACCATTATTAAATCATTCCACATCTTTTCTTTCACCCCGCCACCAGGAGACAAATACTCCAATGAAACAAAGTGCAGTGAACACTATGAAACATAGTTGTATACTCTCCAGGAGTGCAGGGAACTGGTCAGGAGTTATCTGCACCCTTCCGATTAACAGGGAAAAGACCAGGGTGGCTATTCCAATACTCAGGGTCTGGCCTATAAGGCGCATGGTGCTCACTGTGGCGGAGGCCACTCCGTAGAATTTTCTTTGCACAGCGCCCATTATCACGTTGGTGTTGGGTGAGGAGAATAGTCCGAATCCCAGTCCCAGCACCGCCAATCCCAGGATTATGTTGGTGATCGGGGTGGTGGAGTCAATGAAGGTCATGGTAAACAGAGCAATAGTTACTGTAGCCATTCCCGCGGTGGCTATAAGACGTGCCTCAATACGATCAGACATTCTACCAGCAATAGGGGCAGTTATAGCCATAATTATGGGCTGAGCCACCAGTATTATGCCTGCGGTCTGTGGTTCCAGTCCCTTGATGTACTGGAGGTAGTAGCTTAAGAGTAAGGTAACGGCAAAGGTGGCACTGTAGTTAATGAGAGCAGCCAGACTGGAAAAAGTAAATGCAGTGTTTTTAAACAATCTTATATTAAATACCGGGCTTTTAGCCCGGAGTTCCCAGCGGATGAATGCCAAGAAGCCCACAACTCCCAGTATTAACATGGCCCATCCATCTATCTGTGGTAAACTGGAAAACCCGTACATCACCAGGAAAAGCATTAAACTGTAGAGTATTGAACCCCAGTAGTCGAATTTTT
>NPID01002767.1_pt1 | contig 13327 bp, 10 predicted proteins | sample 8637491 | NCBI WGS metagenome assembly NPID01 (sample SAMN07420843, study PRJNA396082) | bioreactor metagenome | isolation source: sample BA6 brine-fed electro-methanogenic bioreactor BA | place: Japan: Kochi | collected 2016-06-14 | reverse complement strand
GTGCAACAGCAGCTAAATCCATGACTTCTTGAATTCCTCCTGAAGCCAAGAGGGCAAAACCAGTTTGCCGTGTTGCCATAACATCAGAATGGTCACCAAAAATAGATAATGCATGTGCTGCTACAGCTCGTGCAGATACATGAAAAACTCCGGGTAATAGCTCCCCAGCAATTTTGTACATATTCGGGATCATTAATAAAAGACCTTGAGAAGCAGTAAATGTAGAAGTCAATGCTCCAGCAGCTAATGAGCCATGAACTGCTCCCGAAGCACCTGCTTCTGATTGCATTTCAACAACATCAACTGTTTGTCCAAATAAATTTTTTCTTCCGTTAGCAGACCAAGAGTCCATATGCTCGGCCATGGGAGAAGAAGGTGTAATTGGAAAAATAGAAGCAACATCAGTAAAGGCATATGCTACATGGGCGGCGGCTGTATTTCCGTCCATGGACTTCATTTTTCTTGCCATAACTTACCCCACTTTGTATATAAGATTGTAAGCATAAATATACGCTAAAAAGGAGAATTCACAACTTCAAGAGATGAAAAACCAATAGAGAGAAGCTACTCTTTTCGTTTCCCTTTTTTTCTAGGAATCAGGACAAAAAAAGTGGTACCTTCACCGATTTTGGATTCTACGGATATTGAGCCTTGTAACAAATGAACAATCTCTTTACAGATTGCCAAGCCCAACCCTGTACTTCCTGTCTTTTTAGAATGTACAGCTGATGTTTGAGAAAAAGCTTTGAAAAGTTTTGGGATTTCCTTTTTATCTATACCTAGACCAGTATCTTGGATAGTACAACATAATGTTTCGGAATCCTTATCTTCGACACGAATCGAAACTGATCCTTGATCCGTATATTTAATAGCATTGTCTAAAAGATTCCCAATGATCTCATACAATTTGTCCTCATCAGTGGAAAGGAAAGGATTATGGGTTTTTATCTGGATAGACAAAAGAAGGTTTTTCTTTTTAGCAACTACGGTGTATGAGTCCATAATATCTTTAAAAAACTTACGAAGATCTATTGTGTGGTAGACAAGTTCAACTTTTTTTGCCTGAAGCTTTTGGTAATCAAGAACATCGTTGATAATTCTAGAAAGACGATCGATATTCTTTTTACTGATTTCTAATACATGTCTCTGTTGTTGAGTAAGATCTTCCAGTTCTAATATTGTATTTGCTTCTCGCACTACGGTGAGAGGAGTTCTCATTTCATGAGAAACCGTGTTAATGAATTCATTTTTAGCTTGATCCATGTTTCGCAATATCGTTATATCATAGTCTGCGCCTCGATATCCTGCTACAAGATTATTTTTTAAAATTGGCACAGCATTGGACGATACGTAAAGAATTTCTCCATCCTTTGTTTTTAGTTCTGTGAAAACATTTTTGTAAGAATCTCCCTTGGCAAGTTTTGTATGAAATAGTTGGAGGATGCCATCTTTTTCTTGATCGGTATGAAGATCTGCCCATGTTTTTTTAAGAATTAGTTCTTCGGGTGTATAACCAAGTAGCTCTTTAACATAGGAACTAATAAATGTTATGGTCCCATTTAAGTCTGTTTCCCAAATGATGGATTTTGATTGCTCGGTAACTTGCTCTAATCGAGTTCGGTTTGCTTGCTCTTCAGCTTCAAGTAGAATTCTCTCTAAAACTAATGAAGCTTGGTAAACAAATGATTCAATAGTTTTAGAGTGTTGTATGGGTGCTTCACCCAACTGAACAATCATTGCGCTACCCATATGTCCTTTATTCCCGGTAAATCCGATCATATGAATATGCTGAATACCCAGAATATTCTGGAATAATTTTGTGACACTTTTAGAGAAAAATCCCATTGATTGGAATAAGAAACTCTTAGGGATCTGAAACAAAGTATTGCTGGAAAAAATGGGTAAATATTCATTGGTTATAGGGATTTCGTACTGGGTTAACTTGGGTAGCAACCATTGAACCAAAGATTTTTTAAAACTATCATTGGAAGTTTCATACGTTTCTAGCCGGAGTGCTTCTTGATTGTTTGTTGCTTGGAAAACGAAAATAATACTATTTGGAATTTTCCTTGATAAAGTTTGGGCTATATATGAAAAGAGGCTTTTGTCCGAGATTTTTGTTAATAGCTCCTGATGTCCCGCCAATAACCATTCAAGCTCATCTCTTTGCTCTCTTGCTTCTAATTGAGCCTGCTTCACTTTCGTGATTTCTGTAATTGTACCATTCATTTGGATTGGATTGCCCTCTTGGTCATAGTCGGTAAATTTCCCTCTTTTGGTAACCCAAATCCAAGAACCATTTCTATGCTGAAGTCGAATATCAACACCATGGTGGGGTTTTAGTCCCAAGAAATGTTTCTGATAATCACTTTCATTTTTTAATATATCGTCGGGATGAATGATTTGATTCCATTTCGTGATATTTAACTCTTTAAAGGCTTCTTCAGAATATCCAAGTATTCGCATGAATCGAGTATCAAAATAAAGGTGATCTTGAAAGATCTGCCATTCCCAAGAACCAATATTGGACGCTTCCAAAGCACCTTCTAATTTTTCTTCAGACTCTATCAAATTGTGTTCCGCTATATACCGTTTTTCTTCATTAAACAAAGATTGCAGACGAGAGTAAAAAAGATGACTCATTCTGGTAGCAATAGTATTTGCCACATCAAAATATTCACTGGAATAACTACCCGAAACATTCGATATGATAAAAAATCCAATACAATGTTCCATGTGTTTTATGGGCACAATGATAGACTGTTGGAAATTGGGGCACCCTTTCAAAAAAAGGAGTCTAGGAAATATTTGAAGACTTTCATTATCATGTAAAAGAAACTTTCCCCAAGATGTCTGCTGCCAGTCTTCTAAAGGAAGTTTGAAAGGAAATGTATACGATGTACCCTTATACATATTTTCCGACAAGGAAGCAATATAGCAGGATTGGTCTTCTCGAAAATACCCGATTGCTCCTTCTTTAGAGCCAGTCAACTGAAGAATAATTGTTAACAATTCTGGAAAAAGAGTATCATCAGGGTATTCTACGAAAACACTTGAGATTGCATTGCGAATTTGTAGGTCTTGAAATACTTTTCGCTGGTATGTGATATTTTGAATCGTTCCACTCATTCTCATGGGAGTTCCGGATTCACTTATTTGTGTGATCTTGCCTCGATCTTCTATCCAAATCCACTTTGCATCTTTTGTTAAGATTCTGTAGTCACAATGATAATAGTCAGATTGTTTGGTAAGGTGCTTATGCATTTCCTCATGATACTTTTTCAGATCATCAGGATGGATGCAGCTTATCCAAAAATCTTTTTTCGATAGATAATCCAACTTTCGAATTTTGTCTTGTTGATAACCAAAAATTTCAAGCCATCTGTCATTAACATCAAGTTGATCAATATCAATATGCCAATCCCAAGAACCAGCTCGTGACCCTTCTAGTGCATATTCTAATTGTTTCTTTAAAAGCTCCATATTCTGTTTTGCATTTTCGATTTCAGTTAAATTTTCGGCTAATGACATTCCATAAATGGATCCATCGGTATCTTCTTTTATAAAACTAACAAACCATTTGATCGTAAGAATCTGATTGTTTCTTGTGTAACACTTATTTTGGAAATGATACGATTGTTTTGATTTTTGTAATTGTTGAATCCGGTGATGGGAATCTTCAATATCATCAGGATAATACAACTTCTCCATGAAATTGTATCCCACCATTTCTTTTGCGCTCCATCCAAACAATTTCTCCGCGGTACGGTTCCATTCCAATACAGTTGCTTGCCCTGAAGAATACTTCCAATACATCATTCCTAACGGAGAATTAGAGAGACTTTTAGCTAGATTTCGACGAATGGTTTTTTGGTAATCAATCTCATGTTGGGTGCGTTGGTTTCTTTCAATTTTAGACTTCATTTCAATTTCGTGTGTAGATTTCTGAATGGTTAGCACTATACTGTGTATTTTGTTTTTATCGTAGACAAGAGGAAATATTGAGAAAGAAACCATGTATTCTTTTTCTGTGATCAAAGTCCGCAAGATTAACTCAGAGGAGGTTTTCTTATCATGCTTTTCAATCAGCCACTCCAGGAGTGAATTTTGCATAGGTTTTTTAGTGATTGGGTGTAAAAATGTGCAACACTCGCGAATATTCATCCCGAAAGTTTGCTTAAAAGATAACTTGAGAATTTCCAATGCTTTCTGGTTCATGTAAGTAATGGTCTCATAGGTATCAATTGTTATCACGACATCATCGATAGAGCAAAGAATGCTGTTCATATATTCTTTTTGAGATTTCAGTTCCTTGCGAAGGTTTTCATGCTCTGTAATATCTCGGTTTGTTCCCGAAATACCCCATTGTCCATTAGGCAAACGAATAGGGTATTTTTGGATCCACAATTCCCTATGATTGAGTTGAGCTTTTTGTCGATGGGCAATCTTGTTTTGAAGAATACCAATATCAATTTTCCTCATAGAAAGGGCATATTCGGTATCAAATAAGTCAATATCTGTTTTGCCTATAACATTTTCAAGAGAAAGATTATGCTGCTGAAGAAAACTACGATTTACCAATACATATTGTAGAGTGTCATTTTTCAAATAAACTGAATCATTGGTAGAATTTACTAATGCACTCCAGTTAAAAGTCTCTTCAGATATTGAGTAACAAAGCTCCTGAAAGTGTAATAAAAAATCTGTTTTATCGAATTCTAGCGGGATTAGCTTTGTTGGAAAACAAAAAAAACCCTCAAATTCAAATGTTTTATAGTGAAACGTAACCCATAAACAAGCAATATTCTGTCGATCTTTTGTCAGAATCAGTGGAAAATAGTCTAGTTGATTGATTTTCCTCAGAAACTCTTTGTTTTGTTCTTTGAAATTTTCAAATTCATCGTCATTCATTTGATCAAATTGGTCAAAAACTACTTGTTTTTGTTCAGTATCAAATGCTCTGAATAAATAGGACGAAAAACCACCTTGAAGTACAGTTCTATTCAGTTGTTCAGAATAGAACGCGTTTGAGTGCCTAGCTGACATACAATGACTCCCTGCAAAGAAAAATCTTTTTTCTAACAATTCTATATGTCAATAAAAAAGAAAAGCTCTTCATTTTACATCTTTCGAGAATCATAAGCCCAATGTAACAATGCTTGACGCTGTTTTGGTCGACACAAGTAATCTCCTGGAATACAATTTTTTTTGATTTGTGCTACATGGCGCTTCATAGCTTTCCACCGCTTAATCTGTCTTTGATCTTCAAATGAAATACGTCTACCAAGATAGTATCGACAATACCACTGAAACCATCCTCTGGGATCTTCATGATATATCCAACCCTTTTGTCTCCAATAATGAAGGCTCTTGGATGCATTTACATGAAAGAAATTCAAATTTGGATCATGTTTTTCTGGACACAGTTTCGCTTTTTCAAACCAAGAAGAAGGAAATTCTTTCGCACAGTCCGTCATATATTTTCCACCAAAAATTCCCAGGACCAGCATTTCTTGTGGTGTTAAGTCGGGCTTAAAATCCGGACTAAAATTCATTCCTTCTGGTTGCGTTAAAACATAACGGTATCCAGACTGCATTTTATCTGAAACAATTTGTTCCAGTGGTCGTTTACTCAATATCATGTTCTATCCTTTAATGAGTTTACAAAAAAAGTATACGGTTTTTTTTTGTTTTCTTAACATCATCATATAATTAAAGAAAGCCATACTGGAGGAGGGCACGATGCTGTATGTAAATCGTACTATTCTGGATATTGGATTATTCATAGCCGTAGCCTACTTTTGCTTCGCCCTTTATACAATATACCTTTCTATCGTCCTGCATTGGAAGAAAATTCCCTACGTAACTGATCAGAAAAGAGCAGGAACCTTGTTTCTATGCATTCTCACTGTGATAGGTTATTTTTTATTGATTCAGTATCAATGGATTGGTGTTGTCATTGTATACCTTTTATTCATAGTTGATCTTTTTCTGTTATGTATAGTGATTCCCCTCGAATTTCGAGTTTTTTGCTCAAAAGAAAATCTGCTCCCCTATATCGGCAAGGTTCTTTTTGTGTTGAATATTCCATTTGAACAAAAAAATGATCGGTTTTTACTTTTACAGAAAAATCAATCACTCCGCGTTAAAAAATCCTTATTCCAAACATTTAGAATCATCCTGGAGCCAGGTAAAGATCATGCTTTACTCAAAACAATACAAAAAGAAACATCAAAAATGATTCGTCGTGAAACTCTTCCTGTTTACCAAAAGGGTGTTTTATATTTTGCTATTCTAAGCATTGTATTTCTTCTGTTCAGCTCTTTTTTATTGTTAGTCTGTCTATTTCATTATTCTTTTTCCTTTTTTATGTAACCATTTTGTTACCCTTTTTCGACCCGATCAAACTACAATAAAAATATGGGTGTGACAAGTTTTATTTGTCCTTGGGGTAACAATTGATGATTTTTATATTAAACCAGGATTTCGGTCCTGGTTTTCTTGTTTTTTTTTTTTTTTTTCCTCCTATACGTTCTAATCTGTAAATGTAATACTTTCAATAAAACTCTTTTGAGCCATAAAGAAGATAACTAAAGTCGGTAACATAATTAAAATTGCCGCAGCCATCATTAAATCAAAACGTCCACCAAACTGAGTTTGGAAAGCTCTTAATCCGATAGCTAAAGTCCAATGNNGGTCCTGGTTTTCTTGTTTTTTCGAAGTTATTCGATTCAAATACAATATTCAGAGGAGTCAAGAAATATGAAAACCATTGTTTTTACCGGAGGGGGCACAGCTGGTCATGTTTTTCCAAATATAGCACTTATGGAAGAATTGTTAGAAGAAAAATGGTCCATCCATTACATTGGTATGAACGATGGTCCCGAAAAACGAATCATTGAACAATGGAATAAAAAGCATGCGCAAAGTGCTGTCTTCCATGGCATACAAACAGGGAAATATCGACGTAATTTCAGTTTTAAAAATATTAGGGATTTGAGAAATATTTACAGCGGTTACAAAGAAAGTATTTCTCTATTATCCGAAATTCAACCACAAGTTTTATTCTCCAAAGGAGGGTTTGTCTCAGTCCCTCCGGCTTATGCTGCTCATCGACTAGAAATACCTGTTCTTACGCATGAATCTGATATATCCATTGGTTTGGCCAACAAACTCATCAACCGAATTGCAACGAAGATTTACACATCTTTCCCTTCCGATATCAAAAACTCCCTTTATACAGGTAATCCAATTCGAAAAACTATCCTACAGGGGAATACAAAAAAAGGACTTGGATATTGTAATTTTACCCCAAAAAAACCGATTGTTCTCATAATGGGTGGTAGTCAGGGTTCTTCTTTTATCAATGATCTAGTCAAACACACAATCCCTTATTTGCTCTGTCAGTATCAGATCATTCATCTTGCAGGAACGGATCATCCATACCATGTTGATGATTCTTGTTATAAAGCTTTTGAATTTGCTGGAGATGAGATGGCAGATCTATATGCCTGTTCTGATCTCATTATTGGTCGAGCAGGGGCTAATTCCATGTTTGAAGGTTTTGCACTCGAAAAACCTATGATTCTTATTCCACTTCCAAAAAAATATAGCCGAGGAGAACAAATCAAAAATGCTGAATATTTTGCAACAAAAGGACTGTTAAACATCCTCCATCAAAATGAAGCAAATCCTGAAANNTGATCAAAAAAATATACTTCAAAATGCAATTCGCGAATATGCATTTCCAGATGCAAACAAAATTCTTGTCGAAGAAATCCATCACTTTGCATATAAAACACTCCAGTGAAAATCCCTTTATGCCTTTTACAAAGAAACTCTTGAAGGAGGATATATGAAGCACGTTATCGTGTGTACACTTATCGTTTTCTGTTGTGGACTTATCCAGGTTCCTAACCATGTTTTCTCTCCTCCTCATTCCAAAGGTCTTGCTTCAGAACTTTTCCCAGATTTAAATGGAATCATTGAAAAAGAAGAATACGAAGCTTTTTACACGAACAAAGAACAAGATTGGTCGTTTTTCTACACCATTGTAGGAGATATTATAAAAGGTGGAATCGTCGCACACACAAATGGTTGGTGTGCGATAGGGTTGGACCCAGAGTCAAAAATGAAGGGTGCAGATATTATCCAAGGTTGGTTTGTAGAGCCTAATGGAGACGCTTCAGACAGTTATGGAACCAAAGAATTTGGTCCTCACCCCCTTGATACTGACCTTGGAGGAACGAATAACATACAATATTTTGCTCTTTCTATCCAGCAGGATTGGATTCATTTTGAATTTCGAAGAAAGTTAGATACAGAAGACCCATTCGATAAACCATTTCCAACAAAAGGTAACCTTTCTATCTTGTGGAGCTATGGAGAATTCCAGAACCCTTCCTCTATTCATACGCATCGGGGGTATGGTACATTGGAACAAATCCAAAATGCCATTCGTAGTGTGTCTCTCATTAGCATGAAAAAAGTACATGACTCTTTATCTACATTTCAGATTCTTGATAGCTCTGACCAGTATGCCCGTGAGCATATTCNNCTTGCCCTCATGATGAATTATCCGATATTCTTCCTTCTTTAGACCATACCAAGCCAACAGTACTTTATGGCGGGACAGAAGATGAATTAATGGAACTTGCCAACAATCTTCTCTACCTTGATTTCAGACAAGTGTATATTTTAGACGGAACACTTGAGCAGTGGATTTCTGAAGGATATCCTACCGACAAAGGGGATCTGAAATCCATTACAATGCGATTTTATATCGGTCTAAAGGATTATTTCGTGAATCGCAAAAAGATCTCAATGGATGTTGCACCCACCATTTTGCAAAGTAGAACTTTTCTGCCTATTGTCTACGTTGTGAAACCAATTGGTGGAATTGTACAGTGGACTGCTGAATCAAAAAAAATTACAATTGAACTTGATAATACAACCATTGAGTGTTGGATTGGCAAAAATATCGCATTGGTAAATGGAAAAGAACATAGAATCGATAAAGATAATCCTGCTATTGTGCCTCAGATACTGCCTCCAGGAAGAACATTTGTTCCCGTCCGTTTTGTCGCAGAATCTCTTGGCTGTGAAGTATCATGGAATCCCCAATTGCAGGAAATTACTATTCAGTATACCTTACCAGAATAGAATTCTCTTCTATGGTTGCTGGAGCAATAACTCTTCATACTCTTTTTGAGCAAGTTCCCATTTTTCAATTGTATTCTTTAATGCAATCTCAGCATCCTTCATGTCTTGAGCAGCATCCTTCAAAGCTTGAGGATTGGTATGGGTAGAAGTATCGCAAAGCATTTTCTCTGCTTGTGCTTTTTTTGCTTCCAATTCCTCGCATAAGCCTTCTAATTCTGATACACGATCTTTATAAGGTTGTATTCTTTTTCGAAACTCAGATTCCAATCTTTTCTGTTCCTTGGACTTTTTTGAACTTTCTATGGATTGCTTTTCTGCTGATGATGTCGACTTTACTCGCCCTGAAGAGTTTTTCTGAGGAATCTCTTCCACACCTTCATCTTGTGCTTTTTTCTTTTGGATGTAATAGCTGTAATTTCCAAGATAATTGTATACTTTTTTGTTTTCTATCAATATGATACGGGTAGCAATTTGATCAAGAAAAAAACGATCGTGAGATACAATAACAAGTGTTCCATCATACGCTACTAGAGCTCTTTGAAAAATTTCTTTTGTATAGATATCTAAATGGTTCCCAGGTTCATCTAAAATCATGAGATTATGAGGTAGCAATAACATTTTACACAGGGCAAGCCTCGACTTCTCTCCCCCTGATAGGACAGGAATCGGTTTAAACAAATCTTCTTGAGTAAACAAGAAAGCACCCAGTAAAGTACGTTTCTCAAGATCATTTGCCTTGGTTTGAATAGATTGAATTTCTTCCCATACCGTTTTTTCGTAATTCACATTTTGTGCACTCTCTTGTGCATAAAAACCGACATGTACATTTTTTCCCCATATCACTTTTCCAAAGGTCGGTTCTTCTGTTTTTGAGAGCAATCTCGATAACGTAGATTTCCCAGCACCGTTTCTTCCAACAAGTGCAACCTTTTCTCCTCGTTCAATAGTTACATCAATAGAGTCCAAAACGTTTTGATCCCCATATTTTTTGGTGACAGAAGACACTTCAACAGACTTGAGTCCAGACCGTTCGCAAGGGGGGAATCGAAGAGATATTCTCTTCGGTGGTGGGTCAATCTCAATCCGTTGAACTTTATCCAGCATTTTTATTCGACTTTGTACAGCACTTGCTTTTGTAGCTTGATATCGAAAGCGATTAATAAAGGTAGTAGTGTTTTCTATCCATTCATCTTGTCGTTGTTTTTCTTGAAGTAGCTCTGCTTTCTTCTGTTCAGACTGTCGAATATAGGCATCATAATTTCCGGGGTACTCATCTATTTTGCAATTGGTGAGTTCTGCAATTTTATCAATACAATGATTAAGAAACATTCTATCGTGAGATATGGCAATCATTGTACCTTCATAAGAACGAAGATATTGTTCAAGCCATTCAATACTAGTTATATCAAGGTGATTTGTAGGCTCATCAAGCAACATAATATCGGGAGAGGTAAAAAGAATTTTTGCAAGATGAATCCTCATTTTCCATCCTCCAGAAAAAGCAGTACACTTTTTTAAGTAATCATCTTGTGAAAAACCCAATCCAGATAAAATCTTTTTAACGTTAGATTCAAACTCGTATCCACCTAGCAATTGAAATCGATGAAGCAATTGCTCATATTTAGTCCCAATTGTTGATAGTTTTTTTTCATCTTGGGAGTGTTTTTGAAATTGTGTTTCTGCTTCTTTAAATTGCATCATCAGACTTTCATAGCCAGATTCTTTTTTTATATAATCAAAAAGGGTATCAGAGGATAATACATCCAACTCTTGTGGTAAAAAACCAATCGTTGGATTTCCTGAAATTTCAATTTTGCCTTCATACCGATCCTCTTGTCCGAGGATACATCGCAATAGTGTTGTTTTGCCTGCTCCATTAACACCAGTTAAAGCAATTTTTGTACCGTAAGGTACAAACCATTGCAGTTGATCAAAAATTTTCTTTGAACCAAATTGTAAAGTTAGATCATTAATCTCAATCATACTATTGTCTTTCTAAGTTTTCTTACTCCATCACGGAATGCTCTAAAGCTTGCAGAACGATTTTGATCTGGGTTCATATGCGTTGCAATTTCTCTTGCAGTACGAATTTTGGGTAATCCGCGACGAACATATTTTGCAATCTTTAATTCGCGATAAAGAGCTTCCCAGGTTCCACCTTCAATTTTATCAGGATCTCGATAATCTAAACAATGGGTGAGATGATGAAAGTCAACTCGGGGATAAGCTTTGTGTATAGCTTCTAGATCGCCAAAAAACCAAGCTTCTAGCTCTTCTATAGCAATACGTCCTAAAAAGTTATAATGATTTTCAGAGGAGGAAGATGGAATGAGTCGACAGTTTAAAGCTATAGCATCCATTCTTTTTTTCATAATCTCACAATCGTCATGATCACGATCTGCCAACACAATGTATCGCCAATTCTTTTTTGGATTGAATCCATATCCCTTCAATTGAATGGGGATTTTTTTGAACAAGTCATATTTACCTTGGTAAGCATGAAATCTTGTAGACACGCCCGGAACTATTTTTGGTATTAAAATTTGTAAAGCAGCTACTGCTGACATTTCTTCGGTTAGAATCTCAAAGTGCATTTATTCTTCTACAAATCCTTCTGACCATAAGTGTCCAATTTTAGCACCATTCTCTACATAGCTGATCAAATCCTTGTTCTCTGTTAAGTTTTCGCACATGGTTGTCCCATCTTGATTTCTTCGGCAAATCCACACTTCACCAGGATTCATTTCATTTACAAAAAAAGGAGAATGCGTAGAAATAATTATTTGCTTATTCTCGGAAGTTTCTCTGCAGAATTCTGCTAAATCTTGAATAAAGGAAGGGTGAATATAATTCTCGGGTTCTTCAAGCCCTATAAAGCTATGATCGTTGGGCTGAAGAAGTAATATATAATAAGCAAGCATTTTAAGAGTTCCGCTAGATATGTAGTTAACACCAATGGGGTTGGGAAAACCTTTATCGATCATAAAAATTTGATTCACATTTAACATAGGGTCATACCGAGCTTCTATAGAATCAAGAGATGGAATATGCTTTTGAAGATTCTCTACAATCTTTGCGAATATAGAAGGTTTATCATTTTGAAGTGTATAGAGGATGTTCGCCACATTATCCCCATTTTGGGTCAAAAGGGATTCTTTTTCAAAGACAGGGATGTTTCGTAGATTGTGAATCTGAAAATCAAAGACTTTCAGGTGCGAAAGATATTGGTATAAGATATGACATTCACGAAAACGAGAAAAATTTCCAAATATTGTAATAGCGAGGATATCGTTGTTAATAAATTTTTCTTTTTGTTCCCGTAACACACCATTCTCGTAGAAACGAGATATGCCATTTCCGGATTCAAATTCGAGAATACACTGATCGGTTTTAGGAATACAGACTTTCTCTTTGGCAACATAGGGAGTACCAAATTTCTGAGATATGTGGATAGAGTAAATCATAGATTCATCGTTTTCATCATCATATAGTTCAATTTGGATTTCTAGGGACTGTGATGAATCTTTAGATAAAAGTTCATGAATACCACCACGTTCTTTGCAAGTTTGATAGAGACCGTTTTGAATGCAGTTTGACAAAAATTGCATTGCATCGAGAACAGTTGATTTCCCTGATCCGTTTTTTCCTAAAAACACAGAGAAAGGTTGCAAAGGTGTAATAGAAAAAAACTTTAATGAGCGATAATTTGATATTTTCATCGAGCGTATGGTGGTGGTTTTTATATTCATCAAAACACAGTTTCTCCAATAAGTTTGTTGATCGAAGTTTTTAAAGCTTTATAGAAAAGAGATTCGGATTCAGTTTTTTGGTCTGGAAATAAATTAATCCCACATGAAACGACTTCTTGTGTAGGAGATTTTATATTAATGTGCCACCAAAGTTTTGCAAGTTGGGTGGATCCATATTCTTTCTCGATAGACCATATCTGATAGGGTTCCATGGTTTCAAAAAAATCGTTCCATTTAGGTGTTGTGATAATTTGGTCAGTTGGTGGTGAAAACAGACTGTTGATACCGGATTTCTGAAAATGTAAGGTAGGTTCTCTGTAATAGACATGATAGCTAGGACCGTTTAATCGTTCTATACCTACTTCAAATATTTCAATCATGGTTTCTTTCATAGAGTCATTATACCATAAAGTTTG
>NPID01002123.1_pt1 | contig 13352 bp, 14 predicted proteins | sample 8637491 | NCBI WGS metagenome assembly NPID01 (sample SAMN07420843, study PRJNA396082) | bioreactor metagenome | isolation source: sample BA6 brine-fed electro-methanogenic bioreactor BA | place: Japan: Kochi | collected 2016-06-14 | reverse complement strand
GCTGGGATTTCGAAACCTATATTGATGTAAACTGCGATTTAAAAAGGGCCATGAACATCAATGCAGTTCCCTGCACCATCCTGCTCGACCAGCAGCACCAGTTGATCTGCAGGTATGAAGGGATTTGTCCGGGCAATGCCGAACTGCTTTGCGAGAAGATCAAACTGGAGTCGCTGGCATTGCTGGAAGCAGAATGAATACGTTCTACCCCATAATGGGTTGTGATCAATATGCCAAATGCTCATTGCTCTGCATATGTAAGTGTCACGCATGTAATTAATTACCTTCAATTATATACCTGCGAAGCTTTTCAGTTTTCGGGTTTTTTAATAATTCATCCGGTTTTCCCTGTTCAATGATTTCGCCGTAATACATAAATACGACATTGTCGGCGAGTCTTACGGCTTGTCTCAAAATATGCGTGACCAGGATTATGGTATAATGGTTTTTCAAATCCCTGAACAGATCTTCGATAATCTTACTCGAGATGGGATCCAGGGCCGATGTGGGTTCATCTGCAAGGATGATGCTGGGTTTTACCGCCAGGCCCCGGGCCAGGCATAAGCGCTGTTGTTGCCCGATACTTAAACTGTTGGCGGGGGCATGAAGGCGGTCTTTCACTTCTTCCCACAGGCCTACTTCCCTGAGGTGCTTTTCTACAATATGGGAAGTCAGGGATTTATCGCGTATTCCTTTCAGGCGGAGTCCGTATGCTACATTTTTGTATATCGACAGGGGCAGGGGGAAAGGACGCTGTGAAAGTAATCCCATTTTTTGACGAATGGCGGGGATATTGTTACGGGTATTGAGGATGTCGTTATCTTCCAAAATTATCTTTCCACTGACTTTCAGATCTTTATTCAGGTCATTCAAGCGGTTTAGACACTTCAGAAGAGTGGTTTTCCCGCAACCTGATGGGCCCAACAGTACGGTGATCTTATTTCTGGGAATTTGAAGATCGATGTTTTTTAGTATCTTCTGCTGGCCTGATGAGACCTCCAGATTGCTGATCTTGAGAATATCGGTCTCAGGCATTGAAATGATCCGTGAACATTTTTTTTCGTGCGTATCCTGGCTTGTCTGAAAGAGAAACATGATCGATTTATTTTATGTTAGATCGTGAATAACGTTGAGTGAGGTGCCGGGCAATGATGCTCGTGCACAGTATAATGCATGTGAGGATGAGCGCGGCAGCATACGCTCTTTCCCTGACTTCCGGAATGGGTGAACTGAGTTGAAAGAATATAGCCAGGGGTAAGGTCGCTGCAGGTTCATCGAGATTTTGAGGAATAAGATCGGTATAGCCGGCGGTAAACAACACCGAGGCAGCATCGCCGATTCCCCTTCCGAATGACAGGAGTATGGCCGTTATAAGTCCGGAAAAGCCTTGTTTAAGAAGGACCTTCGATGCCAGTTCAGAGCGGGTTGTTCCAAGCGATAAAGCTGCCTCATGAAGGCCTTGTGGAATTTCTGCCAGCACTTCATCAAAGGTACGTGTCATGATAGGAGTGATAAGCAGTGCCACCGTGATGGTTCCCGCCATCAAGGAAGCATTCAGTCCCATCATCAGCATCAGGGTAAATCCAAACGCCCCGTAAACAATGGATGGAATTCCCCAAAGTGCATCCAGAAAATAACGTATAGTATTCTGGGTTCGCCGGAGGCCCTGTAGATGAACATTGATAAACAAAGCTGCTGGTACTCCCAGAAGAATGGCGATAAGCGTTGCTCCGAAGGCAATGTATAAAGAACCAATTATTGCATTGCCTACACCTCCTTCGCCCCCATAATAATAACCGCCACTGGGCAAACTGAAGATCATGCTCCAGGAGATGGCATTAAATCCTTTCACAAATATAATGATGATAATCAGTGCAAGTACACAGAACAAGCTGTAGGTGGCGAAAGCACACAGTATCCTGAAAAAGGTCTCCTCAATTTGCTTTCTCCTTTTCATCTCTTTTTGATCTTATGGATTAAATATCTGAAGAACAGGTTGATAATGAGAATTATGACCAATAGTAAAAGGGCGGCGAACATCAGGGCGGAATCGTACATGGGGATGGAAAGCATTTCACCGTAGTTGTTGGCAATAAGTGCAGGCAGCGGGTATCCGGGCTCAAGGGGGTTCATGCTGAGTTGTATGCTGTTTCCCACCACCATCATAACCGCAAGGGTTTCTCCAAAAGCTTTGGTTAAGCCTAAGCCGTATGAAGATACAATGCCCGAAAAACTTTTACGCAGCACTACATGCTTGATCATCTCCCAACGGCTGGCTCCAAGGGCCATAGAGGCCTCTTTCAATTCCAGTGGTACAGTTTGGAATATTTCGATGAGCATATTCATAATATAGGGAATGCACATTATTGCCAGTACTATCCCTCCCGAAAGCACACAGTATCCCGAACTGCTGGTGTTGATGATGGGGGCAATGATATCTCCTATGAGGGGAACGATAATCAGTACTCCCCAAACCCCATAGATTACCGAGGGCAATCCTGCCAGTATATCAATTACAGGCCGCATGATCCTGACCAATTGGCCCGAGGCGAATTCAGTAAGGAAAATCGCCGAAAAAAGGCAAACAGGTATGGAGAAAACAAATGACAGCAGGGTCACATATATGGAACTGGAAATGAACGGCCTGAATCCAAAACTGCTTTCCGCCGGAGCCCAATGGGATGAAAAAACGAGCTCACTGAGGCTGCTGATACCAAAAATTGGCGCTGATTTTATATACAGGGCGATACCAATCAGTAGGGGAAGGCAAAGGATAAAAGCGATGCTGAAAAACATCCAGGTATTCCTGCTGCGGTCCAGGGCCAGGCGTCGGAAAGTCATTTCTGTTCCAGTTTCTCAAGATAAAATTGAATTTCGTTTTCGTCAAGCGGGACATATCCGGCCAGCCTGACATAGGCCTGCCCGTCGGTGAGGGTCCAGCGTATGAAATCCACCACAGCCTTTTTCCTTGGCTTACCCTTACTTACAAAATAAAGTTCCCGTGATGGGGGCGATGGATATATCTTTTTAGCGATCGCCGTCAAGATTTCATCGAATGAGGAATAAAAATTTTCATCAGGGGAAATGAGCCCGTTCGAATCCAGGTCGATAGGGATAATTTCCAGTCCGTCATGTTTTTTCCCGCTTCGGATATCGTAAACAAATATGGTATTATTAAAACCTATTCCGCCCTGATCTTTTGCTACGGCATCGGCAAGTCCCGGATCACCATAAATGCCGATACCCTTCAGGTCTTCCTGGGTTCCTCCAAGGTATCTGGCCCATGTTCCGGCGGCTCCGCAGGCATCGGAACGGGTGTAAACATTCATTGGGATTGCTTCGATACCTCCATATAATTCTGACCAGGATGAAAAGCTCCCGTCGATGAAGATCTCCCTGAACTGTTCCCTGTTGAGCCCTTTTGTCAGAATTGCATCCATGAAGGGATTTTTATCGCTGATGGTCGGCAACACAGCATCAATGCTAAGTCCTACCCACCATACCCCCTGCGATTTTTCCTGTTCTGCGATTTCGCGCGAAAACATGCCCAGATCGGTAGTTCCTGAAAGAGCGTCGGCCATTCCCTTACCGGCTCCTCCTGCAGAAATGTTGAACCGGATGCCGGGATGCTCCTTCTGATAGACATCTGCCCATTGTACCACCAGCGGGTATAAGGCAAAAGCACCTGAAATGCTGATCGTACGGTCTTTTTTACTTTTTGGCGTACAGCCGTTTGCCAGGATCAGGATAGACAGAAAAATAAGTGAAATGATTCTTTTCATGTTTAACTTGGTTTGATTTACCTGGCAAAGCTATGCCAGTTCAAATACAAGCGAAAGCGGTTAAAATCGTATTTTACGGGTAGGGTGTTAAACGGATTGATAAGTGTAAAAACGTATTGCTTACACCTCAATAATGTTGTTTTTTATGGCATAGATGACCAGCCCGGCGGTATTCCTGGAGGCTGTTTTCAGCAAGAGGTTTTCGCGGTGTTTATCAACCGTACGCTTGCTGATGTTTAATTTTTTGGCAATTTCGTGGTTTGCCAGTCCTTTGCAAATGTGGTACAGAACTTCCTCTTCGCGCTCGGAGAGTTCTCCAGGGGTATAGTTCTTTTTGCTTCTGTTTATGCTTCTGAGTATTTCACTGAGGATCTCCTGCGAAAAATAATTCCTGCCCGACATGACCTGTTGCATGGCATCTTCAATATCCTGAATGCCCGAATTTTTGAGAATAAAGCCTTTCGCTCCTGCAGTGATCATGCTTTTATAATAGCTTTCCTCTGCATGCATCGATAAGGCGATGATATTTAAACCGGGGAATTGACTGAGGGCTTTCCGGCAGGCTTCGATGCCATTCATAACAGGCATATCCACATCCATAAAAACGATGTCGAAATAATGTTTTTCCAGTTTAAGCAGGCACTCCAATCCATTTTCAGCTTCTTCTATCTCACCTGTAAAACTGAGGTTCTCAAGCAGAAGCTTCAGGCCTTCACGAAAGAGCCGGTGATCGTCAACGATAAGGATGCTGTGCTTATTCATGACTGGAAAGTTTTATGCTGATGTTGATGTTCACTCCTTCATCGGGTTTTGAATATACGATGAAGGAGCCGTCGAGCGATTTCACCCTCGACTCCATATTGCGGTATCCCAACCCCTGGGTGTTCTCTTTGTTTACAGCGGTGTCGAAACCAATCCCATCATCAATATATCTGAGGGATATGGCCTGTTCATCCGCCATCAGATCGATAAATATATTGTGGGCCCGGGCGTGCTTCAGGGTGTTGGTGATCAATTCACAAATGACCCGGTACAATACCACTTCTACATTATAGGGAAAGCGTTTTTCATCGAGGTTGTTGTTCAGTTTAATAAGCGGGCCGTCGGGGAGGGGGAGTTTATTAATAAATGAGCGCAGGGCTTTGAGCAGCCCATAGTCGTTTAGTACGTGAGGACTGAGTTTATTTGAAATATCTTTCAGGGTGCCAATGGATTCGTCGATGAGTTTTTCGGCATTTGCCATAATCTCCGGGTTTTGATTCCTTTCGGATGAGCAGGCCGACAGGGCCATTTTTACGGACGCCAGCAAGGGGCCCAGGCCATCATGCAATTCTTTAGAAAAATATTGCCGTTCATGTTCTTCTGTTTTGATGATGGCCGACAGCACACGTGATTCGTTTTGCCGGCGAAGTTTATCGATCTGGCTTTGAATATTGAATATGCGTTTTATGAACACTAGGCTCATGAGCATGATCAGGGAAATGAGCACCGCGATCCAGCTGCTGGCAAGACTGCTGTTCAGGTGTGAATCGATCTGGAACACCTGCACCACCTCGAACACCCTCCTGATGGCCATCAGGAGGAAACCGACGGAGATGAGCCACCAGGCAATATTGGTGCGGGTTCGTTTTACCAGGCTCAGGGCTATGGCAGCGGCTGAAAATTGCAGTATGACCGAAAGAATAAGCGCTATTTTGAGTGACATGGATCTGGAACTTAAAAATGTAAAGTTATAACTTAAAATTTAAGAATGCATATCGTCCCGATATATTCTTTGTATGGCACTGGTAGAGTAGTGTATTAGCCTTTTATCGAAGAAGCAGGGTGAGAAGGCCGGAGGCATAGAGGGCTTTTATGAAAAGCTGAACTTTTTTTTTGTTGATAAGAATAAGTTTATTTACTTTTGCAGCCCGTAAAAGGATTTATGTTCCGGATGGAGTAGACAGATTGATTGGAGCCTGGAATTTGGAGTTTGACTTTTACGCAGTATGGAGAGGTGGGAGAGTGGCTTAATCCACTCCCGAGTGCTCGGGACTAAACTGGCATACTCTCCTAAAAGACATAATACTAAGCAACAGGAGAGGTGGGAGAGTGGCTTAATCCACCAGTTTGCTAAACTGGCATACTCGAAAGGGTATCGGGGGTTCGAATCCCCCCCTCTCCGCTTTTTGAGTTTTGAGTTTTGAGTGTTGAGTGTTGAGTTATTTCAGAACTCAGAGTTTTCCGGAAAACTTAATTCCCGTTCTTTAATTTCACTCACCAGGTCCAGGCCTATTAAAATCTGACTTCTGAAATTCTTTGGAGTTTGGAATTTGAATTTTGGATTTTCACTGGTCTTTGGATTTTGGAATCTGGAATTTAAAACCTTCGGGGTATAGTCCCTCGGCCTTGCTCGGGATAAACTCCGTCCGGTTAGCGGAGGATAAAAAGAAATAATTTAAAATTTGATCTTTGACGTTTATTTAAATTTTGGAATTTGAATTTTGGATTTTCATTGGTCTTTGGATTTTGGAATCTGGAATTTAAAACCTTCGGGGTATAGTCCCTCGGCCTTGCTCGGGACAGGCTCCGTCCCGGTTAGCTGAGAAAAAACGTTCTTAAATTTCAAATACAGAATACAGAATTGACAATTACATCGGGGTATAGCGCAGTCCGGTTAGCGCACCTGCTTTGGGAGCAGGGGGTCGTAGGTTCGAATCCTACTACCCCGACCTGAAAATCAAGGACTTACAAGCGATTGTGAGTCCTTTTTTATTTCCGGTGTCAACATGGTGTCAACAAATTAGGCCTGTTTTTACTGATTCCATTTCTGTTTAAGAATCATTTGTATTCTTGGGTACACTGCAAAGGGCGGAATTATTTTGTTTGCCAGATCGCATGATGCAGCCAAGCGTGCAGCCATGTTCTATTCATTTTTTGAGCAGCTGCAAAAGACAGGACATCAACCCCTATGATTGGCTTAAGGATGTGCTGAGAAGATTCTTTGAACATAAGGCAATAGCTTTGATGAAGTCTTACCTCAAAACTGGCAAAAGCTAAAAAACAACATCTTCCCTGAATAGGCAATATTAGCAAACCACTGTGAGCTTCTCAAGACCTACTTGGTAGAAGGGATACGCTCTAAGGCTTTCTTTTGTAACTCTTCATTGTTCTCTTTGTCCATAATACGTTCATACGTTTTGGACAGAGTTTAGTTTACACCCTCTCTATTTCTCCACTAAAAAACTGGGTTGGTATCACCAAGGGCCCAACGGTATTACCCATATTTGAAGTTAAGGTTGTTATAAAAGACCTGATATATGGGAACATTATTGCGGGGGCGTTTGCATCTACTAATTGCTTCTTCATCTCCAAATCAACATCTTCCCCAAATTCAAATGTCCCAATTGCCTGTAGCTTAAGATCAAAGTACTTTCCATCCTCTAATGACAGGTCCATTATAATATTAAACATCCTTTCTCTGTCTTCCGGATAGAATACCTTGGGATCACAAGTAATCTTTATCTCAAGGTTTTCTTCTCGAATACTTGAAGCACTAAACTGAAGGTTGATAATATCAACTCCATGAAATGCCAATTTGGGTTGTTGTACTACATCCATTAGGCAGCAAGGTTAAATTTGTTTTCGCCAGGCCCTTTCTTTTTATGCGGGTAGTTGTATTGTTTTGATACAATTTTTTGATTGTTAAATCTATGCGGGCATGCAGTCATAGGTTCAACACTACCCTTGCCCAAGAAATTCTTTAAGCTTGGGTTTCTTTGAGTCATGAGCCACTCAGTTAGACTTTCACTTGTTTCCTGCGCAAGGGCCTTGTCCAGTCTTCTTTCGAGTTCTCCTAAATCAATCATAATCTACTCCTAATTGCATTGATATTCAACATGGTGCGCAAAATTATGTATAATTTTTATATTAAACGCTGCCAACTGTATTCTTTTTCTATAATTAAAATCTTTTATGAGAAGGTCTTCTGAGAAAGGCAGGTCCTGAAACATAATGCCGTTAACTTTGTCGCTCCATTTAGCCCTACTCTGAAAATACTCATTTATTTCCTTTATACTGGGATTCTTGCCTGTCTTAATCTTTATTTTTGAGGCCGCCTTTTCAATTTGCTTTAACCAAAACCTATAATGCGACTCATTGAAGACAGTATCCAATACGTCCTCTGTGTCAATATCAGATTTATAAATATCGTAGTACCCGGTCTTTCTTTTCTTCTTATTACCCCAATGAATAGCATCAATATGTTCATCCCAAAAGTAATATGCATTTCCCAACCAGGCACTTTCATCGGTGCACATTATGGGTTCTGTCAGTTTATGACGTCTCTTCTCCTGGGTGTGATACATTTTACGCAAGGGTGTTGGCTTTGTTTCGGTTACCCACAAATCTAAGGATTTTATCTAATCGAAAGTTTAAAATGATTCCAAATTAGATCAGGGCAGCAATTTTATTTACATGAAACCTCTCCAAATTTATCACCATATTTAAACACATAAGCAAATGCCAGTGATGGACTGCCTGCTTCACCCCAGCGGGCTTCACTCCACCCTGAAGCCGTTGCACCCAACCCCGCACTTAACTCTGCCTGCATGGAAGCTGTTACGTTCCATTGCCCCGTAATGGTAATCGTGTTGTTACCAACAATAACTGATAGCCTTATCATGGTCTCCTGTTCAATCTCCTTACCCTGGGTAATATCTTACCCCGCCACCCGCTCATACAGATGCTTCTGAAATTCAACGAAGGTGGTGATGGTGGTTTTTACATTGCCTAAAATGTCCTGGGTTTCGCCCAGGTCAATTATTTGTTTTCAGTGACTATATTGTTTGTTTCGGCTCTCAGAATCTCCTAATACACCTCACGAAATAATCTTCATCCACCTTATTATAATAAAACTCAACCCTTTTATGAGGTTTGAAATGTATATGATAAGCATCTTTTTTCCCGTACTCGGTTGAACTGCAATAGTCACCCGCAAGGAAACCGCCTAAAACATGCCTTAGCTTATATAGCTTGTGCAATTCGTTAATAGCCGGTAGATACCAATCATTATAGCCTCCAATACTCAGGGTGTCGCAGTATTTGGCTGCACAAAACTGCTTGTTTTTTCTTGCTTCATGAAATGCCACAATTCGCTTTGTATTCAATTGTCCATTATCGACTGATAGGGCATTCGTGATGCCATTCCACCCCCATCTTACCTTATTTGTAGTTTGATCATGCGGTGCCGCTATCAAACCGTGCTCGCCGCTATCATCGACATCGAATACTATACCCCCACCAAAATGGCTGCCAATTTGCGGATTACTTGATGAATCAGCTTGTCCGTAGCTTGAAATAAACATTAAGAACCCTAAGGCTGTAAAGATTGTTTTCTGAAATTTCATAACATCTCCTTTCTAATATTACCTAAAATAAGAAGTATAAACTTACAATCTATAACGGCCGTCTGTATGGCAATTGACCCACAGTGCATGTGCTATACACGATGTTGGCAACCGTTTATTTTATTCTTTCCATTCGAAGTCCAAATTCTTCTTCAAGTTTATTAGCCTTGTAAATCGGAATTTCTGTTCCCAAATGACTCTCGGTTAGTTTGATTATTTTATCAGTCTCCTGAGCATTGCATCGACATCCGATTAAGATTTCATTGATGGTTTCTTTTCTAAGTTTGATAACTCTGTTTTTAATATGATTCTTGCTAATCCGCCATTCTTTTTCATATTCCCACAGTTGAGATTTGAAAAAGAATTTTTTGTGAAATTGTTCCGTTGTTTCATCCAGACCTGAAATCAAAGGATATTTCGTTTGATAGTTTATTGGTTCTAAGTAATCGAAATCGTAATCAGTGCAAATTGATTCTAAGTCAAATCCAACTACAAATCCCGTGTGATTTGATGAGTAGTGAGACCACATAAGAATATTGTCCGAAACCGATGAAAGTGAGAATAAGCCTATGATTGAATCCCATTTATCCAATTGCTCAGGACGCTCTTTGACCAATTTTTCAGGATGCCACAATGTCTTTTCATCAGTTACTCTTTTGGCGTATTCTCTGACGAGGTGCTGATCCTTATCCTTGTGCATAATGTTTATGATTTCAAGATTCTTTTCCAGACACTGGTCATAGGTCAATAAATCCCATCTGACTGGAATGTTACCATCAAATGGATCATTGAAGGCTGATGGTTTTGGGAAGTATATTTCCTGATGTGATATAAGTCTTCGATGATTTTTGTTATTCCAGTCTCGATACTTATATAAAGTTTCAGGAGCCGTGATGTCCGTTATCCTTGTAATCATTTGCCTTTAAATGGTTGCCAACGTTACGCCAGCATGAGCCGGGCCGCCATTCTTGTTGTTTCTCCCCTTAAAAGTACGAAAAAAATAATTGTCAGTGCTTATAAACGGTCAAGCTTATCAAAAGATATCATATACAAGACAAAAAGGAGCTGAACCAATCGCAATGGTTCAGGAATACACATTTCACAACTATAGTGAAGCTGTGTCTGTGACATTAAGCTATCGCTTAAATGAAAGTGAAATATGGAAAGATGACTTTGAACAAGTAATTGAAAGTTTTGAATTGATTAATAATAGATAGTTTATGAGTATAATAATCAGATATATTACACCAAATCAAGCATTTACTTTTTCAGAGGGAAGGTTAACAATGGATACAAGATTGGATAGGGATGATTACGATAAGACATTATCCATATTTAACGAACAACTTAAACAGGAATCAGGTGCTCACTTTGACAGGATTTTCCATTAAACCGCACAACACGTTAAATTATAGTATAAAGGTTTAGAAAAACAAGGGTATACGTTTAGTGGTGAGTTTTATTATTTTCGATTTCTATATGGTATCATAGTTTATTGATGAAACTTGATACTAATCATCTTTTGATTTGAGTAGGTATTTCAAAATCCATTTATCAAATTTGCTATCTCTTTCGTGGTCATATTCATTCCGTAAAAGGAAATATATCGGAAATAATAAGGCAACCATTAATACCCATTGAATGATTGCACTTTCAGACCATTCAAAAATCAATGAAAAGGTATAGTCGACAAATATAATTAGGAAAAAGCCAGACATAAAAAACACACCATAAAATTGTCTCTGCCACAATCCAATCAAGGCAAGAATGGCAAATGTTGATACTATTGGAATAATTATTACTATTTCTCCGCTAATCATGGAGGCAGTATCGATATATAGCTGGTACAGAGCAATTAAGGTGAATAGTATTTTGAATATTATTTTTATTCGGAAAATACCTTTTGATTTGGCGTTCGATTTTCGACCAAGTGGATGGCCTATTGAGTGCAAATAATCTAATATATGTGGTTCACGGACATTATAGTTGCTGGCAAATTTTTGAAGGAGATTATTTATTGATTCCATTTTGGGTGAATCAAATCTAAAATTTAGAAGATAATCATCAGGATCGTCACCAGGCTCAAGCTCCTCCCATGCCCATTTACTTTTTACTTTGTCCATAGGTGGTCCAAGTAAAGGATCACAAACCAGAATTTTTCCTTGCTTTTCGGTAAGTCCACATTGTTGCTCAAGATATGCTCTACAATATCTAACAAAATTGATGGTTGTATCATCCATAATATTTTATTCTTGACTTCGTTTTCACTTATCTCTCTTTACACTCCCGAATTCGATCTTCTTTGTTTGCGCTACGATCGGATCGTTGATTCTCCCGGTAGTTTTTATTATATCAAATACTCTCTTTCTATTTCCTGCAGTAGTATGCCATATTGTATCTCCTTTTCTTTTCGCACTATAAATAACACCATTTGATTTTAGAATATTAAGGATTTCCTTAACGTATTTATGAGAGTTAGTGTCCATTCCTCTATAAAGTGCATTTTCTCTTCTCCCGCTACCTTTTTGTAAGAATAGTTTTCTAAGTATAGTCAAAAGAACCCTAACGGGATAAGGCTGCTTACTTTCTTCTAATATTTTTGCATTTGTCGAGTACTCATCATACTCAGCAATATCAGGATTTTTAATCCATTTTGGTAATCGACTGCCTGCTTCTGCTCCGTGTATCCGTTGGATGATGCAATCTTCAAGAGACAATCCGTGTATTTCGTCGTTTGGTAAAATTAATTCATTGATGCCAAATGTTTTCAAGATTAACCCTGTAGGTGCTGGCAGATTTGCTAAATCCAAGACATCAATACACCCCTCTTCCAAGATTATTTGCTTAAAATCAATAGGTTCTGGGAAAACATTCTGCATTACTTGGATTATATCAAATGCTAATGTTGGACTTTTCCACCTGTATATAGCTTCATCAATTGCCACTTTAAATTTAGAAAAATCAGTTCCATTTAATTTATAACCACAAACACTGGCTCCTAAACTGCCAATCCCATGTTGCCAATTTGAGGCATGAGGATTTGTAAATGGATCAATAACATAATTTGTAAGCGGTCCAGATCTTAACACATCCAACATTAAATCGTCAAGAAAGCATCTGTTTCCATCTTCTTGATTTCTGCTTGACAATCCAGGGAGCCGTTGTAGCAAAGGTCTTGCTGTTTCATCAGGATACATGCTAATATGGTGCCTAAAAGACTCAGCGATATCATTTTCAGATATTGGCCCTAAATGATCGTTTGTTTCACGTGCTTTGTTGGATAAGCTTTCAAGAATATTTCTAATTGATTCTCCATCTAAGTATTTGTGGATTTTTGCTTCACGCCTACAAATTAGATCTATTAGTTTATCCCAAGATTCTGCTGGATCATCAACATAATTTTCCTCAACGACTGTTTTGATTAAGTCTCTTGCTGCTAAGGAAGTTAGAAGTAGCGGTCGTTTAGGAAACCAATCTGGCAGTCTTTTTATTAATCCAAACTTTTTCAAATATTCTTGAGTCTCTTCTTGAGTAAACTCATTAAGTTTAAGTATCTCTGCATCTTGCTCGCTTATACAAAATGCATCAAGGAGTTCTTTTCTATTATCAAAATAGTGTTCTCGGCCAGCTATTACGATTGGACATTTCCCTTTGGCAGAATCAATAAACCTCCTGACTAAAACGACAGCGTTTTTTCTGAGCTCTCTCATTTTTACAACTGGAAGTTTTGCCCAAGGAGAAGCACTTATTTCATCGAAACCATCGAGAATAATAACAGCCCTGCCCGCATTAAATGCTCTCACAAGTTGATTTGGTGATTCATAACCAATTAACTCTGCATGTCTTCGTAGCGCTTCTTGTGGATTTTCTTGTCCCCAGTGCTCCCTAAGATTGAGTGAAATAGGAATGTGAGAATTACCATTTTTACTGATTGAGCTGCTTAATATTTCAAATAATTTCCAAATATTCAAACTTTTCCCCATTCCATAGTCTCCTAAAAGCAGAATTACTTTATCTCCTTTTATTAGAGATGCTACATCAAAAATATCAACTTCAGTTCCTCTTGATAAGTTTTGAATTTTTATTGGTAAAAATTTAACATCATCAATTTTTTGGGACTCATTTGAAGGATTAACTGCACTCCCAAAATAATGCAGTTTTCTGGTCTCTATGTATTGAGGTC
>NPID01004609.1_pt3 | contig 13368 bp, 9 predicted proteins | sample 8637491 | NCBI WGS metagenome assembly NPID01 (sample SAMN07420843, study PRJNA396082) | bioreactor metagenome | isolation source: sample BA6 brine-fed electro-methanogenic bioreactor BA | place: Japan: Kochi | collected 2016-06-14 | reverse complement strand
GGGCAAGATCCAGGGAATGGAGGCCCAGGGCGGCTTCCAGGTTATCAAGGCAGCGGTTCCCGAAGCGGAACTCTACCAGTACACCAGCTCCCTCCGATCCCTTACCCAGGCCAGGGGAAGCTTCACCCAGGCCTTCTCACACTACGAACCCGCCCCCAGGGAGGTTCAGCAGAAGGTCATGGAAGAGTACCAGAAGGAAGAAGAGTAGTCATGAAAAAGGTATCGGCGGTTCTCATCTGCCTTGTTTTCATAGCGGGAACCGCCGTTGCCTCACCCTTCGGCGAGGGAGGGGGAACCTCCCCCGGTGAAGAGGAAAGCAATCTGGCCACCATTCTCATGATCACAGTGGTGGTGGGGTTAACGGCCCTGCTCGTTGGCGACATCATCGCCGACGACGGCCTGGAATCCCAGGATGCCCTGGCGGGGATTACAGCTTCCGATACGTCCTCCGTTTCGGAAGAAACAGGAGTGAACTGGGAGCAGCTGGCCCCTGCTGATTCCCTTCCAGTCCTTGCCATAGCGGTCTTCCAGGGTCCCTCCGGAAGGGAAGCAGCCAGGTACATGGCCTCACTCCTTTCGTCCAGGGAGAACATCGACTACACCATCCACGGCTCACCGTCAGCTCTGGGGCACCAGTCCCCCTCAGAAACCGCCTCCACGGGCTTCGCCTTCGTACCCAGCGACTACTTCATAACAGCGGATCAGGAAGGCCTGTTCCTTTTCCACAGGGGCAGCGGCCAACCTGAATGGTCCTTCCCGATGCAGGAAGCCGGGCTTGATTCAGCCTTCGTAAGAAGAGCCGCCGCCTCCCTTATGGAGCACTTCGAGCTTCCATAGTCACAGGCACTTTTTTTCATCTTTCCTGTTGTATATATATATGATGTTAATATTTTTCCCTTGAGAAACAGGAGGAGTCATGAGAATTGCCTCAGTACTGGCAGCCGTTCTGCTGTCAGCGTCACTGGCCGGGGAATTCACCGTTACAGTGCCTGTGGACCATCAGGTTCAGATGCGCGAGTTCGGCGGATACACTTCGGTCTCAATACCCGGAGCCCCTGGAATAAGCATTTCAGGCGCACCGAGCCTTCCGGTGCTGAGCACCCCGATAGCCCTTCCCCATGGCACCAGGGCAGTATCGATGGAGGTTCTTTCGGTGAACTGGACGGCCCTCAGGGGAAGGCACACGGTACTTCCCGCAACCGAGCAGGTGCCACTGAGCCTCATGGGCCAGACCGAGATCCCCCTTCCCAGCCCCGACCAGGCCATCTACTCCTCCTCCGAGTTCTACCCCGGAACCGCAGCAAGACTCGAAGAGTCCTCCATGCTCCTCGGTTTCCCGGTGGCTTATGTAAGCGTTTACCCCGTTCGCTGGAACCCGGCCTCCGGAACCATAGAGGTGGCAGGCGACATCCAGCTCAGGGTAACAACGGAATACACCGGCGATAACTACCAGGTGAGGGCCCGCAGCGCCCAGACGGAAGCAAGGACAAGAGCCCTTGTGGAAGCATCTGTTGTTAACCCGGAAATGGTCCAGGCCAGCGGCGCCGCGATAATCCCCAGCCGCGACCTCACCTACGGCGAGTTCGTTGTTATCACCACCCCCACCTACGAGAGCTATGCCGAAGAGTTCGCCGAGTGGAAGACCCGGAAGGGCGTTCCCACAGGCGTCTACACCACAACATGGATCCAGGGCCAGTACTCCTGCGCCGACCTTCAGCAGGAGATCCGCGCATTCCTCACCGACTGCCGCGACGAGGGCGTGGAATACGTTCTTATCTGGGGCGATGACAACATCATCGCAGGCCGCGACGCCAAGATCCAGTACTCCAGCTACACCGAGTATCCCCCGGTTGACCTCTACTGGGCAGACATCAACGACACCGCCCCGGGAGCCGACCAGTGGAACTCAAACGGCAACAGCGTTTGGGGTGAATGGGGCTCCAGCGGCGACAATGTCGACTACCACCCCGACCTTTTCACAGGCCGTGCCAGCGTTAACAGCGCCGCCGAGGCGGAACTCTTCATCGATAAGGTGCTTGCCTACGAGCAGGTGGGTTCCACCGACTACTTCGAGACCGCGCCCATCGAGATGCGTGTGGGCTACACCACCGAGCAGCTCTGGCCCGGATGCTGGGGTTCAGCTGGAGCCGAGATAATCAGCGACATGGTCCCCTCCTCCGGATGGGAAGAGGAGAAGTGCTACGACTCCGCCGGCAACAACAGCAGCTCAATCACCACTGCAATGATCAACGCCGGCCCACACCACGTGTACCACGCAAGCCATGGAAGCCAGACAAGCTTCTCGCTCCCCGGCGGTTCCTACACCACCTCCAACTTCATGAGCCTCACCAATATTTCAGGCGGCGGCCTTCCCGCCATATGGAACTCCATCAGCTGCCTCATCGGCCACCTCGACGGTTATGAATGCATGGGAGACGCCTGGCTGGCCAGCCCCAACGGCGGCGGCTTCGGCGGCTTCAACGCCAGGTACGGATGGGGCAACCCCTCCAGCCCGGGCAACGGGGCCAGTGAGGTGCTCTGCCAGGCCATCTACGAAGAGCACTGGGACGAGAACGCCCTTACCCTGGGCGGAATGCACTTCATGGGCCGCGACGAAATGAACCCCGGCAGCGATCAGGTGATGGACTGGTGCGTGAAGGAGTACAACCTGTTCGGCGAACCCGAACTTCCCATCTGGACGGCGGACGCCCAGCAGCTCTCCGCCACGCATCCTTCCTCTATCTCCGGCTCCACTTCGGTAACGGTCACCGTAACCGCCGGTGGTTCCCCGGTGTCCGGCGCCAGGGTCTGCCTCTACAAGGGCGACAGCTGGGCCACAGCCGATGTCTACGAAGTTGCCGTCACCAACGGCTCCGGTCAGGTGACCATCTCCGTTGCCCCCTCCACCACCGGAACCATGCTGGTAACGGCCTGGAAGCATAACTGCATAGCCTATCTGGGCTCCATGAGCGTTGGCGGCACCGGGATCGGCGAAGAGGCCGAAGGCATGACCTTCGTGACCTCCATAGGCGCTCCCTACCCCAACCCGGCGGTCTCCACCGCCGCGGTGCCCTTCACCATGGCGAATGCCGGAACCGCAACCGTTCAGGTGTTCGACCTCTCCGGACGCAGCGTTGCCACCATCGGCAACCAGGAGTTCGCAGCGGGTCAGCACACCGTGAACTGGAACCTCGCCGGCAGCGGCGGTGCACCTGTTCCCAACGGCTTCTACAGCGTTGTGGTAACCACCCCCGACGGCGTTATGACCGAAAGGGTGATGGTCCTCAGGTAGAGTACCTGTCATTGACGGGAAGGGGCGCTTCGGCGCCCCTTCTCTTATACTGAGTGATTGATAATAATACACATAGATAGCGTAAGGAATTTTTCTTTATCTGGAGGAGCAATATGCGGGTCCACAGATTATTCATTACGGTTTTCATTCTTGTCCTGGCGGATCAGGGGCTCTCTTCTCCCACCTGGATCATTAACTACGACGGAGTCGGCACGAATACCATCAAGTGCGTACTCCCCCTTTCCAACGGACACACTGTATTCAGCGCCACCTGCTACTCCCCGCCGGACATCAGCGGAAGCTGGACCGCTGAGATCGACGAAAACGGTGACATACTCTGGAACTACTACAACGATCATCCACCCCTGGGCATAGCCGAGATCAACGGTGAAGGCTGCATTCTTCTCACAGGAACCGCCAGCAGCTGCAGGGTCATTCGCCTTGATCAGTCAGGAAATGAAATATGGGAACACCCTGCAGCCTGGACACTTGCGGGTATTGTGGGAACCGCAGACGGACACTTCGTTTACAGGAGCGTGGGAAATCTGATCAAGATCGACAAGGACTTCAACACCATATGGACCCTGGAACCCCCTGAGCCTGGAGTCATTCAGATCCTCGGGCCATCATACTCCCCATCGGGGGGATTCGCCGCGGCCGGTGTGAACCCTGGATCATTCTCCGACACCGTTGCCGCGGGCACTGCGGATTCCCTGGGGGTGTTCGGCTCAGTCGGATACATAACCGGCGGCGGAGGGATAATAACTGCCCTGTCCGCATACTCAGATGTGGATGAGAGCTGCTATGGGGTGGTTCAGTACCTCAACCCGATGCCTCCAAACCTGTCAGACGAGATAGTGTTCCGGTTCAACGCCGGCGGAGAACTGAACTGGTCCAGGGAGATCGACGACATGGTTGCTCTATGCCGGTCCACGGACGGACATCCTGTGGTCGTTGGTGAAGAATCCCCGGATTACCCCGTAACCTTCTTCGTAAGGAAGCTCGATCCCGGGAACGGTGACACCATCTGGAGCGTTGTACATGGCAACGGTGATGACAGTTTCGTTCCGTACTGCATCGCCACGGCTTCAGACGGCGGCTTCATTGTGGGCGGGGGTTGCTCTGAAGGAACTGCGGTGCTGGCAAAGACCGATTCGGAGGGACTGATAAACGGAATGGGGATTGAAGAGGATCTCGTGCATGGCCCGCTTCATGTCTCTCCTGTTTCAAATCCTTCCGGCGGCTCCGTTCTTCTGCGGATTCAGGCACCTGAATCATCTGGTCTGAGCCTGGTCATCCATGACTCCTGTGGAAGGGTTGTGTTCTCCCAGAGCATGGGCACCGGCATGGGGATCGTAAACGCTGGAACGCTGCCCACGGGAATGTACACGGCAAGCATTCTGTCGGATGAACATGGCATTGCTTCCTGCAGACTGGTTGTGCTGAACTAAACCCAGTAGTCCCTCTCCAGGGCCCTGTACTGAACGGCTTCGGCAATGTGCGGATCCTTTATCGCAGACACACCCTCGAGGTCTGCAATTGTTCTGGCCACCCTGAGTGTTCTGTAGTAGCCCCTGGCGGAGAGCCCGAACCTTGCGGCGGCTGTGTCCAGCAGCTTCCTTGCCCCGGGGTCGAGCCTGCAGTGGGCCCTTGTGAGGGCGCTTGTCATTCCGGCATTGGAATGGACCGCCCTGGAGCCTCTGAACCTGTCGGTCTGTATGGCCCTGGCGGCCACCACGCGGTTCCTTATGTCGGCGCTTGTTTCCCCTTCGGGGGGTTCGTCTCCCAGTTCGTTCCTGGGAACGGGCAGCACTTCGAGGTGGATGTCTATTCTGTCGAGGAGGGGGCCGGAGATCCTGTTAAGGTACCTCTGAACCTGCCCGGCGGTGCAGTTGCACGACTTCTTGGGGTGGGTGAGGTACCCGCAGGGGCAGGGGTTCATTGCCGCCACCAGCATGAACCTGGCGGGAAGCTCCACGGTTGCCGAAGAGCGGCTTATGATGACCTTTCCGCTCTCCATGGGCTGCCGCATGACCTCCAGAGCAGTCCTGCGGAACTCCGGGAGTTCGTCGAGGAAGAGCACTCCGTTGTGGGCCAGGCTCACCTCCCCGGGCCTTGGGTTGGTGCCGCCTCCGGCGAGCCCCGGGGTGGAAACGGTGTGGTGGGGCGCTCTGAAGGGCCTTTCCGCCACCAGGGCCATTCCCTCGGGCAGCAGCCCGGCCACACTGTGAACCTTGGTGGTCTCGATGGCCTCCTCCCTGGAGAGCGGGGGAAGAATGCCGGGCAGACGGCTTGCCAGCATGGTTTTCCCCGAGCCCGGGGGACCGATCATGAGAAGATTGTGCCCGCCTGCGGCGGCTATCTCCAGGGCCCTCTTCGCCTGTGCCTGACCCCTTACCTCGGAGAGGTCGGACACCGGGCCAGGCGCCTGTGCCGGTCGGGGGATATCGGTTGCCTGCTCAAGGGAGTTAACCCCCTGCAGGAAAAGGGAGACCTGTTCCAGATTATCGGCGGGGAACACCGGGACCGGGGAAGCAATGGCGGCCTCGGGGGCGCTGGAACGGGGCACGATGAGCCCCTGGAGACCCATGCCGTTAAGACCAGCAGCCATGGGAAGGGCACCCTTGAGCGGCCTGAGGGAGCCGTCGAGTGCAAGCTCGGCAAGGTAGGCGTAACTGCCGGCCCTTTCAGTGGGAATGTAGCCCGAGGCCGCCAGAAGGCCCACGGCAATGGGCAGGTCGAAGGAAGCGCCCTCCTTCTTCCTTCCTGCGGGGGCGAGGTTCACGGTCATCTTCCTTGATGGAAGGGTGAAACCGGTGTTCCCGATGGCGGACTGGACCCGCTCCCTGGATTCCTTGACGGCGTTATCGGGCAGGCCCACTATGGTGAAGGAGGGGAGGCCCTTCGCAAGGTCGACCTCCACCTCCACCTGGAACGCGTCTATTCCCATGAGCCCTACGCTTCTTGTGCATGCCAGCATGGTTACCTCCCATGGGAACAGTAACCGACATGACAGGGCTTTTTTCTACCCCCTGACCTTGACTTTGCAGATAAGGTCGCCCTGGCGGATGGAATCCACCACGCTCTGACCCTCGGTAACCTTACCGAAGACAGTGTGTTTTCCGTTGAGGTGAGGCTGGGGGCAGTGGGTGATGAAGAACTGGCTGCCGTTGGTTCCCGGGCCGGCGTTGGCCATGGAGATGACCCCTGTTTCGTGGGTGAGGGGATTGCCCTGGAACTCGTCCCTGAAGCGGTAACCAGGACCGCCCGTTCCGGTGCCCGTGGGGTCTCCCCCCTGTATCATGAAGTTGCTGATGACCCTGTGGAAGGAAACGCCGTCGTAGTATCCCTCCTCCGCCAGGAAAACGAAATTGTTCACTGTAGCAGGAGCGTACTCCGGGTAGAGCTCAAGGTGAATCGTGCCCCTTTCGGTCTCCATTTCAACCGAATAGGTCCTGTGGGTGTCTATCTTCATCTCCGGTGGGGCGCTGTATTTCCTGGCCAAGTCTTTTCCTCCTAGCTGATGATGTTAACGAGTCTGCCGGGTACTATTATGACCCTCTTCGGCTCACTGCCCTGCAGGTGTTCCTGAATCCTCTCGCTGGCCAGTGCGGCACTCTCGATCTCTTCGTTCGATGCGTCGGCTGGCACCATTATCCTGTCCCGGACCTTTCCCCGGACCTGGACCGCCATTTCCACGGAGTCCTTCACCAGGTCTTCCTCGTTCCAGCCGGGCCAGTTCTCCAGGTGTATCGTCTTACCGGCCTTGCCGAATCCCAGCCTGTGCCAGAGCTCCTCGGCTATGAAAGGTGCCGCCGGAGCAAGCACGGTGAGGAACTCCCTCTGGGCCTTTCGCCAGGAGGCGAGCGCCTTCGGAGCCTTCTCCCTGTTCGCGGAGATGAAGTTCAGGAACTCCATCATCGCAGCCACGGCGGTGTTGAACTGGAAGCCGTCGATGTCGGCGGTAACCTTCTTCAGCATTCTGGCAAGCTCGTAATCCAGTTCCTTCCTGAAGTCGCCGTCCTCCGCCGCTTCCTCCAGGGAGGCGGTTTCCAGGAACAGGGTCCATATCCTCTTGAGGAATCTGTACGTTCCGGCTATTCCCTCTTCGCTCCACTCCAGTTCCGCCTCGAAGGGACCCATGAAGAGGATGTAGAGACGCAGGGCGTCGGCTCCGTACCTGGTCACCATTTCATCCGGGGTTATTACATTGCCCTTGCTCTTGGACATCTTCTGATGGTCGTAGCTCAGGAGCATACCCTGATTTTTCAGGGAGCTGAAGGGTTCGACGAACCCCACCATCCCCGCGTCGTACATTACCTTGGTGAAGAACCTTGCGTAGATCAGGTGCATCACCGCATGCTCAGCGCCTCCCACATATAGGTCCACGGGAAGCCACCTGTCCACTTCTTCCCTTTCAAAGGGCGCCGTGTCGCACCCGGGAGATGCGAACCTGAGGAAATACCAGCTGGAACAGGCGAATCCGGCCATGGTGCTGGTTTCCCTTGTGGCTTCGCATCCGCACTTCGGGCACTTCACCCGCACCCATTCCTCGCAGGAGGCCAGGGGGGAACGGCCCGAGTCGTCCGGAGCGTAGCTCTCCACATCGGGAAGCAATACTGGAAGGTCCCTGTCGGGAACCGCTCCGCACCTTTCACAGTGGATTATCGGAATGGGAGCGCCCCAGTAGCGCTGCCTGCTCACCAGCCAGTCCCTTATCCTGTACCGGACCTCGGCCTTGCCGAAACCCTTCTCCTCGGCGTGATCAGCCATTGCCTTCCTGGAGTCCTCCGAGGAAAGACCGGTGAACGGTCCGCTGTTGATCAGCTGCCCGTCGGCCACGGTGGCGGCTTCATCCACTCCCTGTGGAACACCGTCAGGCGCGATGACCTCTATAATGGGAATCCCGTACTTCTTCGCAAAGGCGTGATCCCGCTCGTCGTGGGCGGGAACTGCCATTATCGCCGCGGTTCCATACCCTCCAAGAACATAGTCTGCGGTCCACACCGGTATTCTCTCCCCATTGAAGGGGTTTACCGCATAAGCGCCGGTGAACACGCCTGTCTTCTCCTTCTCCCCGGCGACCTGCCTTTCAAGATCGCTCTTCGACGCCGCCATGGAAATGTAGCTCTCCACCTGTTCCCTGCAATCCGGGCGGGTGATCCTGATCAGGTCCGGATGCTCCGGGGCGAGCACACAGAAAGTGGCTCCGTAGATGGTGTCTATCCTGGTGGTATAGACAGGCAGATGTACACCTCCATCGGATGTCTCAATTTCGAAGACCACCTCGGCGCCTTCTGAGCGGCCGATCCAGTTCCTCTGCATGGCCTTGATGGACTCCGGCCAGTCGAGTTCCTCCAGATCGCGGAGGAGCCTGTCGGCGTAATCGGTGATCCTGAAATACCACTGGGGAAGCCTTTTCCTGGTTACTTCACCCCCGCATCGCCAGCAGACCCCTCCGGCGGCCTCCTCGTTGGAGAGGACAATCCTGCAGGAAGGGCAGTACATCTGAAAGTTGTCCGACTGGTACGCGAGCCCCCGGTCGAAGAGCAGGAGGAAGAAGTATTGCGTCCATCTGTAGTAGTCGGGCGAAGAGGAGTTGATCTCCCGGGACCAGTCATAACCGGCCTCGAAGAGCTTCATCTGCCTCTTGTAGTTCTCGGTGTTTATCCTGGTGACCTCGGAGGGATGGGTTCCCGTCTTGATTGCGTACTCCTCGGCGGGCTGCCCGAACGCGTCCCATCCCATGGGATGAAGGACATTGAGCCCCTCCATCTTCTTCTTACGGCTGATAACATCGGTGGGAACGTAGTTCCTGCAGTGCCCCACAGACAGACCCGCCCCGGAGGGATAGGGAAAGTAGTCAAGGCAGTAGAAGTTCTCCCTGTCGGGATCGCTGCCGGTCCTGTACAGGTCGATCTTCTCCCAGAACGGGGACCATTTGCTCTCGAGATCCTTGAAATTATAGGTATCCACCATCAGGCCCTTTCAGAATGTTGTTGGGGGGGAATATACAAAACCCTGAAACCCCGGCGGGGTTAGTGCTTCCGCACCGAATCCAGCACGAACCGCAGCCCCCTGGGAGTAAAACCAGCCAGGGAGCATCCTGATACCTCCAGTATCTCGAAGATCACAGCCAGCTCCATTGAAGGGCCAAAGGTCTGGGGCCCCTCCGGATGAGAGTCCTCCAGCGTGCGCTCCAGGTTCTCGGGGAAGCCGGAAATGGTGAGTTCGGCCTGCACCTCACCTGAAACGGCTTCGGGACACAGTGAAAAAGCCACAGGGGACTCAACGGCGTGGTTATGGCAGAGGATCGATATCCCTCGAAGCACCGCTTCGGGCATAATGGTGACCTCCGGCAGACCTTCCTTCATGGAGAGGATCGGGGGTCTGAGCCCCCTTTCCGCAAATGCGGTATGAAAACCGGCGAAGAACCTCTCCAGGGAAACTACCCTGCAGTTCTCCCGGGAGACCGCCAGGGCAGCCTTCAGAAGCTCGGCGGCGGCTGAGGCGGTTTCGCTGGCGTAGAGTATCGTTCTGGCAAACCCGGCGAAGTGATCCGATTGATCGAGAAAACTGAGCAGGGCTCCCGTTCGATGGGCGGTATCGGCGCAGAAGCCCTCAAGATAGACCGCAAGGTCACTCATGCTGTTCCTTAGCGGACGGGAAGCCCCTGCGGAAGAGGATTTGATCATCGCCGTTCCCCTGATGCTCGAAACGGCCTCGCAGAGGGATTCGAGCAGCACCACGTTCACGCCGGGCGTAAACCTCGTTCCGTACTCCCGGCCATCAAGAAGGAGGGATGGTCCTGTCTGCCACCGCATCGTCCGGCCGCTGGCCGCCTCGGAAAACGTGCAGAAAACCGGGTCGCCGTTCCTGAGTACCTCGATCTCTCCGGAATAGCTGTGTTCGAGACAGATGTCCGAAAGCTTTCGGAGGATCTCCCTTTCTCCTTCGATGGAGACTACCCCCAGCAGACCCCGGATCACATCGGTGGATACCGCGCCCTCCACCCGGGAAAGGTGGGAGTCTGTTTCACCGGGAAGGGGAACACCGGTGATCAGATATCCGTAATCACCGGTGAAGAGTCTCTGGTCCTCCAGGAAACTGACCCGCCAGATGTGGGGTTCGGTCACGGCTCCGTCGAGTCTTGAAGGCTTCCATATCATCCTGCGGGGGTCCCCGGCGGGGGATTCGCCTGTTATCAGGGAGTCCAGGGTTAGCCCATGCCCTTCCGGGTCGATCAGGGCCTGAAGGTGATCGGAGGTGAATCTTCCGGCGCTTGCGCCGGCCAGCTTCTCCATGAGATGGTTCAGATGGACCAGTTCGCCGTTCCTCCTGAAGATGGCTGCAGGAAAGGCCATGCTCCCCAGAATAACCCCCACCATGTCCTTAACTCCGGTCTGCTTCCCGGAGGCCCTTGTACCTTCGGCGGTCTGGCTTCCGATCGTTCCCGATCGTACCAGCAAGGTCATCAGTTTGAGAACGGCGCCGTCGTACCCGGGTTCGGCAGGGTCGCACAGGAGCAGGAAACCCCTGTTCGCCGTACCCTTTCCAAGGGGAACCACGCTGCATCTCTCGAAGGAACTTCTGAGAATGCCCAGCTCACCGCCTGCCAGAACCTTGTGACCATCTCCCCTCCAGACCATGGCGGGAAAACCCAGTTCGGCGGGTTCCATTCCCTTGATCCCCCTGGGCCAGTCCCCGTGAACCTCGGTAAGGGAGAGTGTCTCCGAAGAGTCGTAGGAATACCTCAGAACGGCCCGGGATCCAGTGAGTTCCAGGGTCCTGCGGCACACACCGGCGTAGTCACCCTGCATCATCTCTTCAGCGATGCCCGCCATTCCTGTGAGGCAGTTCTTCAGGCTGTCGACCTCTTCCCTGAGGGTCGTAAGTTCAGTCCTGTCCTCGAAGAGACACACGAAGTTCACGGCCTGGTTCATCTCGTTCCTTACGGCCCTGAGGGTATGCCTCACCAGAAGGGCTTCACCCCCCTCCACTTTGAAAGGGACCAGAGCAGACTGTTCCGCCCTTTCCTCACCTAGAAGCCTCTCCGAGGCCTCGTGAACCCAGCGGTAGGAATCGTCGGGAAGCACATCGTGGAGCTGAAGCCCTATCAGGGAGCCCTTTCTTCCGCTGATCCTCTCGAAACCGGGGTTGCAGAGAAGAACCCTGAGGCCGGTGTCCAGAAGGATAAGACCAGTTTCCGTTGACTGTATGTAGGCCTGGTTGAGCCTGTTAAGCGCCCTCAGTCGCTTGGTGGTGTTGTAGTTCTCGCTTGAGTCGCTGAAAATGCCTATTATGCCCGGTCCGCCCCTGCTCAGGATCCCTTCGAGCTTCTTCTCCCCCGATGGACGGAACTCGAGCCTGACCTCGTGTCCCAGATGGACCGAAGAAAGGATGCTGTTCCAGTTGTAAAGGACAGGAGGCGGGAGAATGTCCTCCACGTTCTTGCCTTTGACATCTTCTTCCCTGGGGCCGAAAAGATACGACATCCTCCTGTTCCACCTGAGGATGTTGCCGTCGGTGCTGAAGGCCGCCACACCTGAGGCCATGTCGGACACAAGATCGTACTCATGGCCCTTCTCCAGAATTACCGTTACCGAATTAGAGTAGCGTGTGTCCCCGGGGACCAAAACAAGGTTGAGTTCCGTATCCCTGGTGACGCCGCTGCCTTCAACCAGAGCCCCTGCCACGGATGCGGGAAGAGCGGATAGAGGGTCTGTGGCCCCGGTGAGTTCCTCGCGGGTCTTTCCCAGTACCGAGTAGGGATCCCCTTCCACGGACAGCCTGCCTGTGGAAGGGGTGAACGAGAGCCGGATCCAGGCGCCGGCACCCTGATTCATGGGATCACCCCGAGCAGGAATAGCTCAGACCTATGGTGAACTGGGTTGCTGAATCGTCCACCCTGTCCGCCTCCTCGTCTGGGAATGCGGTATCAGTCCTGGCCCGGAATCTGTTGAGGATCCCGCCTCCCAAGTTGAACCTGCCTATCCTTCCACTGAAGCCCAGACCGAAGCCGAAACCAGCCCTGTTGGCCACCCTCTGATCGTCGAAGCTGGCGGATGTCAGGGCGTTGAGGTTCTTAGTCAGGGGCATTACTATGGAAAGCTTTCCCAGGAAACGGTTGCTGTCAAAGGGGGAGATCAACTCACCTTCGAAACCCACTGTGATCTTCTTCAGGTGCTCCGCATAAGCGCTGAATCCAATGCTCACCGATTCTTCCATGTACTCGGTTCCCGAGGAATAGCTGAGACCGGACTTGAAAAGGTCGCCGTTAAGGGCGAGACCCGCATGCCAGGCGAACTCACTCTCATCGAATGACCAGACAGCCGAAGAGTCGGGGATGGAATACCTGTGGCTGTTGAAGAAGTACTCATAGTCGGCTGAAGCGGTACGCATTCCACCGGAAAATCCGGCGGAGAGAACTCCGGCGAGGACCATGGAGGCGCTTCCCATGGCTTCGTGCTGCCCTCCGTCCGCGTAAAGTATTTCAACACCGACCTCAGGATCCTCGGGGTCGTCGTACACCGTATGGGTACCCTCGTAGCCGAACTCCGCCACCTTTGCATATCCCGCTCCCAGAGTGACTGGCCCCACGGGCCACACAGCTGCTCCGGAGAAGTTGTCCAGGGTGGTGAGGGTCCTCACTGTCTTGTCTATGTCTGACTCGATCACCCGCTCTGTCCATGTAATGGCGGAATAAGCCGCCTGTACGGTTCCGCCGGCCCATGCGGTCAGCGCCGGGTTGGTGAAAACACATGCGGGTTCTATGGGACTCAGGGCCTTCGGGGAACCCAGGGCAACTGCCGTGGGTGAGAGGCCGGGGATCGGTGTGCCTTCGTTGATCGAGTCGTAGTATCCGAAACAGAGACCGGTCGAATTGAGTATGAACAGCAATGCAATTAGAAGGATCGAACTTCTCATGGAAAAAACCTCCGAGTTTACAGCGGGATAGTGGCCCCGACGGTGAAGCCTGTAACAACGTCCGTGATTGTTTCTGCCTGGGGAAAACCGAAGACCAGACCGTTCCTGTTCTCATTGTTGAAGTTGAACGCTGCGTTCAGGTCCATCCA